>Ga0326512_10000518_pt1 | contig 34149 bp, 38 predicted proteins | sample 1_2617_0518_D_FD_203652 | JGI IMG/M metagenome (GOLD analysis project Ga0326512, IMG submission 203652) | Bovine rumen microbial communities from UC Davis, California, United States - 1_2617_0518 | ecosystem: Host-associated > Mammals > Digestive system > Stomach > Rumen | place: USA... | reverse complement strand
TGCCCACCGTTTGCCACACTGCCACCATAAAATATTTTTTGAATCACGGACAAACACAGTAAATGAGCAATACCACAACACAATACAACAAGGGTATTGCTCAGTATAGTATCGGTTCAAAAAAAAATACAAAAACAAAAAGAAAAGAATAAAGAGACACACACACAGACAAAACAAGAAACACACCCACTGAGAAAAACAACCACAAACACGCATATATTACTCTTATCGGTGTCAAATTTGAATATTGTGTGAGTGCGTTGTTCCTCACCCATCCCTTTGTCATGAAGGTAGGTGTATGGTGTGTTTCTTCAATGTCGTGTGTGTTCTCTATTTCTTTCTTTTTTTTTGAACCAGATAATTATTATCCAATAATAAACTTTGTTCTTAGAAATTCTTTGATAAAATAGTATTACTCACCTCCTTTGTTTTTTCTGCAAACTATCCTCTGTTTTTAGTAGTATTTAAACTATTTCCTTGCCCCACACCCCCAGGGAGAGAGAGGGGGAGGGGGAGTGGGGGGCCCCACTAAAAAAGGTATAACGAAGTAAAATTATTATGGTGCACGGACACCCTGGAACAACACAACCAATCACCACCAAAATAATGACACCACTATTAACACTATCCATAGTGACAAACCAGGATGGATCACCATCACCAGTTGGTTACAAATTGTAGCCAACTCACAAAAAAAAAGAAAAACAAGTGGGGGGTCAAATAATTAAAAATCATGCATAGTACTACTATGCAACCAACCAATAAAAAAAACCTTCTACTGAGCCGGATTCAAATCATACAAAGACTGCAAAACAAAATCCTTATTCTCCGAAAACTCACTAGCAACCAAGACATACTTATCCCTGATAACCACATAATTATAATAACCCACATACTGGTCATACCGCTCCGGACCCAACTCATACTCAGGCATCGGAGCATCAGACACATACAAGGTAATCTTGTTTTTTTCATCACTATAGGTATATGTTTTGTACCCATTCACTCCTTTTACGTCGGTGATTGTATAATTCTCAGTCTTCGGTGCAAGAAACTTGACACCATCCATTTCATGTGTTTCATTCTGCGTCTTGTCCAACGCGGTAACACTACCAGCCACTAACACGGTGGCAAGTACTACTAGTAGTGACAAGACAATTATCTTACTCTTATTCATTGTTGGATTCCTCCATGTTTATTGTTTTATCTCTATTCCATATTCTTCGGCTAACCTGTGCACTCTTTCACGTTGCTCCACATACTCCTTCAACTCAGCCATCTCCGTAAGTACTTGTTCATAGTTTTTCTTCATCTCCAGGAACTCCTCACGGTCTTCACTACTCAAAGTCTTAACCTCCATTTCCAGTGAAAGATAAGGCAACACCTGTGCATAATGTGTGCAAAGTTCTTGCACATCTTCATCAGTATACTGTAAGTAATGACTTATACTTCCTTTCTTCTGATGACCTATCCAAAAATCGCCCAGTTCTTCCCCAGTGTATTGGTGTACACTACCAGTCTCGGCGTTGGTTCCGGCGTATCGTCGGCAGTTGTTAAGGAAGTATTTCCTGAACTTGTAGGCACTCCATGTGCGTTGTTGTCCCTCTTCACGTTCAAGCAGTACTCGGAGATGTTCTGGGAATAACTCCGGTGATTCAAAACCACAACGCTTTCCTACCACGGTGAAGACTTTGTTAATACCACTACGGCTATAGAATTGTCCTTGTTTGTTGGTGAATAGTGGATCAGTTTTAGTGTGTATTCTGATGTTTTCATTGTTTCCTGCTACTCTTTCGTAGAGGTGGTCTAGTATGTGCCTGGTGGTTTCGTTGGCTAGGTATACCCAGTAATTATTCTTGGTTTTGTGTCTTTGTATCCTGAGGGTGCAGTTTTCTAGAGAGGCGATTTGTTGTCTTTGTTTGAAGATGTCTGGTATAGTGAAGAGTGGTGTTTCTAGTCTGGTGTTCCATGCTTTCATAATATCTTCGATGGTGAGTCTTCTTATCTCGTCTGGGCTTTGTCCCGTGGTAGCAGCAAAACTCAGGATTGCTTTTTCTTTTGTCGTGGCTTGTTGCATCATCAACTGTATTATCTCTTTGGTGATGGCTTTCTCCACGTTGGCTGGTTGTGGTGAATCATCATACTTGTTTCTGACGTGGGGCACTTGAACTTCGAGACTTTGGTAGAATGAGTTGACTACAAACATATGTAATCTTTTGGTACTGTCTGTCCATGACTGTTGGTCGAGGTATTCTTGGTATTCGATGAGGTGTAGTTTTGTGCGTCGTCGGTGCATTGGTATTTGCTGGTCTTCTTCGTGTAGTGCTTCGTCGTGTATTTGTTGTAGTGTCATGTTCGTGGCTTTTTTGTAGTGTTGTATGACTTGTTTGTATGATTGTAGTGTGCTGTCGGTTAGTCCTCTGGTGTATTTCCAGGTTTTATAGATTTGTTCTTCTTCAAGTTTTTCAAGTTGGGTGTCATCTGTTGTGGTGGTGATGGGTTTTTGAGTGAAACTAGTACTGTGACTAGTTCCACTATGTTGTATAGTATCGGTGTTCATAGTCAAGTGTTTGTCTTTGTTATTATTTATAGTTATTACCCGTCCTATTCGCTATACCTGCCTATAGTGTGAGTGGTGGGTAATAAGTGGCTTATTCTCCGAGTTGTTGTTGTATTTTGTTCATTTGTTTTTTGATTTGTCGGTAGCGTTCTTGGTTTTCTGGTTGTAGTATTTTTTTGTCTGTCATGAGCTGGTATCGTTCCATGCGTAGTTGTTCGTATTGTTGTCTTGGTGTGAGGCTTTTATCGGTGGTATTGTTGTCTTTGCTTGTGTTTTCTGTGAGTGTCTTGTGGGGGTCAGTTATCTTCATTGCACATACTCCCCATTGTCATCAGTGTTGATTACTTCGGATGGGTCGTGGATGTCATGCTCATGGCGTAGCTTGTTTACTTCTACTTGCAATTGTAGTACTTCATCGGTTAGTCCTTGTTTAGTATAGGCTTCCTCTATGATTTCTTGTAAGCCTTGTATGTATTCTTGTTTGTCTGTTGCTTCATGTATATGTGTGGTGTCTTTTTCTTCATTTGTTACTAGTTGTACTAATGTTGGAATGTCCTCTGTTACCACGTTTGCTTCACCTCGACCTGTTTGTCCTTCACTTGTTATGATACAGATACTCTTCTGACTGATACCAGACAAGTAAGACTGCATGGTACTCCAACTTCTTGTTTCCTTGTATCCACAGTAAGCTGGGCTATTGCATTTGCTTCCAAGACTGTTTAGAACAAGACAGTTCCCATTATTCATGTTTACTTCTTGTACACTTTCATAATGGCCGTATCGATTTTTGTAGAGTATATGCCAGATTATTCCCTTGTTTTGTTGTGCTAATAGTTTCCCTATGCCTTCAAATCTTGCTCTTTGGTTGCTTCCGAAGTCAGAGAAGTTTTTCCATTCTACCCGTAGTTGTATTCCGGTTTCTCTGCTTATCTTTGCAATAGCAGTTTCAAGACCACCATGACTTGTTCCGTTGGTGGTTGTTCCTGCATATCCTGCTATCTTGGATTGGGTGTAGTTTTCTATTCCTAGCTTGGTCAGTTGTTGACGTAGGGCACAACAGCCACAATAGTAACCGTTGCATTGTCCCATTTTGTTACATCCAGTACCTACCCAATGCTCACCGGAGTGGTATATTCCATTCTTGTAATACGAATTACCACTAGGTGTTGGCGTGTCTTGTTGTAGTCGTTTGCAGGTTACTGGTCCTATCACACCATCAACTGCCAACCCCCCCTGACTGCGTTGGAAGTTCCGTACTGCTTCCTCCGTGTATGATCCAAAATCACCATCAATCCTGCCACCATAAAAACCACGTGAGGAGAGAAGTGTTTGTGCTTCTCTTACCTTGTCCCCCGTGCTTCCTCTTTTGAGGTTTGTGTTATTGCAATCCATTCCATTATTCCTCCTTTATTCTTCTGGGTCTGGTACGTATTTGACTTGTACTGGTAGTATCATTCCTTGGCTTTGTGTGTCTTCTCTTGTGAAGTTGTATTGTATTTGTATGTCTCTTGGTATTCCGGTGATTGCTCGGCTGAGTTCTATGAAGTCGTCTTGTTCAACTCCTCGTATGCGTACTGTTCTTGTTTTGGTGTTGTAATTGTAGTCTACTTGTTGTACTAGTTCGGTGTTGTTTTTGTATACTCGTAGTGCTTCTTTGGCTGGCATTGAGTCAAGTTCTACTTCAAGTATGTTGTCTTCTGGTGTTTCACTGACTAGTATTTCTGTAATGTCAGTGGAGAAATTGATAACATCTTCCTCGGTTCCTGTGTTTAACCGGTATTTTGCATGTATTTTGAGCACGTCTCCTCCTTCATAGTCTGTTGGTACACTAGCAAGTAGTGGTATTGATACTTCGGGTGTTCCAAGTGTATATGTGCATTCTCGTGTTTCACTTTCATTGTTTAATCTTACTTCCATTGCACCGATTGCCCATGGGGTTATAACTCTTTGAGTTGGTACTCCGTAGAACGTTTTTTGATGTTTTAATGATAACCAATCCCCGAAGGGGTGAGAATCATCATACCAGTTCACTTGTTCTACCCATGCAAGGAAGTTATCATAGCTTGAAAAGCTTGTCCATTGTGAATTTGGACGTACTTCGTTATAGTATTGTTGTAATAAGCTGTTTGATGTTACTTCTCCAGTGTTGCTCCCTGTGATTTCTTGTAGTGTTCCGAGTATGGGGTATTCTCTTGTTATTGCTCCGGTGATTATTCTTTTTGTGCATGTGGTTGTGCCGGTGTTGATGGTGGGTGCATTGATTTGAGTGATGGTTCCTGGTGTGATGATGTGTGTTGTTTCTAGGCTGGCTGTGGTTTCGTTTCCTGTGGTTTGCCATAGTGTTTGTGGTTGTAGGTGATGTGTTTTTCCTTTGTTGTCTGTGATGTCTTGTTCTGTGATAGTGTTTGTTTGCATGTTCTGTCTTCGGTTGGGTATGTCTTGTATGGGTGCGTATGTTTGTACTAGTGTGGGTGTGATTTGTTGTTTGAGTTCTTGTAGTTCTCCTAGTAGGTACTCGGTGTTCCGTGCGTCGGTTTCTAATATTTTGGTGGTTACTTTTTTTCCTTGACCGTATTCACTGGTGTCTTGGTGTGTGAATCGGTCTGCTGTGAATTTTGCCATATTGTTATTGCCTCCATAATTATTATTACTCTTATTTAAATTCCGCTCATTCATTCTAAATTAACTACTACTACTAAATTTCACAATACTCACACAACGCATCCCCACAAGAGGGTAACTACTCTCAGCACTATGCATTCCTAGATAACAACGATTGTTTTTTGTATCATCACTAGTGATAGAATTCACGGTAGTAGTATAACTTCCCACACTATTATTATTATCTCCAAATATAACAGTAATACTTCGGTTTTTTATACGGAAATACATTGGGAACCACTTGTTGGTAGCAGGTGTCCCACATGCTACTGCATTACCATTAAGGTTATCTATTTTCCTATCAGACCCCGTGAGGAACAATACTGCCCATGTCCTGTACTGATATGGAGTGTTTAATAAATCCTTAGTGATTATACCAAGTTCCAGTAAGTTTTGTAATCCTCCAATGTCAACCTCGCACCTAATTACTAAATCTTCATCAAGTCGTAATGCTTGTGTGAAGTAAGACATGTGGTAGCTCATGCTTCTGTTTCCTTGTGGTGCTTTTACACCGGTGAGTCCTTGTTCTGTTGTTACAACTGGAGGGTATGTTCCTCCACTAGTACTGGACCAATTGTCAATTGTTGTACACCAATCATATACATGTGTATTGTTGATATTTTCACATTCATAGAGTAATCTTGTTATGCTGAATGCCTGGTCGGTACTATGTTGCCATGCTAGTGTCATCATTGCTAATTCTGCATCCGTGTATGATGAAGTACTTGTATATGTATTAGTTCCATCATCAATAGAGATATATCCGTTTGAATCAATACTTATTGATACGTTTGTGGGAGTATTAGGTAAACTTGTAACATTACTGGTGGTACTGGTTCCACTATGTTTTTCTGTGAGTGTCGTGTTGGTAATGTAGAATTGGTTGTATCCTCCGGTAATAAGTTGTATTATTCCAAAGCCATAGTTTCCATTTGCTTTGTTAATGGTAGCTTGTATTACCATATCTTTCTGTAGTACTAGTGTGTTTAATGCAGTTAAATATTCTGTACCCCCTGTAACAGTATTGGTAATGTATCCGTTTTGATTTAGGTTGGGATTGACAGAATGAAATAAATTGTTACTAACCCATGCGTCAGTTGTAGTGCAGTCAATATCAGTTCCACTACCAATTGTAATTGTCTGTGTGTCTATAATTGGATTGTTGTAATAATAACCCACTGGTGGATTAGTAGCATTCAATTCAAATAATAATGTGTAAGTTCCATCTTGAAAAGTTGAGCCGGAAGGACTAGTAAGTGTTACTCCATCCACATCTACTAAGGTTTGGGTATCAAGTATGGTGGTACTAGTTCCATCATTTATACTCATGGTGATTGTTCCATCTAATCGTATGAATGCAGTTTGTTCTCCATTCCAGATGTTCACGTCTACTGTTATCTCATTATTTGTAGCAGCTGTAACAATTGGTTCCAGTACTACTTCACGTTCTACTGGTACTATTGCGGTTATTGATTCATTGATGCTTCTTGTTCCATCGGTACATCCAGTATAGGTTAAATCTGCATGAGCAGTAATTGTGTGTGTTCCAGGTGATAGGTTTATTGTGCAGTCATTTATTTCTCCGTTCACTACATTTAATTCTGCTAATACTACATTGTTTTCTGAATAAGTGATTGTTCCGTTTGCATTTGTGGATAACAGCCCACTGCCTGCAGTGTGTATACTTGCAGATATTGTTAATACTCCTTCTGGTGTTACTTCTGTTTCTGTATCTAGGTAATTGATTGTTTTTGTTTTCTTGCGCACATTATACGTGCAACTATTCGAGGCAGACCGGTACGCATCTGTTTCTTGAGAAATTACTGTTAATGCACCTCCACCCTTAGTAGGGTATCCAAATTCAAACAGGTACTCTCCATTAGAATCTGCATATACTAATTCCGTTGGAGCTCCATAGTTCAACTCCAGGGGCAATCCTGCGATTGGTTCCCCTTCTTCATCTGTTACTACAATAGTAAAGCTACCGTTTTCACAGTACATTTCTTGTATTCCTTCAAATGTGATAAGCACGTTTTCTTTCCAGGTAGTTATTACCTTTCGTGTAACTGGAAGGTATGGTTTAATGAATTGATTTAGTTCTTCTTCATCAGGATGAGGAATATTAGAATAAAACACTGGCACTATCCGGTAAACTACAGTGTTTGCATCTTGAGAGGTGTTATCTGCCATGTATTTCTCGTCCATGTCATGAACATCCATTTTGCAGATGTCTTGATTATAATTGATAACATCACAATCCAGTTCATACACTACTTTGAGCATTGTTTTGGCAAGGTCTTCCGTACCATTCTTTTCAATAAAATAAAGTATACGTTGCAAGTAGTAATAATCATCTTCAGTACACTCAGAAATAATACCATCATCCAACACTTTCCCAAAAAAAGCAGGACAAGTGTTACCAACATTTTCCATCGTGTTTTCATAAGCTACATATGTTCTTCTTTTGACTGTTAATAACCCACCAATAATATCCAAGAATGGATCATGGTCATAGACTGTGTTTTCAATACTATCATTTTCAGGATAAGCTTTCACAATAGTATGTTCATCATAATCCTCCATTGTGATAATCAAGTTGGGATTGATTATGCCCGTAGCCTCTGCAAACTCTAACGTATCACCAGTTAACGTGCTTTTAAGGATTCGCAAATTGAAAGTGTAACTAGTTACAACATCATCCTCACTAAAATCCACACTAGCCTCATAATCCCCAGTTATAGTAATTCTTTTCAAGGAGTAACGGGAATTGCAGTAAATCTTAACATCCGCAGCATTACCATGTTCTTGAATCTTTTGAACCAAAATGGGCCTTTCTTGAAGAGTACTCCACTGCTCTAACAAATACGCCTTGTCATATATCTCCGTAGTACTATCATCAATTATCCTGCCATGCCTCATGATGTTAGGCCCACTGAGATAAGAGGGAAGTAATTCAGTATACTTGAACTTCATACAAATCCCACCAAAATCTCATCCACGCCCAATCTTTGATTTTCCTCGACAGAGACAATCTCACGATGATTACACTTAATGTTCAGTATCTCTGGGAAAGTATTCACAAGACTAGTCAACAACTGACTTGGCACAAAATCCGCACCAATCGGCAATCCCGAAAGAACAACATTGTTTCTAGTTGCCCCTCCATGGATAAAGCAGTACACGTGGTTAGTTATCAATTGTTTTAATTCTTCTTGAGTCATACCGATGGGCATACTTGCAAGATTGATTTGAAGAGAAATCAATTGCAGGATTTGTTGTCCTGGTAATTCAACTTCTGGCAGGTCATCTGTATAGTTCATACATGTCTCATATACTTCTTGTTGTATTGTTTCAAGAAGTGATGGCAAACAGTCAAGTATTATCTTGAGTGTACCTGGTCCGTTCCATCGTGGTATTAATTTGTAACTGTCTACTCCTTCACGTTTGCTGAGGAAGTTGTCCAGTATTTCTTTGCTTCCTCTGAGGTTACTGGTAGGCCAAGCCATTACTCGAGTACGGAAGCTGTCATCACTTTCTATGTCACGACCAGTAGTACCAGGGTTTGTATTGGTAGCAGTTACCAGTGGATACCCATCAAATCCCGTGACACTGCCTGCGGGTAATGGCATGGTAAATCCCATACGGGAATTCTCACACAGAACACTACCTACTGTAGTACCCTGAGTAATCTCCAACTCCGTCGTCGTCAAATATTCATCACCCTCTGGTATAACCATCATATCCACTACGATTGGTGTGCCACGTGGTATGACAATTGTTTCTTCCTCATTGATTTCCATGTCTAGTTCTACTCGTACTTGTGCACTTTGCGCTTGTGCTCGGCTTAACCCGAACCATCGGCCAATACAATCCAAGTCAGCTCCTTGAGCTGTGAGAACATCCACGCTATTATAAATGTCTTCTAGTTGTGTTTCAAGTTGTGCATCAATATAGGCATGGGTTGAAAGGTCTAGGAGGTATTGGTTCTCGGTACTGCTTCCCTCCAGTATACGGTCCAGTTCTTCTTCTTCTACGGTGATTAATCCGTTTTCTAGTGCGTGTTGTATCATATCTTCGTATATTTCTTTTTCCGTCTTAAAAATCATTAATCAGCACCTCCTCACCTTGACTGGTGATAAGTGTTAGTTCTGTTATTCCTATTCCGTTTTCTGAATCCAATTCTACGGTGCATGTGGCATCGTATACTCCGTACAAGTCTTTGCAACTGGTGATGATGCTTTCTTCTATGAATACTTTGTTGGTGTAGGTTGCACTTGCTCGGATCATATCGTGTGCTGTGCATCCTTTGTCGGTGTATGTTTCTTGTAGTAGTTCGTTTGGTTTGAGTAGTACTGCGTGTATACATGCTGTGTGTAGTTGTCTGTTTCCTTGTACTGTTTGGAGGTCTGTGGCGTTGAATGTCCAGTCGTATGTGTTATCGTCTGTCTTGTTTAGTTCTATGTCTTGCATTATCATATCCCTCATTCTTTTTTTTATTTTTCTTCTACTCCGTTGATTATCATGTGTTTTGTTGTGATACTGACAAATTCACGGTTTATCCTAACCTCGTTTTCTCCGGCTTTGAAGGATAACTGGAATTCATCAGTTTCACCAGTAAACCCTAGACATACAGTATCAGTTCCATCGGATAAGAAATAAGCAGACAACGGTTTCTCTAAACTAATCACGCCAGTGTTACTAGCCACGCCCAGACACACCCACGTCATACCAGGGACGGGGGAAAGTAGTTTTGCTTTACTTCCGTCGTCGGCTATGAGTGTGTCTCCTTGTACTTGTGTTACACGTTTGGTGACCATGTCCATTGAATGAGAATCTTTTCCAGTGCTTGTTGCGGTGGGATTGGTGGCTGTGCTGATTCCTCGTACTGTTTGGCTTTCTTGTTGTACTAGGTGTAGTTGTTTTCGTAGCATGTGTGTTGTTATGTTTTTGGTCATGCGTCATCCGTCTCCGTTGTGCTTTCTCCTTCTTCTCCTTCAGTGTTTTCTTCTTCTTCTACTTCTGCCGGAGCCTCCACGTAGATGGATGGTGGAGCCGGTTCAAGCGTTAAAGTAGGTGTGAGGTCCTCATCATAACTATACTTGCTGATAAAGTAAGGACGATTCGATATACCAAGGCTAGGCAAATTCAACATAACCCACTTACCAGCCACGTAATCAGCACCAATCACACACTTCAACTCAATACTATGACCATGACCACGCTCCGCTACCTGTAATACTTGTGCTTCATCAATCTTCGCAACCTCCTGCGAAGCCTCAATAGGAACCTCACCAAAACGGTCAACTAGGTACTTGTCCTTGGCACTGTTGAAAGTGTTCGGAGTCTGTGGATCATAATCAGTGAATGTTACACTGTTGTTGATTATCCTGTTTTCGCCGAGTGGCAGTCCACTACTTGGTTGTGTTCTTTTGATGCTGAGTGTGTCTCCGTGTAAGTCCATGTCTACTCCTAGGTGGTCGTTGTCACTCATTACTTGTTTGATGAGTTCGAGGATACTGCTTCCTTGTGGTGTTCCTCCTTTGGTGTCTCCGGTCCCACTTTCACCGTTGAAATACATTTTGATGAGGTCGTCCATTGTCTTACCGTGAGCGAACTTGGTGAGTACGTCCTTGTTCTCGGAGTATATCGTGGGAAGTGTTTTACCAAACAAGTTTTTGCAGACTGCGGTACTTCCTCCCCAGTCCCATGCTCGATTACTTTTCCACGTTTCCGCGTTCAAGTTATTGGCAACCATGTAGAAAACGATTGCTCCTTTCTTGGCTTTGTAGTATCCTCGTCTTATACCGGTCATGAAGTCTCCTAGTGTACAAACACAGAGTCCTCCAGCTATTTGTATCATGACGTCATAACGGTTGCTGAGTAAGTGTCTTTGTACCGTGTTTGGTCCTCTTCCCAAGTTTTTGACTGTGTATCCGTGACTGCTCATTGCGTCACAGAATTTTTTGAGGTCTGCTAGGTCTTGACTGCTTCCCCTGATTTTGTCTATTGCTACTGCTGCGGTTGGCATACTATTCCTCTCCTTCGTCGTCTGGGTGGTTCATGCAGTATAGCCATGGCATTGTTTCATTTGTTTTTTTCCATTCTAGTGGGCAGTGGTATTCGTAGGCTAGGTCTTCTTCTATTGTGGTGTCGTTTGTCCATTTGTAGTATACTTTGCCATCGGTGACTTTTTGTCTGTCATAGGTTACTGCGTAGTTTTCACTGTTGAGCCATAGTGTTTGACCTGGACAATCGTACTGGTATATTCCGGGAGTGGGTTCTGTCCTGTTGTTGATGATTGTTTCAAAGTCTGTTATGTCTACGTATACTCCGGTGAGGTAGTATTGTAGTGCAGTTGTTGTGGCTTCTATTTCGTCCGGCGTGAGTGTCATAATCGTTCACCAACTTGTCGTGCATACTCCAAGTCTTCCAAGCCCAAGTATACTCCAGTCAAAACATCAAAACACACACAAGGAGTACCACCCGCACCAATAACAACTTTATCAAATTCTCCATCAGGTACTAAGTAGCATTCCCCCTCCAACTCTTTCTTGAAATCTTCTAAGTTCTCTATGTATAATTCTTCTTTGGCGTGTGAAATTATTCTTTCCATTAATTCTTCATTCATCATAGTATCAGCACCATGGTCCTCCTCTCTTGTTGAGGTTGTTTGTTGTTTCTCCTCGGTAACTACCACTGTATTTACAACAACAATCAAAACGGTATGTTTTACCATTCACGTCTATCAGGTTATAATAATGTCCACTCATGTGACGTATTCCAATTTTCATTCCATGCACGTCGCCCAAGCATTTTACCAGCCTTGCGATATCTGCACAGTTTCCAGTTACTTTTCCGCTTTTACTCCACATTTTCTGTGGACACCATCGGTTATCATCATACTTAGGTTTGTAATATACAAAACGTTTCCATAAGTCCAGTATTGCATCTTTACCTGACATGTTTTTTGTGTCTTGTGCGTAGTTTGCACTACTGTTTCCTATTGTTTTGTTTCCTCCACACTGGTTGATGTCAAAGCTTCTTGCAGATAGTTGGTTGGTTTGCATTGCTCCTCCAGTACAATCGTTTCCACTTACCTGAGTAAGTCCTCCCCCACCACTACTGCTTCCGGTTCCGGCACTTACCTTCGCTACTTTCACAGTGTACTCTGAATTGTCCAAGCCAGTCATATCAATGTCCGGTTTCAAACCTGCCATCTGGATTAACTCTTTCAACAACTCAGAACGTGCCGCGGTCTTTTCAAAAGTAACATTCTGGTCAAGAAATACTGTATAACCAACGATGCTTAGTTCTATTTGCATGGCATCGTTTTCTTGATTGATTTTTACTTCGTTGATGTATCCTTCATGGTTGTATACTGTGTCTTCGGAGTGTAATAGTTTGAATTGTGTTTTTTGTAGTCTTCGTATCCATCCGTGGTATTCTGGTTTGTAAAGCATTTTGATTGTTATTTCATGTGATAGTCCTTCGATGTCATCACTGGTGCTTACACTGGTTATTGCTGTGACTGTGTGTTTCTTGGTCTGAGCGGTACTGCCTTGTGCTTTTTGTAGGCTAGCACACGTCTTGGGACCAAATACTCCGTCTTGGCTGTTGCCTTGTACTTGTTGTAATCGTTTGACTGCTTCTTTCGTGTATTTTCCAAAGTCTCCATCTACTTGTCTGGTGTAGAATCCTCGTTGTTTGAGGATTGTTTGTAGTTTGGTTACGTTGTCTCCTTTACTGCCTTGACTGAGGTTTATCTTGGGGCAGTCAAAGTTTGCGGTGGTGGTTATTGCTCCACCGGTTTTGACTTTTATCTTAGTGGCAGTGGTGGCTGTTTTGTTTTCTCCATCTTCACTGCTCTCGGATTCTCCAGTTTCCTCATCCATCAGTGCTTCCTCAGGTAACACCACATACTCAGGTAGTAACGTGAGAATAGGTTTCACGTTGGTGAGTGCTGGAGGGTTATGATACTTACTTACCATTCCGGCTTTGACTTTCACGGTGTATTGCTTGTTCAAGTCGGGACATGTTTTGGGTCCAAATACTCCATCTGGTGTGTGTCCGGTTTTAGTTTGGAAAGCTTTCACTGCTTGAGTGGTATACGGTCCGAAGTCTCCATCAACTTGACGTGTATAATACCCTAATGCTTTGAGCATGGTTTGAAGCAACTTCACGTTTTCTGTGTCCTTACTCTTCTCTTGTAATAGAATCTTTGGACAATCAAAAGTACGCAAGTCAACACTAGTCGGGTTACCACGTGATTCCATGTACGTGTTGAATTTCGCACATGTTTTGGGTCCGAACCAGCCGTCCTGTGATAATCCTCCCATTGCTTTTTGTAACTGTTTCACCGCGTTGACTGTTACGTTTCCATAGCTTCCATCAATACTACTATTGTAGTATCCTAGTGTGTGGAGGTGAGTTTGGAGAGTTTTTACTTGCTCTCCTTTACTGTTTTTGTTCAAATTAGTTTTGGAACAATCAAATATTGCCATATATTATCCCCTCCACTCTGTAAGCTTGATAGTGATTTTCCGGTGCGTTACCAGATTACTCCACGCGTAGGATATATTCACCACATACTTACCCGCTTCAATATCCTCGTTAATAACCTTGCACACACGTTTAGTCATTTTATCAAACTCGTTCTTCAAACGTTTGAATTTATCCTTGTGCAAGTACGTTTCCACAGTATACTCCAACTGTTTAGGGTGTGTCTGATAGGTGTAACTTGTACCGTCCATCATGTCCAGCGTGTTGTAGTTCCCATATCGGAATCCTGTGTTGGGAGTTATTGTACTGGCAATCAGGAATATTCCGTCGATGCTGAGGTTAGCTTCTTTCTCAGGTATCACATTCTTAGACGTGTCTGGACGGTTAGGGTCAAGTACTACTGTTTTTTTCACGGTGGTCTTGGTTGTCTTCGCGTTGTTTTGTTTGGTGATTGTCTCAGTATATTTGGCCGTTAATTTGTTACAAGTGACCGGCCCAAATTTTCCGTCAACTGCTAACCCACTGTTATTTGTCTGGAATGCTCTTACTGCTTTATCTGTGAGTGGTCCAAAGCTACTATCAATTTTTCCAGTATAGTAACCGAGTGCTTGTAGCATGGTTTGAAGTGTTTTTACGTTGTCTCCTTTACTGCCTTGTTGTAGCCAAATCTTTGGACAATTGATTGCGTTGGCTGTTGTCTTTGTTACACTGGTTGTGGTTGTGAGTTTCTTGTTAAGGCTTGCACATGTTTGAGGTCCAACCCAACCGTCCGGCGTGTTCTTGGTTGCTTTCTGAAACTTTATAACTGCCGCGGTTGTATCTGCTTGGTAGTTTCCGTCGGCTTTGAATGTCTTGGGAAGGTAGCCTAGTTTCATCAGTGCTTGTTGAAGTTCTGCTACCTTCGTGTTTTTTTGTCCTTGTTTCAACTTAATATTCTTACAATTCAATGACATGTCTTACGTCCCCCTTCCATACAAACCATCCAATGCATTATACAGTACTCTTCGGCTTTGTTCCTGTGTCAACTCACTACACTCCAAGGTAATTCGGTCAATATGGTAATGAACTGTATGGTCATCAGTAGTGTTCTGCGTGTTATTCGTTACTCTTGGCATGCCAGTCTGAGGCACTGCAAAGTCCGGTCTTGCTATGTTTTGACCCAGCACATCCATACCCACGCCCACTGGTAAAGGTAAACGAGGAATGTTCTGGAAGTCTTCCATGCTCATACCCACACCAATCGTACCCAACTCGGGCTTGTTACGTAGCCACATACTACTAATACCAGTTGCCATATCCTTCGTGGCCTTGACTGCCCGTACACCACTATCCTGGATAATACCAACAATACTGTTGAATTCCCATGCGGCTGTACGTTGTGCAATACCCGGACTTGCAACACCAAGACCGGATAGGAACCGGTTTACAATATCACGTGCACCACTAGCTGCGGCCGCGGCTGCGTTTGCTAGTGCACTTCGTACTCTGTCTGCTACTTTGTTGAATTCATCAGCTACTTTCTGTGGTACTTCTGCTACTTTGGTGGCGATGTTGGTTACTATTTCTTGTGCTTTTTCTCTGGCAGCACTGACCGCGTTGGCTAGTCTGTTTCTTACCGTACTGACTACACGACTGAATACTGCACGTACTCTGCCGACTAATTGATTGAATCTTGTTACAATAACTTGTCGTATCATACCTGCAAGCATTCCAGCAATTGCCCGTGCTTGATTAAGTCTCGTCCTAATTACTTGTACAACACGCATGAACACCATACGCACCCTTGCAACAATACTAGTGATACGTGACACTATTGCTTGACGGATCATACCTGCAAGCATTCCGGCTATGGCTCTTGCTTGGTTGAGTCTCATTGTGAGTGTTTGTATGAATAGTCCAAAGTACATGCTCACTACCATTGGTAGTGTCATTATTGCTTGTCCTATCCTGGTACCTAGTCCTGCGAACCATGAGACTATTCCGTTGATGAATCCCATGAGTGCTGGTTGTACCATCGGCCACAACCGACTGAACACTGCATAAACTGCTGTAGGAAGTGGTGCAAGTACTGCCATAATACCCGCAGTTAAACCTCCACCAGGTGCTACCTTGTTTCCAAGGTTGCTTAGTGCACTGGTGATTATTCCTCCAATGTTTCCGAGTGCGTCACCGATAACGTTAGGGATGTTGGCGAGTGAGCTTGTGATTCCGTCTAGTAATCCTTGTCCTGCTTCTAGTCCGCCTTGGAATAATCCTTGTACCCATTCATGTGCTTTGCTTAGCATTCCTCCAGTTAATCCGTCTAGTATGTTGAATACGTTGTCGGCCATTTGTTGCATGATAGTCATGATTGCACTACCAGCACTGCTTAGGATACTGCCAATTTGGTTCCATGCTTCACCGAAACTAATCTGACCGTTAATAAGTTGTCCTAGTACTCCGAGTATTGATCCAAGTGCTCCGGCCACAGTCATGATAATCTGAATCACTGCGGTAAGTGTGGAAATACCCATACCAATTGCTGCTATCACAAGTTTTACAACTATGACCACTCTCATTAGTACTCCACCAACAAGTGCAGCCACTACACCAAATGCGTTGAATCCACCACCAGCTTCTCCAGCAGCTTGACCACTACCCGTAAGCATAGACCACAACATTGAAAGCGTGGAAACCAGTTGACTAAACACTGGACCTAGTGGTGCAAGTGAAGCTTGTATTTGTTCCCATGCTTTAACCAGACTGTCCCATATGATTTGTCCGACTTGTTGAGCTACTTGTGCAAAACGTCCCAGCATATCAGATAAACTGTTCCACCATCCCATGTAACGTCCAACTGCGTACAACGCTGCAAAAGCTGCTATCACTGCGAGTACAGGTAACAATATACTACCCAGAGCAGTTCCAAGTACTCCCAGTCCGGCAGTAAGTCCACCGAACCCAGCAGTAAGTCCTGCAACAACCCCTCCAGCACTACCAATCGCGGCTATAATACTACCCAATCCGGTAAGTACTGGTGCAAGGAATCCGAGTGCTCCGATAACAACACTGATAGCACCACCAATAAGAAGCAATGTCGCAATCACTGTCTTCACAGGCGCAGGCAACTGATTAAAACCATGAACAATAGCAGAGATAACATCTGCAATAATCTTAACCACAGGAAGCAATGCCTGACCAATACTAGTCTTGAAAGCACTCCATTCATTGTTTATACGGTTCATCTGTGCTTCAGTACTGTTACCATACTTTTCAAGTGCACCTCTGTTTTGTTCATACAAATCATTCATGAGCCGAAGTTGGTCAATGGTACCGTCCTGGTTCTTATAGTTCTCTATGTCCAGTCCTGTCAACTTCTTGAGTTGCATTGCACGACCATTCATAGCCGATATAACCATGTTACTGGCTTCTGCTTGAGTCATACCAGTACGTGCAGCTACAGCAGCCACACCACGTAGAGACGGTTCCAAGTTCTGATACGATACACCGAACTGCATGAGTGCTTGTCCGGCTTCTCGTGTATCACTGACAAGGTATCCGAATTGGTTACTATGGTTTTTCACCATGCTTTTAACAGCTTTTTCTTGACCGTCCCATTGACCACCACTGCCTTGAACGAGTGCTCCGAACCTGTTCCAAGCAGACTCACTTTTTATTGCACTGTCCACACACTGCTTAGCAAAGTTAGTTGCAGCGGCACCAGCCGCCGTGAAAGCAAGTGCTGCTTCAGTTCCTATTGCGTTCTTTATTTTTTCACCGGCCGATTTGACGCGGTTTCCCATTTGGGTGATTTTTCCGCTTGTTGTATTCACGGCTGGTTGCATGTTGTTGTTGAGGGAGGCTTGTGTTTGCTTGATGTGGTTTTCTAGGTTTTTCATATCGTCAAGTGCTTTCTGTAAATCTGCACTTACGGTAATCATGATGTCTTCTGCCATGCTATTTGTTCACCTCCATTTCCTGTTGTTTTTCTTTCAGTTCTTCTTCCATTTTCTCATATTCTTTTTGTTTTCTTCGTATTAGGTTGTTGTAGTACATGAGTAGTATACGGTTTTCTGGACGGAATTTTTCACGAATCAACACATGCAATGGAATATTATGGTTCTTGCTCACTTCAATGTACACTTGGAACGGGTAACTATTGACTAAATTCTTGAAACACTTTGTCTACCTGTACGTTTCCAAGGTTGCTCATTTCCTGCACGCGTTGGAAGAGTAGTGCAAGGTATCCTAGTGTGATGTGTCCGAGTGCTTGTTTCATTTCCTCGTAGCTTGTGTCTTTGCCGTGGAATTTCAGTTGCATTGCGAGGAATTCAATCATTATTTCTTTTTGATTTTCTTGTGTTGCTTTCTGTATTTTCTGGTTTAATTGTGATTGAATTATCAGCTCTTCTCTTGTTAACGTTTTTCCTTCTTGTGTTTTGTTGTACACGTCCATTTCCTTGTCGGATAAGTCTCTGAAAAAGGATAAGTTTTCTGTAACATTGGTGATTGCACTGCTATCTGTGATAGGGTACACATCAAAAATAACGTGGAGTGTTTTGTCCCTGACGGGGTAGTTGAAGTGTAGTGTTTGAATGGTGTCGTATTCTTCTACTAGGCGTAGGAATTCTTTTTCGTCTTCGACTATTTCTATGTTGTCTTTGAGGTTTTCCATGGTGTCTTCTGGTTGTAGTTTGGTGAGTGCTGGACGGTATTGGTCGAGTAATTCTTTGAGTCTTGTTAGTTCGTCCGGTGTGAGTGTTTCTTGTTTGATGGTTTTGTCGATGATGGTTGCATCGCCTAGGTTGAGTGCTTCTTTGGGTATTTGTCTTGCTTCGATGATCCATTCTTTTTTGAGTAATTCTTTTTGTATTACGTCTAGGTTGGGTCCGCCTTCGGTTACGATTTGTCCGTCGTAGACTGGCATGTCGTCGAAGTCTTCGTCGGTTAATTCTGTTGTGGTGGTGATGTCTTCTTGTGTGGTGTTGTCTCGGTTCATATATATATTCCTCCAAATAAAAAAATGGGGAGTAGTCTTTCCCAATCCTGGTGAAACCACTGTTCTTGGGTTTTACCATTACTTTTTTTGGGCTTTCAGATTACTCCCATCCATATTATGCTACTCATTGTACCAAGAATAGTACTATCAACGCTTTATACTAGTTCTCCTTTTGCGTTGATGTATGTTCTGTTTAATGCTTCCATTTTCACATCAAACGGTTCGTTTTTGGTACGGCTTATATCGGTGATGTACACGTTTCTGTACTGTTCCATCTGGGTTAGTACTCCGTTTTCGTATTCGATTGTTTGAAGTACTGGAAGTCCTGTAGGGAATTTTCCTTTTCTTTGTTTGTCTCTGAGCCAAACGAAGAATCTTTTATGTTCTGGTGCTACTCCAGAGAGGTCTACGCTGTACTCACATTTTCCGAAGCTGATTGCATATGGGTCGTGACTGTCACATGCTTCGTATTTTTCTACACTTTGTTTGTCTTCTGTTTTGATTTCTTCTGCACGGATGGTGTGACATTTTCCTTCCAGTGCTATTTGTATGAATGTTAAATCGTTATTTATTGTTGCCATACGTATCTCCCCCAATTATGCTAGTTTTGTGTTTACTTCTATAGCGATGATGCTTCTTATTGGTTTGATAGTACCAACGATTGTGAAAGTACTGTTTCCGGCATCGGATACTGTGAGTGTTGTGTCATCTCTGATAATTCTTTCACGTTCTACTTCATCGTCAATGATACTGTCAACTAATCCTTGAAGTTTCACTACATTGCTTTCTACTTCTTTTCCTTTGACAAATGCGTCTCCCACGTACTTGATTTGTCTGAGGATTGCATCTACTATGGTTCTGCTTATGATAAGACCGTCTGCGGTGTTGTCTTTGAAACCAGTTGTAACCCCTAGGTTTATGCGGTATTGGTTTGCTCCTTGTATTGTTTCACGAGCAAGGAATAGTACTCCGAGGTTTTGTATTGTTATCATCTGTGTGTTGTCGAAGTTGTAAGTGCTTGTTTGTGGAGTTGTTGTAATTGCTGTGAATCCTGGTTCTTCATCAACTGCACAGGAGATACATTTTCCTAGGATGATACCAGCGTTTTCATCAGGGAGTACACAGCAGAGTCTTCCACTACCATTAGCGTTTAGGATGCTTGTGAGGCTGGTGATACATGCTTCTTCTGCACTTGTTCCACTGCTTGCTCCTTCCACAGCTGCTGATACTGTACCATATGGTACTACGTATCCTATCCTGAATACTCCGTTAGCGGCGTTGTCAACGAGTCCGGTTTTGATTGCACTGATTTTGTCTGTGATTTTGTTACTGTTTCCACTTGCAGTTTCTTCGACGTATACAATCATGGATACGTCGTCAAGGTGTGCTGTTGCTTTTACTGCGTTGGTAAATGCTGTTGCTGTGTCGGTTTTGATACTGTATACATAGAATTCCGTGTTACTGTATTCAAGCAAGGTTTGTTCTATGTATGCAAGACTCTGGCTTAGTCCTTTGTCTGTGGCTATGCTACTGAATGCGTCAAAGCCTGTGTAGTGTGTGATTTTGTCATCGATTGCTTCTATTGCAGTACTTGTTTGAACTATGAACAGTGGTACGTTGTCTTTTTCTGTTCTTATGTTGCTTTGTACTGTTTCTTGGAAGTATATTCCTGGTCTTTTTGGTGATGTCATTTCTTTTTTTCCTCCCAAAATTTCTTTTTTATTCTTTTTGTTTTTCGTCTTCTTCTTCTTCTTTTTTTGGTTAATCTTCTTTCCGTTAAAAAAATTCCCATGTCCTTTTGTTTTATCTTGTACAAGGGGTTTTCTTCCCCCAAAAACATTATTCATTCTCCAATGTGAACATTCTCCACATCAACACTACCACCCACGTCACCCTGAGTAGGAGTAACTTGTTCAGTGTACTGAGCTTGAGCACGTAACAATGAACGCAACAACGGAGGATTCTCAGCCGGTTCGTCCAACTGATAAGCTGGTTCAATACTGATACTACCCTCAAGTATTCCATGCTTACGAGTCAAACTTTCATACCCATAGAAAGGAATGTCAGGACATTTGTTTTTGACACTGCTTCCATTATGTATCCTGTTTACCATGCAGTCGCAGGTGCCATCATTGTACTTTGTGCAGTATGTGTAATGGAATGTTTTTTCTTTGTACCAGCATTCGAGTATTTGTTGTACTATGCTTTCTCTTTCTTCTTCCGTGTTGCACCATACGTTGATGTCGATGTTGCTTGTACGGAATGCAAAGAGTTTATCTCGTACATCTAGTTCGTGATAGTAGTATTCGGTGGTGGTTCCTGCGCCTAGGTCTAGTGTGATGAGTGGCAGTTGGTCTGTTTCAAACCGGTAGTTCCTTGAGACGTATACTGTCCTGTCATCATAGGTGATACGGTTTTGTAGTAGTTCTACTAGGAATGCTTCAAAATTATTCATAGCTTTATCAGTCCACCTTGAATTTTTGTTTGAATCGTTCTGCTAGTTTCTCTTTGGGTTGTACCTTTTGTACTGCTCCTTCCACGAAGTGAATAGCTGGTATCCGACTTGTTCCAAAGTTTTGATACACCCAGTAATCTGCGTCTTTGCTTACTTTGATTTGTCCGTGTATGGTTCCACCACTAGCTTGTACGTCATAGTTTATGCTTCGTCTGAGGTTACCTGTCTTCTTTGGTGTGGGGCTTCTTTGCAGTACTCTTTGGAGGTCGACCATTGTTTCTTTCATGGCTTCACGCATTGCTAGTCCTGCTTTGGCTGTGTCTAGTTTTTTATGGAGACTGCTGTTGATTGTCATCTTGACTGGCATTTGTGGTTGTCCTCCTTTTGTGTCTTTGTCTTACGAGTTGTGCTTTCTTGTAGGATAGTTGGTTGGTGTAGTCTTGTACTCCTCCAACTATGTGATACTCTGTTCCGTCTTCACTGACTAGGTGATCTGTGTCCCCGAGTGGTGTGTCCTTGTCAATGTATATCTTGTACAGGTCTGCAAGTTCCACACCATACGTGTTAGCAGATTCCATGTTGGAATCATTTTGAAAGTCGCAGGTGATGTCATCTGTGTACTGGTATTCCATTCTTGGTTCTCCGTACACTCCCGTTGATTGTTGTGTGAGTGTGTACCTTTTGAGTGTCGTGTCTGGAAAGAATATCATATGAATTTCACCCGTGCATTGTATTTGTTTCGTAGCTCGGCTATGAGTGAATCAGTACCCGCAGAGATAGTACCAGTACGGTCATAGGAAATAGTGATGTCCCCCTCTGTGATACTGGATACGTTACCGCCTTTGTTGTCTTTGTAAAGGCTACAAGCAATAGGCAGAATATACTTAGTTACATCCTCCTCACTTAACCCATACTCATAGGTGCAGGATAGTTTACCCCTCACAGGTTTGTCCAGGTAGATGATACCCTCATCAAGTGAAACATGATCCGGAACAACCACTTCGTCATCAATTGTGAGTATGACCTTGTCTTCATCAGATAGGGGAAGTAGGGGATAGAAGTCAGTCACGTAGGTATCCCCTTTGAACCGTCTTACATAGTCTTCCTTACTTCCACTTGGTATGTCGGCTAGACTGGTGGCTTTGTCTATGTATGTTTGTAGTGTTTCGTCCGTGATGTCCTCTGTGGATATTCCTTCTGCTTCTATGAGTTTTCGTAGTGTTTCAACATCTGTCAAATCTCATTCCCCCCCAATTCTTTTATTATTCTATTGTGACTATGGTGAGCCACTACCACCAGATGATGATGTGGATGGTGCACCAATACCTTCAATGATACCATTTCTGAATGGTGCTACGTTGTAAGCAGTTACGTAGGAAGCAACAGCTTGTGAGTAGTATAAACCAGTACGAGCTAAGTCAGGGATAAGGCTTGGTCTCATCAAGTATTTAACATCAATGGTGGTACTGTCCAGGAAGAGCATGCTGTGTTCATTACTGGAGACGGGCATGTTTTTGTCCACGATGATTGGTACTTCGATACCGTCTGGTGATTCGTAGGTGATTACTCTGAATCCTAATCCTATGTCGACTTTGTCGTTGTATCTTCTGTATGGTTCTGCAATTGATTTTAACTGTTTAGCAACGAAACTGTCGGTGATTATTGCGTCTGGGTGTCCGTCGTTGTCGTCGATGATTGTTACTAGCATGTCATCGATTGCTCCTTCGGTTACTGCTGCACCGTCTAGGTCTGCTTTGTTTGCAGCTGGTATGTCTTTTTGTATTCTTGCGAAGTCTTTGGCTGCTGCGGTTCCTGCTCCTTGTAGTAATGTTTGGTCGATGAGGCTGTTTACTTGGAAGTATGCTCTCTGGATTTCTCTTTCGAGTAGGTCTGCTTTGTCAGTTCCACGTTGTGCTAGGTCACTGATTTTGATTCCTTCTGCGATTACTTTCATTCTGTCTGCTACTTCTGTGTAGGTGGTTTTGGCGTATTCTGGTACGTCTTCTGTTTCGTTGATGAAACTGGCGGTGTTGGTTGGGCTTTCTTTGAAGAATGCTACGTTTGCAGTGTTGACGTCGGTACATCTTCCTTTGCCTTCCAAGAATTGTAATAATGGGCTGTATTGGAAGGTTTTCATGAGTATGTTTTCATCGTAGGTTATACCCATTGCGTTTGGTTGGTCGCCTGTTGCTTGTATTGCTTTTTCTAGTGCTTCTGTTAGTTGTTTGGTTTCTATATCCATATGCTTGTTCCTCCATCAATTATTTTTTTTATTGGCTTAGCATTTCTGCTAATTCTTTTGGTGTGTATCCTTTTTTGGATTCTTTTCCTTCGTCAGCGATGTGAGTATTTGTGTACTTGGTGGAGATGTTTTTGCTTACTCCGCCTAGTATTTCTTCTACTCTTTTGTTGACTAGGTCTTGGATTCTTTTTTCTTCTTCTTCTTCCTCTTCTTCAGGGTCTTTTGGTTCTTCGCCTTCGCCTTCTGATTTTTTAGGGTCTTCCTCTTTAGGGTCTTTGCCTTCGGTTGGTTTTGGTTCGTCCCCTTCAGCTGGTTTGCCTTCATCTACTTTTGCTTCTACTGCTTCAATTCTTTCTTTGATTTCGTTGAAAGCGGTTTCATATTCCCCTTTGAGTTCTTCTCTGATTTTTTCAAGGAATTCTTCTTTTCTTTCGTTGAATGCATCATTGATTATTTCAATGACTTGTTCTTCTGTTATTGGTTTTGGTGTATCTTCTGCCATTTTTTCTCCTCCAAGTTTTTGTATCAGGTTGTTCAGACTTTTTGCTGAGACTGTTCCCATTGTTCCCATGTCACAGGGCAATGGTGTAAGACTTATCTCTGTTAGGTCCCAGCTTTCTATTTGTTCGTAGCTGTTGTCTTCGTAGTGTGCTTTTCCGGCTATGCTGAATCCCAGCTTGATTCCCTGTGCTAGTATTTGTTCAAGTGGTTCCACATACTCCGGTCGGATAGTTGCGGTGATGCTTGCACCTTCTGCTATCTTCTCTGCCTCTGTTATAGTACCCACTACCTCCGGGAAGAGGATTCCATTTGGCGTGTTTTGGTCATAACCGTGGTTGAGGTGTAGGTTGCGGTTGGGTGCTTGTTCTACTATCTCCGTTAGTGCTTGTTCTGTTACTACGTCTCCAACAAGGTCTCGTTCACCGGTGTTGGCTATTCCGGTGATTGTTAGTGTTCCGTCTTCTCCTATACTCTTCCGTATCGTGTCATCGTATAGTGTGAAGTCTTTGGTTTTTATTGTCATCCTATCAGTCCTCTTCTTTGCTTTGTTCGTGTGCGTCAATGTGTTCTTGTATCGAGGTTTGGTCTAGCTCGTCACCATAGTATGCACTCCATACCCCGGTGCAGTTAGGGTGTGGTAATTCCAAGTCCAATGCATCAGTTATCTTTTGTGGCTCGGTGCAGTACTCATAACATTCATCACAAGTAGGGTCGCAACCATATAGGATTACTTCCTTAACACCATCATTCATTAACGTTGTAAGCGTGGATACGTTCAACGTCCGTGCCGTCTCAGTACGTGCAATCATCTCTGCACGCCGTTCTGGTGAGAACCCATTAATCGGCTCCAACTGTAACTTCTTGAGGTTTGTCCGTAACGGGTACACCCCCTCCGCGAAGTCTTGCACAAGTGTCCTGCGTATCGCAGTAATTTCATCATTGGTCACGTTCCGGATCAACTCATAATTATAATCACAGAGTCGATTCAATGCTAGTGTCTCCGCCCTGGTGTATGGTACCAAATGGTCAGTCATGTTCACACTTCTTGCGTAGTCATAGATTTGCTTTGTAATATCTTTACCGGTGGTTGCCCTTGTTTCTATGATGTTGTCCCATGTGTCTCGTATTCCACTAGTCTGGAAGAACGTGGTGAGTTGTTGGTTTTGCCTTGCGAAGAATTCCGCGGCGGCTGGGCTTTCTAGCCATGACATTGTCTTGTCTACTGCTTCCTGGTATCCGTCGATGATGTGGTTGTTGAGGTATACTTCCCATTTGGTGTGTTCGGCTTGTGTTATCCTGCGGTACTTCCTGTTACGTTTGGGTTTCATCGGTAGTACTCTCCCCAACTATGAGTAGTGGTGACTTTGTCTAGTCCTAGTTCGTTTCGTACTTCATCCCGTGTTTTGATACCAAGTCCCACGAGTATTTGTGCTACCTGTGCATCGTACAATTCATCAATAACATCCATCTGGTTATAATGGAATCTTTCTGTGAATCCGTGTTCTTTGAGGCAGTTGTTGAAAGCATTTTCTATCATTACTGCTTCTCCCTCAAATGTTATTTTCCAGTCTTTTTTCTGACTGTCACCGGACCCGCTTCCTAGGTTTGCTGTTTCTATTTTTCCGTAGAGTTGTGGTGGTACTCCATACGTGCGTATGATACCATCCTCTGCGAATCCTAGTAGTTGTAGGTAGTTCATGTCCCTGTTGGTGTGGGTGGTGTGTTGTACGGTTGCTCCACGTACTGCTAGTATTCTTCCGTTTTGTTCTCGTCGTTCGACTTGTAGCCGGTTCATTTCGGCTTGTGCACTACGTATGTTCACATCACTATCAAAGCTCAATATGAGGTTGGGGTCCAATCCGTCATTACTGAGGATGTCGTTATTGTAGCGTAGTGCGTTTTTGAACAAGGCCACGTAGTCACTTGCTATCCGAAGTTTGCATCGTCCCCATGGGCTTTTTTCTCTGCGGTTGTCTGGTTCGTAGATGTGAATCAGTTCGTCTGGTTCGTAGGTTACCTCTGGTTGTTCTACTAGTGCGTAGCAGTCATTCTCGTTATTCCACATTATGCTTTCGTTGTGGATGTACCGGAAACCATTCAAGATGTTGTAGTTTTCATCGGTACTTATCTCGAAGAATGCATCACCGAGGTTGTCCTTGCTGTCCCAGATTAGGCTGTTCATGTCTGCCCACGTGGTGTGTGTCTGGTATCCTTCGGGTTGTTGGAACAATCGGTTGAGGTAGTCTGTTGTTGGTATGTCGTCGGTTTCTTGGGTGTCTGTGTCTATGGTGAAGTTGCATGCTAGTGCTGTGTTTTTGAATACTTTGTTGCACCGGTATACTACTGGGTTGTTTTGTCCCCAGTGTAGTGTGCGTAGGTTTCTGTAGCTTTGTGTTGGGTGGTATTGTTTGTTTTGTAGTGTGCTGTATCGTGTCGTTGTTTGTCTGATTGTGGGTATGTTTTGTCTGAGGTTTTGGTAGATGCTTTTGGCTTTGTCTAGTATTGTGATTGTGTGTTCCCCCCATTCATTTTTCCTTTTTTTCTTCTTCTTCTTTTTTTGTTCGTCTGTCTGTAATGTTATTCAAACTGTTCCCGCCCCTCCACTTACCATATGAACAAGTTTGAATAATATACATTGTTCACCACCAGTAACTTATTTACGGTGGTTTTCTTTGGTGGCGTTCAGAATAAATTCCTACTAACCACGCCATTGTTTACTCGTTCCTCCTTGAGTGTGAACAAGAAACCAACACCAGTATCATCCCACACATGATTCATAATAGGAGCACGCAAGCTATCAACGTAGTGGTCATCTACTTTCTTGGGTTTGTCTTCTCCACGTTTAGCAGCGTTCTTGTCCCACTCGTATCCTCTGATGCATTCAATGGTGTTCTTGCAGTTCTCGTTGATACGCAGGTAATCTTTATCGAATAGGTTACTGATGACACTGATACATTCCAGTGTGTCGGGTGTGAATGTTTGTATCTGCATCCGTAGGTTGTGTGTTTTCTCTAGTTGTGTTTTGAAACTCTTTGCATCATGTGATGGGTATATGATGTTGTCTTCTCCTAGGTGGTATGGTTCCTGCAACTCATCTATCAAGAGTTCCACTATCTCGGCGTCAGTCATGCTGATTCCCTCTTTCTCAGCATTATAACCAGCTTCGGCTATCACATCATACTCAGTATGATCCGAAAACTCCTTTACTCCGATGAGGTTGAAGCAGGTTGTACTGCTACTTCCATAGTCGCTACCAATCTCTAGGTAGTCGTAGTAGTTGAGTGGCTTTTGCTCGGTGTCCTTGTAGATGTTGTTGTCATTGAACTTAGAGTATATGAGACCTTGACCACTGACCCATAATCCGAGTATGTTGCGTTTGTAGAAGATACTGTCCTTTGGGTATATGCTTTTGATGTGTCGGATGTATTCTTGTGTGAGAGTCTTGTTGTCTTCGAGTAGGAAGTTGGTTACTTTAACTGTTCCATCATCCAGTAGTACCTGATTGTCCACATATTCTTGGTATATGAAGTTGTTGGGGTTTCCTGGGTTACACGTCATGAATATCTTAGAGTCTCCGTCACTGTTACGACTGATGAGCATTCTTACTCCGTCCTCATCCATGACAGTTACTTCATCGAGAAATGTCCCGGCGTAGGTACTGCCTTTGATTGTGTCTTCGCTTCCTTTCTTCTCGATACCATAAAGTGTGATGGTCTTGGTACGTTTACCGAGTCCGTATATCTTCAACTCTCCATCATACTTATGGTGCGTGTAATGAATGCCCAGGAATTGCATAATAGCTTTCATCGGCCGTACCACGTTACGAGTCAACGCCTTCAAAGTCTTACCGGCCATTGCAAACTCTGTATACTTTGACTGTTTCATGTACTCCAAGAAAGCAACAATCGTAGCAATGGTCTTCCCACTACGGATACTGCCAACGGCAATATTGATAAATGCATCACTCTCTCTGATGTATTGTGATGCTTTACGGCCGAAGTGGCCTAGTACCATCATTTCTTGTTCTTCGTGTTCTTCGTCCATGAATTTGAGTCTTTGGTATTGTTGCCAGTACCTGCGGTTTGCTAATGCCATTAATCTTCATCCTCATCTGGTTCTTCATCATCATCCAGTAATGATTTCAGTACACTTAATCTATCCTCATCATCTTGAGTTGCTTGACTAAGCACTTCCATCATCGCATACATCTCTGCCAAGCTAACAGGTGAACCTTGTAATGTTTTGAATGATTGGTCATAGGTTTTCTGTATCTCTGTCATGTTCCGTACTTGTGTGGGGTTGTTCGTGTCTACTTCTTCCCATGCTATTTTCTTTTTTTGTTTGCGTGTTTTTTGGTGGTAGTCTATCACGTCTTTCCATAGTTCATTGTACAGGTAATCTGTGTTTTGTATTTGTGTTTTTTGGTTTCGTGTACCTGCTTCACGTAGTATTCTTTCATCCCAATCAAATCTGCTTTTGTATCCTCGTATTGTTTCTTCTTTGTATAACCGGACGGGTAGTCTTCCTTCGTTGTCTAGTTTTGTTAGTATTTTGTGTAGGTTGGGTACTGTTCTGATGTTTGGTGGTAGTTTGTGGTATTCTTGGAAGTAGTAGTATTGGTATGGTTTTTCCGTGATGCCGTCCCTGTTAGTGTATGGTTCTGCTTCGTGGATTATCATACTCAGGTGTCCCTCCTTCTTCCTCTTTTGTTTTGGTGTTTTGTTTGTTTAGTTTTCTTGTTTTTTTGGTGTGGTGTTATATAGGTGTTTTGATAGATATTTATTGTTTGGGTGTTGTCTTTTGTTTTGGTGTGTTTGTCTTGTGTGTATTGTGGGGGTGTTTGTGTTGGTTGTGTGTTTTATGTTATCTTCTCTGCTTTTTGTTTTGTCATAGCTTCCCATCGTTGTATTATAACACCAACATAATGAGGATCTATTTCTATCATTCTACACTTCCGATGTAACTTCTCGGCTACGAGCAGGGTAGTTCCCCCCCCCCCAAAGCAGTCCAGTACTGTCATATCTTCTTCGGTGTTGTTGTTCATTAGTGTGCCTATGAGTAATGGTGGTTTACTGGTGGGGTGTAACCGGTTTTTTATTTGTTTGAATTGTTGTATACTGCTTTTTTGTTTTTTGTTTCTGTTGTAGAAGTGGTGTTTCTTGGTCCATCCGTAGAGTATGGGTTCATGTTGGTAATCATAGTCTAGTCTTCCCATGCTGAAGACTGGTCGTTCTTTCATCCATATTAGTTGGTGTCTGCATTTTATTCCAGCTTGTCTCATCATCATCATCATCAGTTCACTGTCTCCTCCTTGTGGGCTGAATATGTAATATGATGAGTCTGGTTTAAGGTGTTTTTTGCAGTTCTGGAATGTTTTTAGTAGTATTGTTCCTAGTTGTGTTAGTGGTATGTTGTCGTTGGTTATCTTGGAGTATTGTTGTTTTTTTAGTATTGTTTTACTTTTTTGTTCCATGTTTACTCCGTATGGTGGGTCGGTGATTAGTAGGTCTGCTTGTTCCTCTTGTAGTAATGTGTGCCAGTGCTCAGGGTTGGAGCTATCTCCACAGATGAGTTTATGCTGTCCCAACTGGTAGATGTCCCCCGTTTGTATGTTCATGTTATCAGTTCCGCTTTTTTTCCTGTGTATTCTTCCCATCGGTTTATTATTATTTGGCAGTAGTATGGGTCTAGTTCCATTATGTAGCAGTTGTGTCCTAGTGCTTCGCTTGCTATGAGTGTGCTTCCGCTTCCTCCGTATAGGTCTAGTATGTTTTGGTTTTCTTCGTTTAGTGTGTCGTTTATGATGTTTTTTAGTAGTCCTACTGGTTTTTGAGTGGGATGTACTCGTTCTTTTAGTTCTTCGTTTCTTGGTCCTTCTCGTAGTAGTCCGCTCCAGAGGTATTTGTACATGCGTATGCTTTTACGGGGTAGGTTTGTCCATGCTAGTTCACAATCACTAAAAGTGTTGTATTCATTTTCTTGTGGTTTTTTGTACCATACTATCCATTGGTTTTTGTCTGGTAGTTTACTGCTGAAGTTATTGGCTCCCCAGATTATGCTAAGACAATCCAAATCCATTAATAACTGTGGATCATATGGTTTATCATCACCGATTACTGGTTTGTATTCTCGTGGTTTCACTACTCCTGGTCCTCCTACTGTTCCTGTCTTGGTCATCATATGCTCTCTCTCTCTCTCTCTCCGTGCTACCCGTACTAACCACGTCAATACCATACGGAGGGTCAGTAAGCAACAAATCCACACGTTCACCAGACAACAACTTCTCAATATTCCTCCGCTCACTACTATCAGCACACAACAAAACATGATTACCCAACTGGTACTTATCCCCTTCTTTAACAATCACTTCCACCTCTCTTAATGGCGTGTAAGGTGTCTCAGATGGGGCAGTATTATCTTCTTGCTCGTTGATAACTTCTTCATCTGAAGAGAATTCATTCCCATCAGGTAACAAGTCATTCAAATTGTCAAGGTCATCCATTAGGTACTCTGTTATTTCGTAGTCTTCAAATCCGGTTAAGTCCATGTCCAAGTGTGACTCAGTTAAGTCCTCCAACATTTCCTGTACTTTTCCATCATCAAATTCTCCGTTTAACCTGTTGAGTGCAAGGTTTAATGCTTTCTCATGGTTTTCATCTTCCACTGTGAGGGTGTCTTCTGTGAATACCCAGCCTATGTCTCCTAGGCGTATGAGGTGTAGTTCTTTGTCTGTGTATTTTTCTTGTAGTATGTGGTATCGTTGGTGTCCTCCGATTATGTGCTTGTTTTTTGTGTTGATTATTATGGGGTCTACTAGTCCGAATGTTTCGAGGTTTTTTTGTAGTTTTTGTGTTTGGCTTGTTGTCATTATTCGGGGGTTGTATGGTGCTGGTTTGAGTTCTTCTAGTCTTATTGTTTCTGGTTGTATAGTCATCGGTTCATCATCTCCCTTTTGGTTTTATTCTTTTTTAGCCTCTTTTTTTGAGGTTTTTTTGGTTGTTTCTTTTTTGGCTTCTTTTTTCTGTGGTTCTGGTTTGTTGTCTCGGAATGATATTATGCGTTCGTATCGTGCTGGGTTGACTTCTTGTTCAATGTCGAGGTCTATTGTGGTGATGTTTATTCCTTCTTTGATTGTGGCAGTGTTATCGTTGATGTTGAGTATTGCCCAGTTGTATACGATTGGTTCTTCGCCTTCTTTTCCTTGTATTGTGATTTTCCCGGTTATGGGGTTGTTGGTTATTGTTTTTCCGTCTACTTTTATTGTGGTTGCTTGGTTGAATTCCATTCTTTTTCACGTCTCCTGGTATTATAGGGTGGTGGTGGTTAGTGTATTATCCTGATTAGTTCTATGAGTATTGCTCCGACTACGGTTACGCTCACGGCGATGAGTACTTGCTTGTATATGTCTAATCGTCGTTCAAGTTCTTTGATTCGTTCATGGTGTTTGGTGGTGCGTTCTCGTATGTTGTCGAGTGTTTCTGCTTTTTGTTCTATGTTGCTGATTCGTTGTGTGACTTCTACTATTGCGGTGTTGTGTTGTCCCATGCTTTCTTGCATCATGGTGAGTGTTTGCATGATTTGTTTGTTTTGTTCTTTGTATTCGTTTTCTAGTCGTTCTTGTCCTTTGCGTAGGTTTTGTTCTAGTTGGTCTAAGCGGTAGTCTAGGAATCGGTATTGTTCTGTGTCTGCTTGTTGTTCATTGCACATCACCATCACCTATTGTTTGTTCCCTGATTATCTCGGATTGTTTTTCGGTGAGGGTTTTGCCTGTTAGGTATCCTCCGAGTATTCCGATTATCGTGGACAGTATTATCATGTCGTAGTCTTTGAGTATTGTGATGATTGCTATTATTCCGAGTATGATTATGATGAGTTGTTGTGTTTCGGTTTTCATGTGTTTTTTTCCTCCATTCGTGTTATGTTGGGGTTGGATTGTATTGTCATGATGGTTCAAAAAAAATAGTATGTATCAGTAATAGGGGTGTGCCTGTGTCTCTGTTTTTTCCCAGTCTCTTCTTTCTTCTGTTCTTCTGTTTTTTTTCCTCGATGCTCTCATATTGGGGTTTACTCTCTGTTTAGTGTGTTGACCCCCTTTCCCACACAAGCACAATCATATGTTTTTTTGTTCTCGTGTGAGGGGGGTGAAAGTGAGGATTTCTTACAAAAAAGGTGGTCAAGTGCTCTCTCGAATATAAAATAATATAATCATTCCCTCTTATCTCTAGCACCAATCTCCTTCATTTCTTTTGAGGAGTAAAAAAAAAGGAGAGGAGGAATACAAAGAAAACACTCCCCCCCCCCCAAGATAATAAGAGATAAAACACCAACAGGAAACCAATTGTCACGGACACACTATCACTACTACTCCATACATGGGGGGGTAAAGGGGAGAAGTACCAACCAAATAAAATAAAATCATCATCTTCCCTATTTTTCATTATTACAAGTACAATACTACTTCTCCATTATCCCCCCACCAAGAACCAATCTCTCCTATCTGTTACAGGAACTATTAGGGGTGGGGTGTGAGTGCTATAGGATTGATTCATTAGTTTTTCTAGGGAGTAATCCTAGGTCATCGAATCGCCTACCTCCTCCCAGTATTTCATGTCCCACATATTATTTTTTTGTATTCTCTGGTGACGTATGACATCCATTTGGTCACACGATTTTCCCCTTTTGATAAACAATTTTTTCACTAAATAAAATTCATTGGAGTATTTTTTTCAAACAAGAAATATAGTAAACAAATATCACTTTTATCAATCTCTGGTGAATTAACAAGGTTTGCTCATCCAAATATGTGTGTGGAAGAGAGTAGGTTGCCCCTCCACTCACTGCTATTGAGTTAAAAGATTCAATAATTCTATAGAATGCATAAGAATAGTCAATATGTCTCTTTCATCAGGTTCTTTTCTCATCTCTTCTTTTTTTTGTTGGAACAATCCAAAGGAGGTTTTACATGCTTGGGACATATAGTATGGGGGGGTGCGTTCGTGTCGTATACTAAGATAATTCAACGCTCCTCAAAAAAGAGTATGCACCCCATCCCGTCTTATCATCCTGCATCAGAAAAATATTATATTGATGGTTTCTGGGATTGAGTGTTTTGTGTGTGTCGTGCTTTGTTCCCCCATTCCCCCCCCCTGTATCATCTCTTTGGGGGGGTGTGGTACGAATATTAGTAAGTTGGATATGAAAAATGGTTCTGTCGTGCCATTATCTCTTTTTATCATGGTCGGGGGGGATGTGTTCCTGATTCTTCTTTTATACCAGGGTTTTCATCCTCCCCTTCCTTTTATTTCATCTCAAGTCGCTTCAGGTATAGGCTAAAAATAAAAGGATCATATCATTTTTTTTTTCGTACCTTATGATACTTCATAAGGAACAAGAAAGACGACAACATATGTGTGGTCTTCCTTACTAGGTTACGTGGTGTTTTTAAAAAGAGTGTCTTGGTATATGTGTGGTGGTTATCGTAGGTGGAGTCTCTTTAGTTCATGCTCCACCTTTTGTTGTTCTTCCTCAAAGGAGTCACTCATATGTTCTCCGAGTCTGCTGGTGCCGACTTCTAGGATTTGTCTGTCGTTGATGATTTCTTTGTTGCGTTCTTGTTTTCTGCGGTTTCTCATCCATGCTTCGTTGTGTTCTTGTTTTGAGTATTTCTTGCAACGCTTCGTGCAGTAGACTTGATTTCTGATGTGGGTTTGGAAGCTTTTGCCACAGTATTTGCAGGTTTTGAATCTTCCTGTGACTATTGCTTTGTAGGTGAGGCCTACTATTTTTCCTTTGTTTATCTCGAATACTGCTTGCATGAGTGTTTCACCTTATCTTATTGTATTCGCCGTTCATGTTCATGTGGTAGGTGGGTACGTCATCTTGTATACTTATATTTTCTTTCTTCTCAACATAGTGAATAAATGTGTTGAGTATGCCCCGTATTGTTCTCCGGTATTCCCCGCGGTAGTTTGTGTATCGTTTCATGTACCGTGTTCTTGCCGTGTATAACTCGTGTATGGGTACTTCGTGTGTGTGGATGTACTGTATGAATCTGTGTACTTGTCCAGTGTATCTGCCATTATTATAGTGATATTCCTTGTATTTGCATAAGTAGCACATAACTCTTTTATTCCTCCTCGAGTATTTGTTTGTATTCGCCAGCAAGGTTCATTCGGTAGGTGGGGACGGTGTCTTGTATGCTGGTTTCTTCTTCTTGTTTGACGTGTTCTATGAAGTTGTTTATCGCGGTTTTG
>Ga0326512_10000517_pt1 | contig 34183 bp, 58 predicted proteins | sample 1_2617_0518_D_FD_203652 | JGI IMG/M metagenome (GOLD analysis project Ga0326512, IMG submission 203652) | Bovine rumen microbial communities from UC Davis, California, United States - 1_2617_0518 | ecosystem: Host-associated > Mammals > Digestive system > Stomach > Rumen | place: USA... | reverse complement strand
AAGAATCTATATTCTCAATAAATGAAGTTTTATTACTTACCTCTTTTCTGCCGGTAATAATAATTTTATATTCTGTGTCACCAGACGTATTGTAATATTCTTCTATCTCTATTGTAGGAAAAATAATATTGTAAAATTTATTTTCCTCTTCTAATTTATTTATTGCATGTTTAAAGGTCTTGTGATATTCTTTAATTAAAATCTTATCCCATATTCCAAAAAATGATACGTCTTCAATAAAATGCTCTGGAAGATAAGCCATTTTTAAAATGTAAGTGCTAACTTCTTTATTAGTTTTTCGATCTGAAGAAATTGAGTGTTTAGCAGAACATTCAATAATCCCAGCATCTAAATTATAAATTGTATTATGTGGTTCATAACACTTTAAATTAGAAATATTATTAATATTTATAAATATCTAAAATACAGGAGTCTCTTTAATAGTATAAAAATCATTTTCTTTCATATTTTAAAAATCCCATTGTGTCCGTTTAGTAATTTCAAAATCTTCTAATAAAATCTATGGAGTTACATTTCCATTATAATGATTTAAACTACATTTTCCAATAGCAGTCAATGTTAAAGTTCCACCATTTGGGTTTAATAATACTTTATCTTCTTCTTTGATATGAAATTTAATCATATTAGTTTTTCTATTAGGAAATGTTAATTTTAAAGTATCCTTATTCTATCCTATGTAATTAATCCCATCACTATCAATTTTAATTCCTGTAATGGCAATTAATGGTTCATCCATACCTTGACCCCACAAATCGGCGTTTGAACCAATAGCAAATACTTCCTAATCAGTAAGTTCTTCTGCGGTTACTTCTAAATCAACTCTATAACAAGGAGCAAAGTCAAAATTTTTAAGTAGTTCATCTGTAGTCTCTACAAACTAATTAAATTTATCAGCCTAAATAGAAATACCGAAAGCAGACTGGTGTCCTTGAGCAAATATGACTAGTTCAGTATCTAAACAAAACTAACGAAAATCATCTAATTTCGACTACCCATAATTTCTGCCAGAACCAGCATAAATAGTATTACCATTCTCATTTGTTATAATTCTTAATACTAAAGTTGGTCTCGCATACTTTGATGCTAACTAGTTTGCGATTAATCCTGCAAGATTTTTATCAACCATATCTTCTGGAACTCGTACTATTAATATTTTATGTTCAAGCAAATTCTAGCTTTGGATAGTATTTTCTACATATTCTAAACTAGCGTCTTGACTACGTTTCTATCTACTTTTTACATTCATGCAAGTTCTGCCAGCCTATTCATGAAGAGGTTCTATCTATCCTTTACATCCTCTTTTAGTAGAAGGTATCATTAAATCACTTTTCCATTCTAACATTGCTTCAAACATTAAAAGTTTTTCTTCCATTGTTCCAGAACGGGTCATAGCATTTATGTATGGAACTACATAAAACGCAATTCCAATGGGAGTTATTCCACCTTCAAACTAAAATTTTTGTCTATTCATCATTTCAACAAAAAATGGATTTCTTATGCGTTGTAATCCATCTTTAATAATATAATGCGTTTCAAAATTACGGGTATCCATCATATCAGCAATATTTGCTAATGCCGTTAAATCTTCATATTCAATAGCATAGTTAGTTCCCATTATTTTATCAAAATAACAACAAAACTTATATACAATGCCTGCTCCGCACAAAGCCTTATTCCAGTAATTATCAGATAACTAATTATTAATAACTGTAGCCCATTGGGAATATCCCTGGTCTGCTTCATGATGATCTAAAATTAAACAATCAATACCATGAGAAGATAATTGATAATGCTCAACAATATCATTACTTGCTGCATCAGGCACAATAACTAATTTAATATTTTTTTCTATATATTCATTAATGTCCTAATCATTTAATCCATGCTATTTTCCTTCATGAGTCTTATAATAAATATGATTCTATACCCAAGCCGGGAATAATCTATTGAAATAATTAAGAAAAATTGCTCCTGAACAATAGCCATCGCAATCGGCATCAATAATTAAAATAGCATCATTATTCATAGAAATATGTTTAGTTAAAAGCATAGCTCCTTCTTTCATATTATCTAGTAATAATGGATTCAATAAATCAGTTTCATCAACTGATAAATAATGCAATATATCATCTCTATCAAAAAATCCTCTATTAAATAATATCTATTCTAATAAAGTAGTATTATCTCTTCTTGGAGATATTAATCTATATTCCAAATATATATCAACTCTTTCTTAATAATATGTTATATGATTATGGTTAGGCCCATATGGTAAAATATATTTATGAATATCATCAGTTGAAATATTATCTTCAATATGAGCATTATCCCATCTATATCCACGAGCGTTGTCTCCGCAACGTACAGTTCGCCAATAATCTCCATTATCTAATTTTACTGAACAATTATTAAGAGAATATTTTAAACTATTTAATGATATTGTATGAATACCAATGTCATCATATGCTTTTAATACTTTTTTGAAATGTTCTAAGCCTTTACACCAAGACTAATAATAAATTATACCTGTCATAATCTTACTCTTTCTTTATTGAATTTCTGTATTATTCCATATTTGCTCTGCCCATTCAACATTTTCTTTTTCAATTTCTTCTGTAACTAGTTCTGGATAATGTCCAAAATAATGTGTAGCATTATAAGGTAAGAGTGTAGTTGATGGTAAAATTCTATAATCAATATCTTCTTGACATATATCACGATGAATATATGATATATTACAACGATAACCTCGTCCATAAGCTACTTTTGTTAATTTCCAAATATCTCCATTCTCAAACTATACCTAAGCCGAATCTTTAGTTCGTCTATTTTTACATCGTTTAATATGAGCATAATTTTCATATTTATCAATGATAGAACATAACTACTCAAACCCATCCTAATATTTATTTGATGGAACCCAAATAATTCCTATCATAATTTAATCCTTTCTTTCCATAATTTCATAAAAATATCTAAGCCACAGTCTATAGGTGCCATCTTATATCCTGTTAGCATATTTCTATCATAAATAATACTTACATCTATATAATTTTTAAATCGTTCATTTAATTTTTCTAAATTATGAGTCCAATGTTTATATTCTTCATCAAACTTTTCTTGCCATTGTCTATCAAAAGCAATTACCATTTCTTTTGCCCCAGCATCTAAAAGTAATTGAACCTGATATGCCGAAATGCTAGAACCGCAACAAGCAACAGAAATATCATTATCTAATCCAAAATAAGACTAGTACAGGAGTGTACTTTTTTCTCCCTCAAAAACAATCGCTATACCACTATCCTTAATATTGTTTTTACTATTATTTAAATTATATAAATTCATACCAAGAGGATGACTATATTGTTTGCGCCCAATAACCATTGGTCTATATTTACCATATTTTTCAGCATCTTCTTTAACAAGGGTTCTGCCACGCAATCCTATAAAATTATTATCTTTATCATAATGCGGTATAGTAATCTGTCCAGTCGGTGGGAAATACCCAATGCGGGCATGCTCTAAAATAGTATCACTAATACCTTCATCTTCCCATGGTTTTAATTTTACTTTATAATTTAAATTTTGTAAAATACTACTATCATATGGTTTTAAATTAACATGATAATTTTTTATTTCTAATTTTGTAATGCGATCATAAGCATCAAATGTTTTCCAATCTAATAAACTGTCTTGTTCATCTAATTCCGCATATCCAGCAAGACCAAATCTAATAGCAATATATCGGACAGCATCGTTTAAATCATATTCTTTATTCCATTGAATTTTTGCTACTTTAATAAGTAATTCAAATATATCAAAACTTTTTTCGGGGCATCCAGAATAACAAGTAAATAAATCTGTATTCTAATAATAATATAATTTTCTACTACCTTCTCCTGGCGGGTTATGGCATATTGTTGAACTCAATATGCCAAATTCCGTATATCCAGGTTCGCCGCCCCACTCTTCTAATAAAGAAAATATATCATCTATATGAAGTTTAGAGCGAACTTCTTTCTTATTATATGTAATCATGAAAGAACAATTACATTAGAGCAATATCCTTTCAAACCAAATTCTTCATTAACTACTTTTTTAAGGTACTCCTGTGGATGCATATTCTAGTCTGCCCCTTTACGAGTGGCAAGAATTTGCTTAGCAAGCTCTTTTGACATTTCATATTCAATCTCACCATAAGAGGTCTTTGACCAAGTAGTTTTACTTTCATTTTCAATTTTTTTAGACATAATTAAATCTCCTTAAAACTAATCAACAGTTTCTATTTTTAAATTATTTATTTGAACTAATTCATAAGTATACGTAGTAGCAAACATTGGTTTAACACGACAAGTGCCTAAATCAGCCTTGCACCAAAGATAAATCCCTTTATATCTACCTCGTCTGTTTTTATATATTGAAATTTTTAAATTAGGGCGTTCAAAATTTGTATTATTTAAAATACGAGCTAGCTAATCAATATCTTCTTGAGTAGTATCAAGAATAATCATACCAGCATCAATTTTATCAGCTATACTCTTGGCTCCTCGTAATAAGTTCTAATCAGGTGTTTCACTAAACTAATAATCTGCATTAAGCTAAGTTCCAGAAAGAATAAATATACCATATTTATTGCACAAATCTTTTAGTCTAATTGCCAACATATATAATATAGTATCTTCGCGCAGCCTAACTCCGCCGCTACGCTTAGTTATTTCTTCAATAATTTTAAGACTAGTATGAATGTAATCAAATGCGACATAAGACACATCATGGTCTCTAATATTTTTCTTAATTTTATTTTCAACATCTTGTAATGAGAAATCTGGCAAAACTTCTATATATATAGGAGACTCTTTTAAAATTTTTATTGCTTCCTATACTCGTTCTTCCTCATCTCCAAGATATTGATTATTTAAAATATGTTCTTCATTTACATTAGAAATAAAAGCTAGCATCATTGTTTGAGCTTCATTTAATTCAAGCTCTGTCGTAATATATAAAGCTGGCTAACTTACGCCGGCAGATATCCATCCAAAAACATCATCATATATTTTAGAACAACCGATATAACATATATCAGCTATCATTGTACGACTTTTTCCAGTTCCTGTAGCACCACTACGTAGATAAAGCTTTTTTAATCTAGCTCCACGAGTTACTGTATTAATTAATGGCCCGTATAAAGGAACGCCTACCTCTGGATGCTTTTTTAAATCATTAATTAAATTATCAATACCGTCGGCTGCCTGATAACTGTCACCCCAAGAACCATCAACATATTCTGCTTTAATGCTATCAATTTTATCCTAAATTAAATTAGCAAGTCCATCCAAAGAAGTGTTATCAAAAAAATCTTCCTACTATTGACGTTTCTTTAAGTCTATTATATTATCAGGATCATATATATTTTTGACACTAATGCCATTGAGATCAAACATACGTAGCAAAGTCATCTTTTTCATTCGATTGTAATAATAATCAAATGAAGCTGGCTACGCATTTTCACTAGCTTTAACGAGCCATTCTTCACCTTTTTGTTTAATAAAAATAGCTTCACTTTTTGGACGAGAACTTAAATAATCTGCTATACTATTTAATGTAATACGTTCTGCTCCTAATTCATGTAATTTATAAATACTTCCAAAAATTATTTTATGAAAATCATCTGTAAAATCATCATCAACTATTGTATATTTATCAGTATAATCCAATAGCTATGGTGAATTAAATACACACCCAATTACCTAAATAATACTGGGGATATCTACATATTTACTCGTCATTTATTTCATCCTTATCTAAAAATGTAAATAACTTGCGCTTTGGTATTTCACGTTCTGGTGGTACGATTTTAATATTTATTTCTTGTGGAACATATTTATTAAAATCTTTTTTTTCATTTTCCTATTGAGACAAATATAAAGCATAATAATAATCATAAGCTGGCTTATATGCTATAATTATAGCACCGACACCTCTATCTAAATCAACGGGATGCTATTTTACTTCATACCAATATTTTAGTGCTTTTAACATACCACTATAAGAAAAATTATAGTCTTTAGCATAATTATTAATTTGTTTCATATATTTAGGAAGAATATAATCTTCTTTCAATTTAAATAATTTAATAATATAAAGCATTAATTTTTCTTTATCATCCTACGGATGTATTTCATTACATTTCTTATGCACATATCTATTTGGTAATTGCGGCATTTGGATTATATCTTTATCATCCGCATATACGGCCGCATGACACCAAAAACAAGTCGTTGACTTATCTGGGTCCCATATTTTTAATCCTGTTTTCTATTCAGTTCCATCAGCTACAGCTTTTTGATAACATTCACTATGAGCATAACTAAAACGAATACCGCCAGTCTTTGGCGGGATCTAAACAAAAGCCTCTTTTTCTCTATTAAATTTTGCTTTGCAATACTTACAAGTTACGGTTGCCATTCACAACAATCCTTTAACTATTATTTTTCTATATATATTATAACATAAAAATTTAAAAAAGTCAAGTTTAAAAAACTTGACTTTTTTAATTACTTATTAATTAACTCATCTTCAATTTCACTAATGATTAAATATATAAGTTCAGCTTGATCACGACTAGCTTGGGCCACCTTTTTACCTTTACCCAAATATTTTTCAATAATCTGAGTAATACGAGGAGCATAATAAGTTTGATCTTTATTCATTAACTCGCCAACCTCTTGTTCAAATTTAATCATTAATGCATCAAAATCATAATCCTTTGCAACATTAGTAACTTCACGTTCATTTGTAACAAATTTATTATCATGTTCTTTAGCTTCTTGATCGATAGCATCGGTTAAAGCTTTTGTTAATGACTCATAACTAAGAGGGACCTCAGAAGCTATGTATTTAAAACGTCCACCACAAGAAATGCCTGAACCAGCAGGAGAACGTAAAGTCAATACTCGTTTTTCAGTACCATCTGCATCAACATACTAACGTGCATAAGCATAAATATCAGCCATATTTTCAATAATCTATAAAGCAGAACTTTGTGTGGTAGGTTTAGTAAATCCAATTTCTTTACCGGTCTAATCTTTATCAGTTCCAGTTTTTGAATGAGAGATAAATACTACTGCATAGCCCATCATAGTCAAACCACGAAAAATATCTTCAAATTCTTTTTTATATTTATCCCAACTATTGGTGCTCCAGCCACCATCACCCATATTATCAATACCAAGCTATGAGCAAATATATTTCTAACATAATGTAGCAGCTAAGTCAACAGTATCTACAACAATAGTTTTATATACTGCTTGAACTTCTGGTTTTTTTAATTCACGATAAATTTGTTTCATTTCACCCCAAGTATTAACATCTTGTGCCATAACTCCAGGGAGAGCGTTATAACCACGTTCAAATGCTAAAAGAAGAGCTCCGGGCATCTGGGTCGCCAAGGTAGTTTTACCTACCTTTGGTGGCCCATAAATAAAAGTTATATAACCAGAAAGATCACGGCTTACTTTATGAGGCTAAATATTTAAAAGATTAATAGCCATAAGATTTCCCTCCTGTTAATTAGAAGTTAAATCCATTAGCTCCACCGGTAGTTGCAGCAGGAGCCTGGGTCTAATTACGAGTAGCATTATATTCATCTTGACGCTGCTTAATCTCAGCCTTAGTAATTTCACGAGCCTGAAGAGCAGTCTGATATTCAGCAGTTGTGATAGTAGATTCATCATCCCACTCATATGGATCACTTACACGAGAAATAACAAATTCTCTCTGAGAAGAAGTAACCTCTTGAGCGACTGGCTCACCCCAACCGCCGCTAGATTCAGAAACTCTAGTAGTAGTTACAGTTTTAGAAACTTGATGTCCCTGTACTTCAACGAGGACTGGAGTTTTTTCACTTGCTTCAAAAGATTCAAAAATATCCATACCAGCAGTTGCATAAAGTACAAAATCAACAGGAAGAAGAGCGTTGCGAAAATCAAAAACATAACCGCTAACAATCATCTTTTCCTCTTTATTATTTTCAGGATCTGCTTCAATACGTCTAGTTTTAGTGATAATCATTTCAGCAATAAATGTATCGCGCAAACCCTCTGCAGCAGCAATATTCTGAACGACATGGACAAATCCACCTTCATTTCTTTTCTAAGAAACAAGTTCATCTGTTCCATTCCTATTAGAATAAAATTCATTTACACCAATCTATGAATCAATACGAATCTTAGCAGCCTTATCTACACCATGCTCTACTACATTACAAGTTACTCCATTAATAATATTTTGAAGTGCAGTATAAGTTGCATTTTGTGTCCCACTCTTTGCATAAGTAGGAGTAACATAAGAGAAATGAATAGTAACAATATTAGTTAAAGCATCGTCAGTGGCAATATCAATAGTTCCATTAATAAATGGAGTTCCAGGATTCTTAGATTTCTCTCCACTTACCTTTGCCTACAGACTGTGCTAATAAAGGACACCCTCTATGTGTGTATTATTTTTAAAATTTTTCTTCATATCATTTTTCCTTCTTTATTATTAATCATTAATTATAAAATTTTTACCTTTGTCTGTTATTGTGTATACAATCGGGCTTTGTCCAATCTTTTCACAAAAACCATCATTAACTAATTTTCTCATTGCTCCAGAAACGCCTTTTGAAGAAATTCCAATTTGTTCTGCTAAATCTTTTGCTTTCCATAATTTAATATCTACATGAGATTGAAGATAGTTTAGAATAATTTTACCATTTTCTGTAAGTTCTTCTTTATCTGATTTATCTTCTTTTAAGACATTAAGATAAGCTTGAATATTTTCTGTCATAAGCTAATTTGTTAATTCTGGATTTGCTTCCATTAAAGAATTTATAAAGTTTAAAAATTCTTGTTTCATATAAAACTCACTTTCATTTAATTTCTATAATAATTATATCATATTTTTTTATAAAAATCAAATTATTCTTTACTAATTGAATATCCAATTAAAGAATCTCCAAAAGCAGATTTTATAAAATTTTCCAATTCATCTATTACATAATTTTTTTCATGATTTAAAACGGTACTAAATTTTTCATATGACATAAATTCAATACCATCAATACCATATTTCTATGCTTTGTATTCCATAGCTTTTGGGTTAGAACAAACAAAAGTAGCATTATATTCTTTTGCCCAAAGCATAAGTTGACTAGTTTTTCCAGTACTTCTATCATCAATAATTCTAATCATTTTATACTATATCCAAATTCCTTTGCTTGATAAAATTTTTGCCAATAATCTTCTCTATCATTTAGAAGATTCCCAGCACATTCTTCAATTACTTCAAATGTAAAATTTTCTACACCAATAGATAACATAGCTGGATATAATTTATTTTGTGTTGGAGGATCTGCTCCTATACCACGCTTTATATGCTACTTCCAACGTTCAGCAATATCTACTGCTTGTCCTATATAGCACATTCCATTATCTATATTTGTAATTTTATAAATACCAGTTTTTTTCCCCTATCCAACAACACGACCAATCAAATCTGTACATGGCTTTTCATAATATACTTTCCAAATAACTTTATTCAAAGGTTCTTTTTTCCTTAAATAAGACTCAATAGATCTAATATGCTTTATCTCTTCTAAATCTATGTTAGAAAGTTGTAATCTATAAAAATCTTTTTGCTATTTTTCTAATTCCATTCGTTTATTAGTTTCAATGGCCGCTTTTGCTTTTGACTATAATTCATTTAATTCATTCTCTTTTGTAAGAATTAAATTATTTAATTTTTCATCACGTTCTTGAAATTTATCATATAATTCATCAGCTAAATCAGTATAATGTACTTTTAATTCACTTTCAAGTTTTTCATAAGTCGAATATAATTCTTTACTTTGCTATTCTACTGTATTAGTCATATTATCAATTACTTGTTCTTCAACTAATTTTACAGCTGTTTTAGCTTGATCAGTTAATTCATTCATAGATTTTTTCTTTTCTTCAATCTAATTTTCAAGTAAAGATAAATTTGCCTTAAAACTTAATTCTTTTTCATTATAATCTATTTTTAACTAATTATTTTTATTTTGCTAAAACTAAAGATCATTTTCATAAATCTTTTTTTGATTCTCATAGTCCTAATTTAATTTATCTTTTTTAATCAAATAATCTTTTTCTAAATCTTTAATTTGAAATTGAAGTTGCTATTCTTCTTTTTCTAACTCTTGATTTTTCTATTTTACCTATGTAGTTTTTATAAAATAACTTATTAAAAAACCAATAAAAAGACAAATTATTCCAACTACAATTATAGATAAAGACATAATAATTTAAAAAAATAGAGGGGTAAAATAATTATTACCCCTTTATATAATCAACCTAGGAATTATTCCTCGGTTGCATCAGGATCAAAAGCCATGCCCGCATCAGTGAGACGGAGGAACTTAATAGCCTTATGAGTACCATCATCAAGCTCAATTTCAGCAGGAACACGAACACCAAGACCCTTGCGCTGAATAGCACTTGTAAAAATACCATCTACCTAGCGCTTCTCAAGACCGAGAGCATCAGCAACATCAGCTGCAGTAACGTCAGAACCATTAATACTCTTTAAATAATTAAGTACATTCTTAGAATTTTCTTTCATAGCCATAATAAATAATCTCCTTAATAAATAAAATATTTTTTTAATTTGTGTAAATATTATACGAAAAAATTTTTTAATTGTCAAGACATTTTCTTTAATATATCTTGTATTAATTCATCTAATTGGTCTAAATCCTAGAAATCGTGAACCTTACTGGTTAAACGCATAATTTCTTGCTAAGCTGTTTTAACAGCTTCTGTATCATTACTATTATCTACAATATATTCACATTTAGCGATTTTCTCAGCTAGGTTTTTGAGTTCTTTCTTTTTCATAAAATTTTTTTCTTCCTTATTTACAAATATATTATAATAAATTTTTTTTTAAAAGTCAAAGTAATGCCAGCAATTGGTCTTCTGTAATAATTGGAATATTTAATTCTTTTGCTTTTTTATTTTTTGCACTTGTACTAGCTATATCATTATTTACTAAATAATTTGTTTTATTACTTACAGAACTAACTACTTTTCCGCCAGCCGATTCTATAGTTGAAATTAATTCATCTCTATTTTTAAAATGCTATAATTTCCCTGTAATAACAAAATTTTTATCAGCTATATTATTATTTTTTATCACTTTGATATCTTCTGGAATAATAAATAAACTATTTTTTAAATGTAAAACATCAGATACTAATTCATTAGCTTCAGTATAATCAAAAGAATGTAAAGATTTATCCATTTCAAATCCAAAACCATTCCATTGCATAAAATTGTACCCGTCTCTTGTCATATGCGGCTCTACACACTCCATAAATTGTAGCCAACCAGCACATTTTCTAGCAATTTCTTTTGCATAAATAGAACCAATTAATGGAATACTAAGCGCGGAAATAAATTGCCATAATTCACATTCTTTGCTATTTTCTATTGCTTCAAGGATATTATCGACAGATTTAACACCAAACCCATCTTTCTTATACCATTCAGTACGATATTGATCTAATTTAAATAAATCAGAAATAGAATTTACCCACCCCCAATTAATTAGCTTTTGGAGAGTCGCTTTAGATAAACCTTTAATATCAAGACCTTTTTTACCTGCAAAATGATCTAATTTATTAATTAATTTACCTTCACAATTAGAATTACTACAATAAAGAAAATCATCTTTAATAATAGTAGGTTCTCCACAAATTGGGCATACTTGAGGTAATTCAAAAAATTCAACTGGCACAAGTGGAAAAGTTGTATCTGCTCGAACTATTTGCGGGATAATTTGATTCATTTTAACTACAATAATATGCTAACCCTAATAAGGATGTTCGCCTAGAAGTGATTTCATAATATTTAAATTATGAAGTGAAGCTTTCTCAATAGTACTATCATCAGTATGTACTGGTTCAAATTCGGCTACTGGAGTTAAAATTCCAGTTTTGCCCATGGTATATTCAATATTGAATAATCTAGTTTCATATTCTTCATCATAAAACTTAAATGCCAATCCACCTTTTGGATGATGACCAGTTTCTCCAAGAGAAGAATAATAATTACAATCATTATACTTAAATACTAATCCATCATATGGATATTGGAAATCATTACTTTGTGCCCAATTAGTTAATAAAGTAGAGATATGATTAAAAGTTTTTTCATCTACTCTATCTTTAGGCCATTGTAAATGAGGGACAAAATTAAAACCTAAATCATCTATTTTATATAATTTTTCACTCAAAGTTTTACAATCTTCAAAACCTTCAATAACATCCCAAACTACAAATGTTAAATGCCGATTTGCGCATTCGCCATTATTTAATAATCTAATACTACCAGCTGCAAAATTGCGTGGATTGGCAAATTTATCACTAAAACTTTCAAAATCTTTGTATGTACAAATGACTTCTCCATCAACAACCAATGTCTTCTTAAATGGAATTTCTATCGGAACTCCCTGCACAGTGACAATATTATGTGTAATATCTTCTCCTATTTCTCCATTGCCGCGAGTTTCTGCGCTCACTAATGTGCCTTGTTCATAACGAATAGAACAAGTTAATCCATCCATTTTAAGCATAGCAATAACATCTTTATTACTTTTAAAGTCAAGAATATCTTGCATTTGTTTGGTTTTTGCTAAACTAAGCATAGGATGAGAATGTTTAACTTTTTTTAATTCATTTAAAGTAAAATAATCTACATGACAAGTTGGGGAATTTGCCATGCAAACACCAGTTTTTTCTTCTAATTCTTCTAATTGAAAATATAAATCATCATATTCTTTATCAGAAATTGCTGGGGTTCCTTCGTCATACATTTTAATATAATAATTTAATTTCTCAATTAATTCTTGCATTTCATCAAGTTTATTCATTCTTTATACTCCAATACTAAATGAGATTTATAATTATCAATAAATTTCTCATCTTCTTCTGTAATTTCAAAATCATCTTCAGTTATTAAAAGGAAAGGCATCCCTTCCCAATGACCACTTGTAGCACAAATATTTAAAGGTTTTTTTAAAGCATGCAATGCAATAAATTCTTGCATAGCATCATAAGTAACTGGTCCAAATTCACTTAAAATTTGAGTATTTTTTTTAATTGATTTAGGAAATTTACATCTTATTCTAATACTTCTACCATATTCATTTTCAATTAAATGCAAATCTTCTTCATTCGGACGAGCTCTATTTAATATTTGATATTTCTGTTCCATTATTACTTATATTCTCTAAATTAATATAAACTATTTCATTACTATATTGTGGTTGAAATTCATACCACTTCCTATAGCCCTCTTCGGGGCTATAGGAACTCATTTCTACTAATTGAAATTCTTTTATTTTCATTATACTTTACTCACACTTAAAATACTATTATTTTTTAACATAATACTTCCATAGGCAATTCTTCCCATTTCTGGAATCTCTTTAGCGGATAAACATACAGAATTTTTATTTCCAATTAATAATACCATATCTTCATTACTAATCAATTGACCACAAGTAGCATTGCCATATATATCATTTGGTTTATAAACTATAATGCCTTTCCCTCCACGTTTTTGCAAAGTAATTTCTTCTAATTTTATCTTTTTTCCATATCCTTTGCTAGAGAAAATAGCCAAATTATCTTCCAAATGGCGTATTGGTAAAGCAGCTACTACTTCATCGCCATCACTCAAATTAATACCTTTAACGCCTGCGGTCAACCTTCCTGTAGCACTAATTTCATCACTCTTAAATTTAATAGCATAACCATTTTTACTCATAATAAGTAATGGTTCATCTTTAACCAATGTTACAATCGCTAATTCGTCACCATCTTTAATATTAATAGCGCCAATACCTTTAGACTTTTTAGTCCCAATATACTCACTTAAAGCAGTCTTTTTTACAAGACCATTTTTAGTGACAAATAAAACATATTTAGCATCTGTATCACGATAAATAGAATAAATAGTAGAAACATCTTCACCAGGTTCCATTTCAACTAACGCTCTTACCGGCATCCCTTTTGAAGTATTAGTTCCTTCTGGGATATTATTTACTACTAAACGATACATTTTACCTTTATTAGAAAAAATCATTAAACTATCAACTGTGTTAGTACGAATAACTGCAGAAGTTATATCTTCTTGTGTTTTAACACCTTTCCCGCCTCTACGTTGCATCTTAAAGGAGGTTGCGGGGATACGCTTTAAACTACCACTCTCAGTCATCACAACTACACATTTTTCAGGAGGAATAAGAGCAATTTCTTTTTCTTCTTTACTCTTGGATTCATTAATTTGAGTTAACTCAGTGCGACGAGAATCCCCATATTTTTTAACAATATCAGATAATCTTCTTTTTAACTCACCAATTAAATCATTAAGAATAGCATTAAGTTTTTCAATGGTGTCTTTTAATTCAGCTTGTTCATTTTCAATTTCTATTCTTTCTAGCCCAGCTAACTTACCAAGTTTCATATCAGTAATTGCTTTAGCTTGTTCTTCATTAAAATCATATTTCTCAATTAATTTTTCACGAGCTTTAGCACTACTTTCAGAAGCTTTGATTAAAGCAATAATATTATCAATATCTTCTAATGCTTTTAACAGACCATTTACAATATTTAATCTATCTTTCGCTTTCTGAAGATCAAATGTTAATTCTCTACGGATGCATTCTGTATTATGCTCAACATAAATCTTACAACAATCTTTAAGATTTAATTCTACAGGAGTTTTATCTATTAAAGCAACTTGATTATAAGAAAATGAAGATTGTAAATCAGTTTTTTGGAAAAGTAACATTATAATTTTAGAAATATTAGCATCTTTTGTGCATTCAAAAACTAATCTATAACCTTTCTTTCTATTGCTTTCATTACGAATATTTGTAATACCTTGAATTTCTCCACTATCACATAATTCACCAATAGCTTCAAGCAAAGGCTCTGTAATAACACCATATGGAACTTCTGTAAAAACAATATTATTATCTTCCATATGATATTTTCCACGGACCTTTACGCTACCGCGGCCAGTTTTCATAATATTAGGAATATCATCTTTATTAATTATTATTCCACCAGTTGGGAAATCTGGTCCAGGCAGCATTGGCTCTTTTCCATCTATATAATCATTAATAGCTTGTGCCACTTCGTTTAAATTATGTGGAGCCCAGTTGCAAGCAATAGCTACCCCAATGCCAGTATTTGGATTACAAAGTAAATTTGGGAAAATAGATGGCAAAGTAGCTGGTTCATCTTCTGATTCTGAATAGTTAGGAATAAAATCAACTACTTTTTTCTTCATGCCACCAAGCATACCATCTTCTGTTATTTTTGCCAATCTTGCTTCTGTATAACGATAGTGAGCCGGAGGATCACCATCACGGCTACCATTATTACCATGAAAATCTATTAACGGATAACGTAAAGACCATGGCTGAGCCATTCTAATTAGAGCTCCATAAATCGAACTATCGCCATGAGGATGAAAACGACCCATTGTATCTCCAACAATAGCAGCGCATTTCACATGTGGTTTATTATTAGTACAACCAGTCACATAAGCATCATAAATAATTCTTCTTGCTACTGGTTTTAAACCACTTTTAGCATCAGGAATTGCACGATCTGTATTTACAGCTACTGCATACTCTATAAAATTTACTCCTAATTCTTGTGTTAAATCATTAAATTGAATATCACTTATCATTTATTTATACCTCTATTATTCTGGTGTTTTTTGCATGAAATATATTTTTCTAAACTAAGTTCATAATTGGTTTGATGAAATAAATTTGCTTTTTCAGAATTCCAAATTAATGATACTCCACAATGAGGGCAATATTTACTACCAATGTCTTCTCCAAAAAGCCAATAAGAACAATTAGGACAAAAACTTTGATAATGCATACTGCCATCATAATCTGGAAGTTTTATAATATTACTCTGCATTGTAAGTAGCCTCTTTACTATGCTCTTTAATATACAATTTACGTGGAACTACAGCAGTGCCCATTAAATCATCAAATAATTTATCAGTGGTTGGAATATCATTTACAGTAACTTGACGAATAATTCTACCTTCTGGATTAATTAAAGTTTCTTCAACTTCTTCAGCATCCATTTCGCCTAAACCTTTCATACGATTTACAATATAATTTCTACCAGAATTTTTTTTACGAAACTCTTCTAAAGCATTATCATTCTTTAAATAATAATATTTTTTAGCCATTGTAACTTTATAAAGAGGTGGAACACCAGCATATATATAACCATCCTGTATTAATTGAGGACAGAAATTCCAAATAAAAGTATAAAACAAATTCTTAATATGAGCGCCATCAACATCAGCGTCGCTCATAATAATAATTTTACCATATCGAATTTTATCTGGATGATATGTTACTTTCATTGTTTTTAAATCAATTTCAAGGCCAAAAGCTTGAATCATTGACATAATTTCTGCATTTTTCTGTATTTTATCAAGGGTGGCTTTTTGAGTATTTAATATTTTACCTCTTACAGGCATAATAGCTTGAAATTCATTATCTCTAGCTTCTTTTAATTTACCACTTGCGCTATCGCCCTCTGTGATATAAATCTCACATTTTTTACGATCTTTGCTATAACAATCAGCTAATTTACTGTCAAATTTTAAAGCTTTTTCTTTTTTCTTTTGGCCTTCGCGCGCATTATCTCTTGCTTTTTGAGCTGCTAATCTTGCTTTACGAGCCCCTAATGCTTTATCAGCGATCATCTTTATATCTTTTTCATTCGCTGTAAACCAAATTCGTAATTCTTCAGCTATTGCGGAAGTAAAAGGAGTCATTTCTAATTTAGTAACTCTTGTTTTTACTTGTGCATCATATGCTACATTTGGAGCAGTAATATTAAATATAATATAAAGTCCTTCTTGTATATCTTCACCAGAAAGATTTTCATCTTTATCTTTTAACCATTTTTTATCACGGAAAAATTTATTAAACTCACGAGTTAAAAGAGATTTTATTTGTGAGATATGTGGGCCATTTGCTGTTAAACCAGTATTAACATATGGAATTAAATTCATTGAATAATTAGAAGTATATGTCATAACCATATCAATTTTATTTTTATCATTTTGATAATTCATAACAAAACGATTTCTAATTAATTCTTTCCCTTCAACTGCTTCATCCACTAAATCACTAATACCATTCTTAGAGAAATAAGTCGTTTGATTTCCATTATCATCTAAATTAATAGTAAGTCCAGGACATAAAGCAGCTATTGTTTTAAATAAAGTTTTTAATTCATTTACATTTACTTCTGGATGAGTAAAAAATTCTTCACTAGGTTCCCATTCTACTAGCGTTCCTGATGGTCTTTCATTTATATCAGCGCTAATACGATTATCAAAAACGCCTTCCTTGAAATGAATTTCTTCAGCTGCATTGTCTCTAAATGTAGTAACATTTAACCAATGTGAAAGATAAGTAGTAATTTTAGAACCAATACCAAAAGAACCTAACGAAGTACCTTCATATGTACCATCTTCACGATATTTACCAGAGGTATTTAATACACTAAATGCTGCTTCAAGAATTGTTTTACCATCATCACGAAAACTATTTGGAATAAATCCTTGTCCATAGTCTCTAATTGAAACTACTGGACCTTTAATAGTTATATCAATTTTATCTCCATGTCCAAGACGAAATTCATCAACAGCATTAGAAAAAATTTCTACTGCTAATTGCGTAGCATAAGTAGTATCACCAGCATATACGCCTGGTCTTAAACGAGTAAATTCAAGCGGAGATAATGATTCAATTGATTCTTCTGTATATAAAGTTTTATCCGTCATCTTCTATTACCTCTATTTCATTATTTCCTAATTCAGCTAATTTATCAATAATGTTATCATATTTCTCTTCAATTTCTTCATATTGACACAATTTTTCTAATATCTCAGCCGCAATATTTACTTCTATATCTTGTGCATAAGTTTTTTCTCTAAAACCTTTTTCTCCACAATAATACGGTACTCCATTTTCATCACGAGCAGTAATTCTTGTTGATAAATCTAAATTATTTTCCTATTCGTCAGTAGATAAATCATGTCCACAAAATGGACACCAATAACCTTTTAAAGGACGATATAGAATACGTCCACATACTGGACATGACCAACATCGTCTTAATAATTCATTCAACATAAGATTTCTCCTATTTTAATTTTTTTATACTATATTATATCATATTTTTTAATTAAAGTCAAGTTAAAATCCTTCTTCATAAATTTTTTTTAAATCAATAGGTTGATTACTCATTATTTTTAATTGATTACAACATTTGCATCTAACTTCTGTTTTATCTTCTTTACTATAATAGCAATGTTCTTCATCAGTTGGCTGAGCGCACCATAAATATTTATTCTTTTTAATTTGTCCACAAGGGACAGTTCTTTTTATATTAAAATGTTTATATAAAAACCATTCTATTTTAGCAAAAAATTTTTCATTACGACTAACATAAATATTTATTGGTAAAAAATTAATTCTCATTATATTTTATAAACTCCTGTTGCTAATTTATCTGCATATTCATTCCATTTATTATCAGAATGTCCTTTTACTTTTCTTATTTCTGCTAAATTTGCTAATTCAAAAATTTGTTTAATAAGATTTAAATTTTTAACTTCTTGATTTTTAGGGCGTTTCCATCCATTACGTTCCCAATTATACATCCAATCATTTATAAGATTTACACAATAAGCACTATCACTATAAATAATTGGTTTCATAAAAGATGCTTCTTCAACTTCTATATGATTTAAAGCATATAAAATAGCTGTTAATTCCATAGAGTTATTTGTTTCATATTTTAAATTATTTTCTTGATATTTCCAAAGGATATTATTATTTTCATCTACTTCAACGATTCCAAAACCACCAATAGAATTTTCAGTACCATTTCCTGTAGCAGAACCATCTGTATAGTATATTCTCATTTTTACACCTACTTAACTTGACATTTATATTTTTTTATTATATCATATATGTAGAATAAGATATAAAAATATTTATTTATCTATAAGTATTATATAATAAAAAAATATAAATGTCAATTTATAAAAAAATAAACCAAGATAATATAAAAATAATATTATCTTGGTTTTTCAATGGCTTATCAGCCAAAAGCAGAATCATTAAACTAGAATGGATCAGTCGTTTCTTTATAATCTGCCATGACTGTTTCAAATTTAATACCATCTTTTGTATTTTCCTTGCTAGCTTTAATATAATATTCACGCTAACTAATTGCATATGCCGCCCAGGGCAATCCCGCCATTACTGAAAGCCAGGGCAATTCTCCAAAATATCCCTAATAAATACACATAAAAGCTAATACTAGCATTACTAATGTATTTATCCAAATTAGTATTGACTCTTGGATTAATAAAGCTTTTGAAAATTCCATATGATTTTTTATATGTTTTCCATTATTTTTTTTAATCATTTTCTTTGGACATATCTTAAATCAATCCAACCAACACCTGATTTAAGCTTGCCAAACCCTCCTTCCTCTGCTACGATAGTATATACGTCTCCTTGTTTAACCTATGCTTTTATAGGAGCTGTACTATTAGGAGCTGAACGAACATTTAAAGCTGGTACTACAACTTTAATATAATAAGGAAATCCTTGCGTATTTTCTTCCTTTTGTGGCGAAGTTGAATTGCCATTTCCTAAAACTATTACAACGTGGCTATTTCGATTAAGTAAAATATCTCCACGTTTTAAATAATTTTTTTGATTTAAATATATATTATCTGTTAACTATATAAATTGTCCACTCTATAAACAAGCATCAGCAATAGTCCAAGTAGTACAACCATTTCCATATGGGAAGAATAAATTTTCTGGCAATCCAGCGCATACGCAACAAGTACTTACAAATGAACTGCAATCACAATTACAAGGAGTTGAAATTTTTGATAAATCTAATCCTACTAATTTTGCCTATGCTAATAGTGTATTTCTCGTAGACTAGCTATATCCTATATTATCATTTAAGCAACCTTTTTCACAAGCACTTGCTATTTTCTCGGCTAAATCATCATCTTTTGGACGAAGGACACTAGTCCAACCATTATTATACCAATTTAAAATATGCACTTCTTTGCCAGTTTGGTCGCCCCCCTAACCACCAGTATATTGACCATTTTCATCTTTTGAAGATGAACCTAACATTATATCAGTATATTTTGAATTAGTAGTTATATTAATTGTTTTTGGTAATTTGGCAATTTCATTTTTCATAGATATAAAAGTTTCTATTCCAAAAATTCCATTAGGAGTAAGATTATGTTTTTGTTGATAATCTTTTAGAGCATTTTCTGTAATAGGTCCAAAATCACCATCATCGGCTATTTTATAACCTAATTTTTGTAATCCCTATTGCATAGCTTTTACTTGTGGATTTTTTTCCATTCCTATTTTCAAAATATTATAATTTTCTTCCTAATTAGGAATAGTTGTATTATTATTTCCTAATAAATTAGCCACATCTTTACGGACATCATCCATAGTTTTACCATAACGATTAAACCAATGATAAACATCACTATGGTTTGTTCCTAAACCTAATTTATAACTATCCTAATGGCAAAGAATAGTTGGAACACCATTTATATTTCCAAAAGGATTTATATTATATGCTTTACAAATATAAGCAGTTAACTCGCAAGCTTCTTTATATACTGCTGAAAAATATGTAGAATCTGATAAATTATCTTCACATATTTCAAACTAGCACCAACCATTATTACAACTACCTTTACTGCCAGATCCGCATCCCCAAGGTTTATAATCCCAGGGCATAGTCTACACAGCAGCAACTGTACCATTAGCCAAAGTACCTACCCAGGCATTTAATCCAGCCTAAACAGAAATGTTATTCCAATCATTTCTATTAACATTTTTACCAATTAATGATATAAGTTTATCATAATTTGGATCTTCTGGGCTAGGCTACACATATCTTTTTAAAGTTTTATTATTTGCTCCTGTCGAATGCCATAATACTCCCTTTACCTACATTTTATTTGTTTGCTAATAACAAGTAGAATGAGTCATTATACACATTAATGGAGGATTTGATTGTGAATATTTCATTTTACCATTACTCCCTCCCTATTTTGTCTAAAAAACATTAAACCATTTTTGTGCTGCCTTAATTCTTTCCTATTGAGCATTTAAACTCTAATCTTTTGGTTTTTCAAATTTTAACATAAATATTTTTGTTGCTTCTTCTATTGAAGTAAGATTTTTAATTTTATTTAATATATTTTCACTTTGTAAATGAGAATATAACTATTCTAATTGACAATTCAAATCAGCTATAGATTTATTTACACGCTAGCATCTTTCTAATAAATCTTTTTTAAAAACATAATAAGTCCATTGGACTAAGCCATATCCGATCCCATCATTAATAAAATTATTATAAATTTTACTATCAACCATAGAGGTATAAACTTCATTACTATATCCACGTCCATCTTCTACATTATTAGGTTCAAAATTACTTTCTATATCAATATTTCCCATTATACCACTAATAGCCTATGGAGTAAAACCTTTATTTAAAAAATAATTCCATATAATTTCTTGTACTGACATTCTTTACTCCTCCTTCCTTTATTAATGAAAAAAGAGACTGATTAAAATCAGTCTCTTTACATTTTTTCTGCTAGTTCAGCGATTCTTGAACGATAAATTTTCTTTAATTCAATTTCGCCGTAAAAGTCTTGCCCTTTGAATATTTTTGATAATCTACGCATACCATTATTTGCTCCAGCAAATATTATATCATCTACTTGAGTTTTTTCATCGCCATCAATAATACATATACAATCTTCTCCGATTCGTTGGAGAGCAAGCTTCATTAATGCTATATCTAAATTTTGTGCTTCTGTAATATAAATACCAGCATTCATATTAGTAGTGTCATATCCACGAATATCTGCCATTGGAAGTAATAAAAGTTTATCTTCATTTATTAATCGTTCTACTTCCATACGATCTCCTAATTTGCTTACTAAGAAATTTCCTATTTGACTATCAAGGAGTTTTTCTTCTCGTGTTCCTGGTAAGAAGCCCAATCTGGCAGCTCCTCGAGCTGCAACTGTATTACAAAATATAATAATTTTATCTATTTTATGTTTTTCTAACATCCAGAAAAGACAACCTAATGAAAGTTGAGATTTACCAGAGCCCGCAGGTCCACGTACTACAGTAATTTTGTTATGACATAAACTATCTGCCACAAACATCTGCTAAGCATCTCCTGGCATAGGACGAATATCTCCTAATTCAGTTGAACGGAAATTTTCAAAACTAATATTTCTATAAAAGTCTCCAGTCCAAACACGTCTATCAACAATTTCACCAGAGATATTTTTAATAATAATATACTAATTTATTAAAGCATCTAAAGTATTTGTCCCTAAATTAGAATAAAAATCTTCCATTTGAGAATCATCCATAGTTACTTCAATATATCCACTATATTCATCATCAAAATCTTCTCCAACACTTTCGATCTATTCTGGTTTAAAGAAAAGACTTGCTATTTTTTTTAATGCTAAATCATTTGTTACAAAAGTGTCATAAAATAATGCTGAAGCCAATATTTTCATATCATTGGTAATGGGCAAATTTTTTTCAATAATAGGATTTATCATTACTTCATGATACACAGCTACTTCATAATCTTCAGAATGTTCATCTAAATCATGAAGTAGACGACGAGCTGCATATTTTATATTAGCATCTTTGTTAGAAGATGTTTTAATTTCTTCTAGTTCTTTTAAAGTAATTGATGAAATTGCAAAAGGTTCATTATCATCAAATAAAGTTCCAGCTTTTAATAATAAAGAACTTGTATCATAAAATTTCATTCATTTTCCTCCTCATAGTACTCATCAGCTTCTTCTTCTGTAGATATAGAAAAACCAATAGCTCTAGTTGATGAAGTATTTTCTGATTTACTTACTTCGTCAACTTGTTTTTGTATTAAAGCTTGCTAATAGATTAATTTTCCTTTTATTACTTCTAACCATTGGCATATTAAAGCTGAAAGAGATTCTAAGCTTGGAATAATTAATATATAAAGTATTAATCCTAATAATGTGTATTTGAGAATAATAATCACATCCTCTCTTTTACACATTATTTCATTTTTGTTTATTTTATTTTATTTATTTTCGGCCTAATTGCGAAATTTATCTAAAGCTTTATTTTTATAATCTAAATAGTTTAATAAAGCTTGTTTTTCATCTTTTATTATAGTATTTATCATATGTAATTCTTCTTTAAGATTTTGTAATTCTTTATTTATCCTTTTAGCTTCATAAGAATTAGGATTATATTTTTTACTATTAGTCATTGTTGATAATATATGCTCAATAGCCATAATACTAGGTTTTAATTCATAATCTCTTTTTTTTCTAAGAATATCTATTTGGGCTCTTGTCATGGCAATATATTTACCAGTAGAAGCTCTTTTCTATGGCATGTCATCATCATGGCATACAGCTCTACCATACCCAGATAAGATAACTCCATTTGAAAAATCAGTAATAACGCACTAAGCTATACCATATTCTTCGTTCCAATCTTCTGTAATCATTAGTGGAAATCTCCTTTATAATTAATTTTATATAATTAATTATATCATAAAAAAATAAAAAAGTCAAAGGGAGAACCCTTTGACTTTTAAAGAGGTGGTATAAGTTTTATTAAACTTAATACTCCATGCATAAAACCTAGCATAGCAATAAACATTATCATCCAACCAATTTGTTGAAGAGCTTTTAATACTGTACCTTTTTTCTTTGTAATTAATGGCTACTCATACATTAATATACCTGCTATCATCATAATAAACCAAAGAATAGTATAATATAAAGTCATTATATTTCACTCCTCTCATAAAAATGAGAGAATTGTTTTTAATAGATTAATGATATTAGTCTATTTTGGGAAAAATTTTCCTAATGCGATTTTTTGACCAACTCGGAGCAAGAGGATTAGCCACGAAATCTCTTAATCATAATATTCACCATAAGGCGGGTCATATTTATAATTTATACATTCCCCATGGCTATCATGGTATCCGCAAATACCTCTCGGAAAAGCACAGTTATCACATCGTGGAATATATTTTTTATAATTATGACATTTTAAACTGTCATTGTCTTTTTCATTACAATTAAAATAATTTTTACAACAAAAACAAGCCTTATAGTATATATTCATTCTATCTGAAAAAGGCTTTAATTTAAAATCTTTACATTGCCCCGCAATATCAAATCCTTTACATCCTTTATCTTTTTCAGCACAAAGACCACAACGTGATTCCCGCATTAAATCAAAAAATTTTTCAAAGTTCATTTATGCACTCCTGGACTTTCTTATTCATATCAAGAATTATTTTATCAATGGCAACTGGAGAATTATGGTGGGCTTCGGGGCATACACAATAGAGATAAGGAATATCATTATAAAATTTAGAAACTTGATGCGTATGTCCAAAAATGTTACAAGTACATTGTTTTAAACTTTCTTTTTCAAGATTGCCAGTTAAAGTGGGGAAATGACTAAGATAAAAATGATAACCTTGGTAATTTAGATAAATTGCATTTTGTTGTTCTACTATATTCGATAAAGTTTTGTACGCCTCCCATCGTTTATCAGTACAATGATTACCTCTTACTAAATGAATTTTTCCATTTAATTGAGACATTAGTTCTAATCCCTGATCAAGTTTATCAGGACCTCCTAAAATACAATCACCTAAACAATAAACATCATCTTCTGATTTTACTATATTATTATAATTTTCTATAAGTTTTTGATTCATTTCTTCAACAGAATCAAATCCTCGTGGTTTATATATAAAAGCACGATCATGATTAAAATGCCAATCACTTGTTAGATATATCATAAATTATACTTCCTTCTATCTCTTCATTTTCATTTAAAATTCTCCAATGATAGTTATATGCTTTTTTTGTAATTCCATTTAAACATCTTCTAATATTAGGATGAACTATTTTCCCAAAATATTTATCAATATCAGTAATTTTGTTAAAGATAATATTTTTTTCAACTAATAATATTTTTTGTGGTTTATTGTTTAAAGCAAATCCGGCTTTTTGTCCTAAAACTTTATAATCTATATTTTTATTTTTTAAAGCAGTATATACAATCTAATCATAAATATGAAATTTTTGACATGTTTTTACAATTGAATAGTTATTCTATAAATAAAAATTTACAATATCATCATAATTATATTTAGTATGACCTCCACCACCAAGTGAAGCGTTATAACCATTATAATAACTGTTATATTTATTTATCCAATATATTTCAGCTATATCTAATTGTTCATTAGGACATTCTTCAATTTTTTCTATTTGAAAATTTTCTTTTCCATATTTATTAATTGCTAAATGTAATGGACAATTATAATCTTTATCATTTATTTTTGAACTTTTTATATGATCAAGCCGTCTTCTTTTAATACTATTTCTAGTCTAACCGATATAAACATGACCATTTATTTTATTAGTAATTTTATATATATATCCCATTTTAAATTTCTCCTTATAATATATTTTTAATTATAATTAAAATTTAAAATGATAGGGTATCATGATTTGTCCAAAAATTAAGGATAATTACGTTTATCTTCTACGAACCAACCTGCTCCAATGTATCCCATTGATTGGTACTCTCGCCCTTCAAATTCAGGAGCACAATGTCTATAATTTGTTTTTGCGCCATAAAGAATTAATGATGTAATACATTGAAGTTGTTTTAGGTTTAAATGGTCTAGACTATTTTCGTGTTCATTAATAGTTGTTTTTATTATAGTTTTATATTTTTCAACTAAATCATCATTATACATTATGTTCTCACTTCCATAACTGCTGTATATTTAAATGGATCTCCCCATGGTGAAGTTTGAGAGTTATACATTCTTTTAACTACATCTTCTGGGACTTTGGCACGCCCTGTTCGAGAATTATTCCTAGTAAGAACAGTATTTAAGTCAGGGCGTATATAAACTACAATAATATCAATATTAGAATAATTTCCATTTAAGATTCCAAGGGCATTTAAAAGTTTACGACGACTAGCCCAATTTAAGTGAGTAGCATCAGCGACCACTCCAGAACAAGGGATAGTCTTTGAATCAAGAATATTTTTAATTTCCCAAACAAAAGCATTAAATACTTCAGTTTCTTTACTAAAATATTCATCATTTTCTTTAATCATAGAATAACGAATTTTATCTCTTGAAACATAATAAATTGTATCATTTTTTAAAAAATATTTTTCAGCAAAATAACTCTTGCCGCTGCCTGGGGCTCCACAAAGAATATACAATGTCATAATATCACAACTCCATATAATTATCTTTAATAAAAGCAATAGATTCTTTTAGTTCTTCTTTATATTCTCCTGCTTCAAATGCTTCTTTAAAATCATATATTTCACTATCATTGCGACATTCTATTGTATTAACAGTTAATTTACACCAAGGACAATATAATGCTTTACGGTGATGTTTTCCATACTGATGACTTTTTGGCCGCATTAACTCATATGCTTTGTTACCACAATTTATACAATAAAAACTATGTCGTTCCATATTTTTGATTCGCCTCATATTTTTCCCTCCCATTAGAGATTAAAAAGAAGCTGACAAAGAAGAAGTAAGCCAGCAGTCTGCCAAAAGTTAATTGTCGGTAAAGAAAAAATATATGGCATTAAATTATTCCAAAGGTACATTGTCGGCAAGCATACCAACAGTATTGTACCAAGAATTATAGCAATAGTTTTAAGAAAGTCCTCAATAATATCCCACATAATTTTTACTCCTTATTAATTACAATTTCTTCCCATGTATCAAGATTTAATAATACTGCTTGATCTGTGAATACCGCTCCACAGTCAATACAACACTTATGCCCATCAGCATACCAATAAGCACCTTCAAGCATTTCAGCCTTCGGAATATCATATTCAAGATTATACCATCTATTAAACTTTTCTTGCTCTTGGACAAGTAAAGGAATTGGGGTATGGCCATGAATTATGTAAGCATTAGTAGGACCATCCCACATACTATTTAAATAATGACTTCTATCCCAAATGGCAGCTTCTTCGGTTAAATTATCAATATCATGATAATCGCATCCAGCGTGACAAAGAATTATATCCTCATTATTCTTATTGTGGTAAATAGTAATAAAAGGTAAATTATTTAATCGTTGGATATAATTAACCTTTTCTTCACCAGAGATGGAATCGTGAATAAATTGAGAATCAGTAATTTCCCCTCCATTGCCATGCCAATCCCAAATATATTTATCTAAATAACGATAATCTTCAAAGTCATTTAGATTATGTCCATCATAATTTCCCCAATTATTAAGAAACATTCGTTCATGATTACCCATTAAATAAATTACTCGACTATCATCAAGTAATTCCTTTATAATAGTCCAACCATCAGGGCCTCGGTCTGCCGCATCACCTAAAAAATACAGTGTATCTTCTGGCTGTAAAATATTCTTAATTTGTTCCCATGCCCAGTAGCAACCATGTAAATCAGCGCAACAATAAACACTCATTTTATATCAACTCCTTATATTTGAATTTTATAACTTACTGTCATAAACCATCCGCCTGGGTCGGCCGGAACCATATTTACTCCAATAATCTCACGATTAGGATTTTCTCTTTGAAAAGCACGAAGTTTTTCATTAGCATCGCCAGTATTTAATGTATGGGCTACAGCTATCTATATTAAGGTTTTTGACTGTCCCATCTTTCGCTATATGCCTTTCCTCTAAGGTCAATTTCTTTATTAGAGCACATTGAAGTAGATACACGATGTTTTACGATATATTCGTTATACTCTTCAAGGCTATTAAATTCTTTCATTTTAATCCAATCTTGTTGATCGTTAAGACGATACCCATACCACATAATGAGAAATCTCCTTTTTTATTTTTCTTATATATATTATAATATATTTTTTATATTTTTTCAAATAAAAAAATAAATAAATGCACTTACCAATTTTTTAACAAATAATTGTAATTTTTTTGGCAAGCGCATTTATTTATTTATTACCAACTAATTTCATTATTATTAACAATATTATTATTGCCAATATTCTCTTCAATAATTTGAGTAATTCTTAAAGGAAGACTATTAATAGTTTCTACACTATAATTATCTCCAAGTAATCCTTCCCATTTCTGGTCAATGCCATCTTCTTTGTAATATCTATAAGAACTATTACTATCATTAACAGCAATATGATATACATTAAATTTCTGAATTACTTCATTATAAAGTTCTGGAGTCTCTACATCGGCCTGTAAATGGTCTCCAGTTACTTTATTAAGACTTTCCTTTGGAAGATATGGATTAGGCAATTCATCACCAAGAGTAATGATAATGCCTTTCTTGCCCCTGCCCCAGCAATGAAGGTCGCAATGGCGGGAACCCATATACCAAGCAGCAGTATAACTTTCATAGTGATTACCGCCACCACCTGCTTCGAAATAAATCTGGTCATTCTGCTCTGCGATACGAATATCACTTTCAAACTGTGACATTTGAATAGGAGCATCATCCCAAGCCAAATCACCAATACCCATTACACAGAACTCTACATCGGGCATATCGGGATTTTCATAAATTTTAGTCATAATTTCATTTAACTTCTGATTAACAGTACGAGCCGCAGAACCCATAGAACCAGTAACATCAAGAGCTAAAATAACTGGAAGGGTGTTAGGATGTTCATCACTGTCATGACAAGCCCTAGTAATATTATAAGGATTTAAAGTATCTGAAAGTCTATGAGCTTTAAAAACTTCTTGCGTCGAAAGACGCGCATTAGCATAATCAGCCGCACTCATACCCTTTGTAATTTTAGTATAAGTGTCATATGCTGACCTAGTCCAACTGCCTCCACCCATCTTTACTTATCCTCCTTATTCGCAATTTTAGATTCGTCCTCCCCAAAATTAAATGCTCCAGCAAACATGTCCTCAAACATATTGCTACCTTTATTGTTCATCATAAACATCATCATCATAGGATTCATTCCCATAAATCCATTACTATTGGAACTGTTACCATTAAACATCTGACTCATCATTGCCATCTGCATCATATTAGACATCATATTATCAGACTTATCCATATTCATAAAAGGACTAAAAATCTTACCATAACAATAAGTCTTTCCCATAAAAACGTGATATTCAGGAACGATTTCATCAATAGTAGAATTTTCATAAGAGAAAGTCTTAATAGTCTTTTCCTTTACCTCAATAACATAACGAGGCTTTCCATTTACCATAATGATATCGCCACACTCTACCTTAAAAGTAGGAACAACCCAAAACATACCATCCATATCAAAAGCAAAATTATCGCAGTCAACAAGCTTACCTGTATTAAAATTATAAGTCTTATATGTATTGCCAACACGAATTGCCACTTCACCATTTACGCCCATTTTAGCATACCCAGGGGCAACAGGGCTAAACATTTTTCCAAAAACTTTACCAAAACCAAAATCATTCATATTATTTTTATTCTCCTTTTTATTATTATCTTTTTTTATTTTATTGTCATTGCTATTATAAATAGGTTCACCTGTTAAATAAGATTTATACGTAAGCCATTTATCATCTAATATATTTTGTTTAACTTCATCTACAAGAAATTCATCTTTCCAACCCCATTTATTGTCTTTAACAAACCAATCACTATAATTAGTTTCCCAATTATTCATATATCTTTTTGTATCTTTCCAGCGGTATCCTTTCAATTGTTTAAATTTCATTTTAGAGAGATATCTTCCAATAATTGTAGTTCCCGTTACTTTACTTCTATCTTTACCATATGAAGTTAATAAATTATTCCATTCTTCTGGAATATATGGAACATCAACTTCTTGTAAAATCCAAAGATAAGTATCTGGGTTCCAATTATCTACATGCATTGTAATACATTTTTTACACTAATGTAGATATTTCTATGGATATTTTTCTGTATTGTTTGAATAATAAAACTAATCAACATTCATTGTTCTATTACATTTTTCACAATACATTTTTTCATTATTAATCATTACTAATTAAGGAAATCATTCCTTTCTTTATTTTACATATATATTATATAATATTTTTTTAAAATTTTCAAATAAAAAATTTATTATTCTTTTATTTTATAGTTTTAAAAAAATAAGACCCATTTTCTTCTTTTATTAATTCATAATCTTGTAGACTCAAAAATGGAGTGGTTTCGTCTAATGTAACTGTATATATAATGATTTCTTTTTCTTGCCATTCATAAGCATTATTTATTAAGAGTTTTGCTGCTCCTGCTGTCAATAGACAACTAACAAATAAAGTTAAAACAAATAATTCAACACTATTTTTTCGTATAGTAAAATAAGTGCATAATATTGTAGCACTTATTATTATTAGTACTGATAAAATTATAGAAAAAATACTTCCTATATTCCATTGCCACTCTCCAACAGGGACTTTGATAAATTCAGAAGCCTGATTTAATATAGTAACACCAGGAATATTACTCATAGTTTCGCTCCTTATAATCTTTATCCCTAATAGTAAATATTAATCCATCTTGATTTACAATATCATATTTTTCATAAAATTCTTTCATATTAGTCTTTTCAGTAATTGTTACTTGATATTGCGGATATGCTTTATTTACTTCATGTCCCAATGTAAATACTGTGATAAGAATAGCTATTCCAATAATAACTATTCCAAATGCGACTGCTCCTTCATCATATTCTTTAATTCCATAAATAATACTAATTACGCCTATCATAACAAGTATAGCCGCAATAATAACAGCTATCCAAGAACCAAGCCCACCAGCGAAATACCAATCAATTTTTACATGTTCTAATGCTTCTTTAGTGTTTAATAAAATAAGATCATTATTTATCATTTTTTAATTCTACCTTTTCTTCTGGAAGTTTTTCTCTCAAAACATATATATCTCCACGTTGTTCAATAAAATCATATTTATTTATAATTTCTTGAAAAGTAATATCTTTATTTACAGTAACTTCATATTGGTTAATAGCTGTTGTAACATTATGCGGTAACACTGCTCCAAAAAGAATCACTGCTCCTATACAAAGAGCTAAAATTCCAAAAAGAATATAAGTTATATCTTTTTCTTTAATTGCATCTATTACACATATAGCAAAACCAATTACGCAAGCTATTGTAAGAATAATTCCAATCCAACATCCAACAGACCAAGAAAAATAATTTGCTTTTCCAGTTATAATATCAACAGTAGTAGTATTTAAAATTGTCATTTTTTACCCCCAAAAAGTAGGCATCCATTTTATAATATAAAAAATAGTTAATCCAAGTAAACAGAATGAAATTCCTATACGGGTATACCCGTTAATATGTTCATTGAAAAAGATAAAAAAAGTTACATAAGCTAAAAAGAAAGCAATAAAAATAGATAAAATCATTCCGAACATAATTGCGCACGCTCCTCAAAAAATGGACTTTTTGTAAGATACCAATCTAATTCACCAGTTTCATCATATTTCTTCCAACGTTCATAAATAGTATTTAAATCTTCTAAATCATTATAATACATTTCTACTCGTGGAGCTTCAATACGGTCACGATGAAAATGTCCAAAACACCAGATAGGTTTCCCCTTGCGGCATATTCTATTATAAACTCTGTCCATCCATTTTTCCATACTTTGATCTACTGTGGATTGGTCAACAAAATTGAGAAATAAATCAATTGGCTCAAATCTAAGAGGACAAGTATGAGAAAAAATAAAATCAAAATCATCATTGAGTCTAAACATTTCCCATTCTGCTTTTTCCATTTCCTCTTTGGTAAGTTGTTCATTATTAAACCAACCAGACTTAGTGGGAATATTAGTTTCTGGAGTCATATTTAAGCGACTTAACCGATACCATTTATCAACAGAATATGCACCGCCAATTACAAAAATTTTATAACCATTAATATAGTAATCACTATAGTCTATAAAATAACGAATATTAGGAATTTCTGGATTGAAATAAATAACTCCATTTACATTTTCATCATAAATCATATCCATATTTTTAACGTCCTGCGGACGCGCTTCGTGATTCCCACGAACTACATAAAAAGTATATCCTCGATCATTAATTTCTTTGTTATGCCTAGCTTCTGTATTATTAAGATAGAAGTTAAATCCAGCATCACCTAGAACAATAATCGCTGTTTCATTAGGAATGTAATTATTAAGACTACCATTAGTCATCCAATCAAAATTCCCATGGCAATCCCCTCGCACCAGATAGTGTTTAAAATGCTGGTTATGAATTATCATTAGTATCATTCCTTTCATATATTTTTTTTATATATTCTTTTCTTAACATCCAAATAACATATTCACGAACATTTTCTGGAATTAACGTTAAATCAAATGGTTCATTTTTATTTATTGATTCATACATTAAAATTTCTTTTACATATTTATTCATTTTATTATTTCTATAATCATTCCAAAAAAAGCAAACATTCCTGGAAAAAACATAGTAAAACTATAGTCATCTTTACGAAAACAACTACCGAAACAGAAGCCAGCCAAAAAAGCGAAACCACAAGGCATAATAAAATTTTCAAATTCCATTAGATTCAATTAATTCTCCTTTATAGTTAAATACACTATATGGTTTTCCAAGTTTTTTCATTGTTTGAATCATATGTTTAGTGCCTTTACTTTCTCCATCCCAAAAAATAATAGCAGCATCAGCATATGCCCCCATGTCAGTATTACGAATAAAACCAGCAGATTTACCGTATATTTCCCATTTCGCCGGAAAATGAATTAATGAAATTCCATTTACATTAGCCCATTCAGCGCCTAATGAGTCTGCCCCTCGCGCATCTCCTGTTATAATTTCAGTAATTGATTTGCCGACGGAAGGGCCATACTTTTTTATATTATTCATAATAGCGTATAAAATATTTCGATTATTAAAATCGCGCCCACCAGCAATTATATATTTCATTTAATATCTCCTTGCTGAATAAGATATTGATAAATTTTTAACCAAGCATAAGCATCTTTTTCCCATTGCTCTTCATCGCAAGTATAAAAAGGACGACCATCCCCATGTTCATCTAAATATGAATATTCATATGGACAATGATCGCATTTCCCATGCTCGTATTGACCATTCCAACATTCATATGCTGCAATTACAGTATTTAAATCTTTCATTCATATTTTCCTTTTTAATTCTTCTAAATAATATAAAGCATCATCTAACATTTTTACTCTATTACAATCATAGTAGCTATGACGAGGCCTATCTTCTTCATCAATTAATTTAATTTGATAATCATAAGGGCATGATTTACATATTTGCTATTTCCATTCAGGACATTGAATTGCTGCTATAAGTCTATCTAAATTATTCATTTTTTTCCTTTGTATAAAATTCACAAATGGTATTGCCATCTTTATTTTTCCATTTATTTACAATAAATACTTGTTTCTCTTCTTCTGGAAAAACTTCATAAGGCTGTTCATCATAATAGTCTTCTCCATAATCAGTAAGACCTGCATCCCATTCTACAGCATAATAGCGTTCATTCAATTTACAAATTGTAGTAATATGTCGAGTCCACCTATCACAAAACTCTGCTCTTTTTACAAAATAACAATAACAATCAATAAATTCTCGAATATCCTCTCTATCAAATGTAATATTGTTATCTATAAGATATTGAAAATAATTATCATTAAATTCAAAATTTGGATGATTTTTATTAAGTATCATTTAATTATTTCCTTTTTATTTATTTTTCTATAAAAATTATATCATATTTTTTTTAAATTTTCAAATAAAAGAAAAAAGTCGATTGAAAAATTTCAAACGACTTTTTTAATTTGGGTTGCGGTCATGCTGGTCCTACTCTGCGCA
>Ga0326512_10000516_pt1 | contig 34193 bp, 47 predicted proteins | sample 1_2617_0518_D_FD_203652 | JGI IMG/M metagenome (GOLD analysis project Ga0326512, IMG submission 203652) | Bovine rumen microbial communities from UC Davis, California, United States - 1_2617_0518 | ecosystem: Host-associated > Mammals > Digestive system > Stomach > Rumen | place: USA... | reverse complement strand
GGTTTTTAATCTTATTTATAAGCGCGCGAAGGATGCTTTGCGTGAAGGCAAGTCTGTAATTTTTTGTTCTACCAATCTTACTATGAAGTATCGCATACATGCTATTCGTCAGATAAAGCAGGTGCGGTCTGATACTATTATTCGCGCGGTTGTTTTTAATACTCCGATAGAAGTGTGTGAAAAGCAGAATAAGATGCGCGAACGTCAAGTTCCTGATTGGCTTTTTATGAAGCAGCTTAAAACTTTACAGCTTCCTGTTTATAACGAGGGGTTTGATGTTATTGATATAATTCATAATTATGGCTGTGATAATACTTGTTTAAAATATCTTGGAAAAATTTTAAAAGAAGTAGGAAATTATGGAAGCCAGAAAAACAAGTATCATAATTTAACTCTTGTAGATCATTGTGAAGCCGCAGGTCATTACGCAATAGAAAAGAAATTTGATAATAGTATAATTACTGCAGCTTTTTTACATGATTATGGTAAAGCATATACTGCTACCTACTGGCCGCAGAAAGATGAAGATTGTCATTATCCTAATCATGCAGAAGTAGGAGCTTATTTAGCTTTAAATATGGGTTATTCTTATAAAGTAGCAATACTAATAAATTATCATATGGTTCCTTATATGGATTCGCGCGCACAAGCTACTTGGCGAGAGCGTTTAGGTGAAGAATTTTGGCATGAATTAATGCTTCTTCATGAAGCAGATTTAGTAGCACATTAAGGAGAACAATATGATTTATATACCAGAAACTTTTGTAAATGAAGAAGATTTAGCAAGTGCTATAGGCCAAGGCTGCGCGATAAAAGTGCGGCTTTGCCGCGATTGTCCTTATTTTGAGCAAGAACATCCTACAATAGATACTGATGGAGATTTTGGTTATTGTACATATAAAACTGATTTTGTTGTTCTTGATGATGAACCAATTCATTGGTATTTTACAAATAAAAATAGTTTTTGTGATGAAAATACATTAGGTGATGAAGATGCATATTAGCGCATATTTATTAATCATTCTTCTTTCTGCTTTTATTCTCTTTATAGACGACGATAATGGAAGTGGTTTTATTTAATGAAAGTATTGTCTATCAAGCATCCTGGTTTATGGTTTATTTGTCAACAATGCGGAAGTGTAGTTGTAGATGTTCAAGATAATGAAATTTACAATGGACGAGATGTATATTGTCCAATTTGTAAATTTAAAAATGAGATTTTATTTGATAAAAATTATGATGGAGTAGTAAAAGATGGAAAATAATGTAAATCATCCTAATCATTATTTCGCAGATAGCGGAATAGAAGTTATTGATGCTATTGAAGCATGGAATCTTAATTTCAGTAGAGGTAATGCAGTAAAATATATCGCGCGAGCAGGTATTAAAAATCCTGATAAAGAAATTGAAGATTTAGAAAAAGCTGTGTGGTATATAAATAGAGAAATTGAGAGGTTAAAAAATGGAGAATAGTTGTGTTGTTAATTGCCCATGCTGCGGACAATTTATTCAAGTAGAATTTTCTATAATGGGTGCGCGAGCTTATCCATTTTTTGGTAACCCTTATGGAGTAATTAATGTAACATCTAATAGTATATATAAAGGAAAAGAAGAAAAAAAGGAGGAAGAAGATAATAATGTATAACCCAAATTATCAAAAATTTTTGGCATAAAATACCAAAGAATGTTGATATGTATATTACATATTCTATGAAAGGAGGAGAGTAAAATGACAAATAAAGAAAAATTACAATTTTTTGTAGACAATGGAATGTCTTTAAGTTATATTGCAAAACGAATGAATGTAGATATTACTACATTAAGTAAATGGTTACATAATCAAAAAGGAATTTCTACAAAAAATGAAGAAAAAATGATTTTTACTCTTCAAAATATTGTTGATGATTTTCAACATTCTTTGAGGTGAATTATAATGAGTATGGCAAATAGTTTAATAGGCCAAAAAATTAATCATTTTACAGTTTTAGAAGACACTGGGAAAAGAACTTCAGATAGAAGAATAATATTTAAATGTCAATGTGACTGTGGAAATATTATAGAAATTTCTAGTAAAACACTAAAAAATGGTGATAGAAAAGATTGCGGCTGTCTTAAAAAAATAAAAAAAGTAAAAGATTTAAAAGGCCAACGTTTTGGTAAATTAACTGTTTTAGAATTAATGCCTTTAAAAGGTGGAAATGCTTCATGGAAATGTATTTGCGATTGTGGTAATGAAACTATTGTTACTAGCACTCATTTACAATCTGGACACACAAAAAGTTGTGGGTGTTTAAATCATAAAATTATTTATGATTTAACAAATCAACAATTTGGTAAATTAACTGTTATAAAACAGGTTAAAAAACCAGAAAATAAAAATAAAACAGGTTCATATTGGTTATGTAAATGTGAATGTGGAAATGAAATAATTACTTTAGGAGAAAATCTACGTTCAGGTGGTTCAAAAAGTTGTGGATGCTTAAAATCTGCGGGAGAATATCAAATTACTCAATTATTATTAAATAATAATATTAAATTTGAAACTCAAAAAACTTTTAAAACTTGTCGTTTTCCAGATACCAATAGATTAGGTTATTTTGATTTTTATATTGACAATCAATTTCTATTAGAGTATGACGGCCCGCAACATTTCTTCTATCAAAATAGCGGATGGAATAATTTAAATTATTATTCTAATATTACTCAAAAAGACACATATAAAAATCAATGGTGTAAAGAAAACAATATTCCATTAAAAAGAATCCCATATTGGGAATTAGAAAATTTAACTATTGAAGATATTATGGGAGATAAATTTTTATTAAAGGAGGATAATAATGTATAATCCAGATTATATAAATTGGGGACAGCAAGGTTGGGTTTGCAGTAAATGTGGAAAATCATTCGCCCCTCATATAAGCGAATGCCCTTATTGTAATGCAGAACGTAGAACATTTGCCACCACTTCAACAGATAAAACAACTGTAATTCCATTTGATGATAGAGGATGGTGGGATGATTATCAAAGAAGAGCTACTGGTGATGCCGAAGCATTAAATCAACTTTGGAAGCAATTTACTGTTTCTGTAGCAACTTCAGGAACAGGAAATGAGTTGAAGAATAATAGTACAACTTGTCCACAAAAATGTGAAATTTGTGATAAATATGAAAAAAGTTGCTTTGGTGAAATTGAAACAACTTCAAGTAAGGCAATTATCTCACATAGAAAGCCATTAGAAAATTATTATGATTACGATTATTTAGACGGATTTATAAAACATTTTCAAGATTAAAAGGAGAATTATTAGTAAATGGATAAAGAAAGAATGGAAGATGCTATGTCTAAATTTGAGATAGCTCATATTAACAGCAATTTAGAAGAAGAATATCTCCAATTTAGTCGTTTTATTCAAGGAGCTTTTATTTCTCCAGATGCCTGGATTATAGATACTGGGAATTATCAAGCCGTAAATAGAGAACTTATTGAACGTATTTATTATAAAATTAAAAAACATTCACTAATTTGGAAGTTATTTTTTAGGGTGGCTTAATATGATTATTAGTGCAGCTTGTCGCGCCGTTGTCAACGGCGAAGAAAATGTGTTTCCTGTAATGCGCCATTCTCATTTCTTTGATTGGATGAAGATGCTTCATTGTCAGTATAATAAAAATGAAGTAGAGCAAGGTTTTATTGCTTATGACCCTAAAACAAGAAAAGAAGAATTTGTAAATCGTGTAGATGCTTGGCTTCATGCGCGCGAATGCGGACAAATTAAGAGCAATGAAGTCATTGGAACTTTATATAGTGAAGATTTATATTAAAAGGAGATAAAATTATGATTTTTATTATTTGTTTAATAGTTGCTATTATTACAGTTATTGCCGCATTTATGTTTGAAAGAAATTATTGTGATTTTGCTAGTTTAATTTTTGGGATTATTGCTGTACCAACTGCTTTTGGGGCCATGACTATGTTAATTGTATTAGCATTAACTTATATAGGTTGTCCACGCACAGAAGCAGTATGGAAAGAACGATATACTTCTTTAAATACTCGTATTGAAAATCATATGTATTATCCTTGGGATCGTGAAAATTTAATTGAAGAAGTTCAAAAGTGGAATGAGGATTTTGCCGCACAAGAAAAGGCACGAAAAAATATTTGGGTAGCTATTTTTAATCCCGAATCTATTGAAGGATTAGATAAAATTGATTTAGAAAGAATAAAGTAGAAAGTCTCTTGACTTTCTTTTTATTTTATGTTATAATAAAAGAAAAAAAAGGAGAATAAATATGGCAGAAATATTTGAAGGACAATTAATAGATTGGAATAAATTTACCGCTAAAGATGCTTTAAAATATACAAAAGAAGGTCAAGAACGTATTCAAAAAAAAGAATATATTGATATTGTTAAAGAAATCGCATATGTTGCTACATTAGGCCAATCTAATATAACTTTATCTAAAAAATTAACTGATTATACTGTTTCTAAGTTAGAAGCCAATGGTTTTAATGTAACAATAGAACAAAATCAGTGTTATACTTTAACTTCTGGAGGTTCAAGCATTAAAAATGATTGTTGGACTACTACAATTAAATGGTGATTAATATGGAATATCCAATGACTTTAATTATTCATCCAGATTATGATGACCCATATTATACAGGTTCTCATAACTTACAATGGGATTATGATAATTTTAAAGGTGAATTCAATGTTTGGAATTTAAATGATTGTCCTGAAGATGCGATAATAGACCGAGATTTATTTGACGCTTATGATTTTATCCATGCAGTTGAATTTGGTATGAGTCTCGCGCGAAAAGGTTATACAAAAATTAACCTTACAGAAATAAGAGAAAATGAGGAAGAGGAATAAATTCTTTAAGAAAATAATTGACTTCAATTAAAAATTATGATATAATTATTACAGAAAGTGAAAAGGAGAGTATTATGAGTAAGCAAGAAATCTTCAATCATTTTTCTACAATAATTGATGAAATGTTGGAAAATTCTTTGTTTTTTGATATGTATTTTCAGAGACCTTATGGTTTTTCTAATATTATAGACGGAAATGATTATGAAGAACTTCCCGCAGGACTTCTTATTAGTAGCGGGGCTACTAGAACTTGTCTTATTGACCAGGATTATGATTGGGTAGTAAAGTTTGATGTAGAAGAAGATGCTTTTGGAAGTTCTTGTAAGCGAGAGGTTGAAATCTATAATGCTTCAAAAGCATATGCTCTTGAACGTTATTTTGCTGAAGTAATATATCTTGGAACTTATACTCGTACAATTAATTTTTATAATTTTAATGATATTGAAGAAAATATAGGTGACTTTTACGATTATGATCCGGATTATTTTGAAAAGAATTTTTTAGAAAATGAAGAAAAATTCGGGCCAGTTTGTCCTATAACCATTTCTATTCCTCTTTACGCATATCGTAAAGCAGAAAGTTATGATTGCGGTCCTGTGGATCGTATAACATCTAATCTTGCGGAAAAAGTCGCAAGTCCTCTTCGTTCTCGTAATATAGCAGTAGCTACTGCTTTTATCCGAGAGTATGGAATGGATGAATATAAAGCTTTTTCTCAATTTAGTCTTGAATGGGATATTAATGATTTACATTTAAATAATATTGGAGATATTGATGGCCATTTTGCTATAATTGATTATAGCGGTTATCATAACCCATATTATGAAGATAGTAGTGAAGAAAAGTGGAAGAAAGGAGATTCTGAATATTAATGGATCATTCTGATATTGGTGCTCGTATGAAGTCATACGAAAATTGTTATCGTATTTATTTACCGAAGCGGCAAGCCGTTATTGTCCGTATTGATGGTCGCGCGTTTCATAGTTTTACAAAGGGTTTTAATCGACCATACGATACTTTATTTGCTCAATGCATGCGGGAAACCGCAAAGCAGCTTTGTGAGAATATTAGTGGTTGTGTACTAGGCTATACCCAAAGTGACGAAATTTCTCTGGTTCTAGTAGATTATAAGAATATCAATACCGAGCCTTGGTTTGGTAATAATCTACAAAAGATTGTAAGTATTTCCGCAAGTATGGCTACTTTATTTTTTAATAAAAATTTTGTTAGTTTATACGCTAAAGAAGTTAGTCATTTTTATGGTTCAAATGGAAGCTATGAAAGCAATGAATATAAAAGACTTCAAACGCATAGTAATGCTTTTTATGATAAAATGGCTGTATTTGATGCTCGTGCTTTCATTCTTCCGCGAGAGGAAGTTGCTAATTATATCTACTGGCGGCAACTAGACTGCGTTCGTAATTCTATTCAACTCGCGGGTCAAGCTTATTTTTCGCAAAAACAACTTCAAAATAAGAATTGCGACCAGATTCAAGAAATGCTTTGGCAGGAACATCAGGTAAATTGGTCTAAATATCCTACTTGGTTTAAGAATGGTGTTGCTATTTATAAGCAGCCGCACGAAATTTATCATAAGAATGAAGATGGTACACAGTCTTCCGTTGTACGCGATAAATTTACTATTGACCTAGAAATACCAATGGTTTCTCAAAATTCTGATTTTATTAATAAATTAGTTATTTTTAAGGAGTAAATATGGCTGAATATAGTAAAGTAATGGAAGAACGTAATAGAATGTGTGATTATTATCATTCAATTAATCACGAATGTGATTTTGATTGTCCTTTAAGTCAAGATAACAATCCGGATTTAATTCATTATTCTGGCTGTACTGCATTTTTATATAAAGAAGCAGAAAAAGCAGAACAAATAATTATGAAGTGGTCTAGAGAACATCCTAGACCAATTTATCCAACTGTTGGAGAAGTAGTAAATAAACTTCTTATGCTAATGAATATTGAACCTCGTACACCAAATCTTACTGCCGTTTATAATATGCGTTTAACTAAAGAAGCAGCGGATTATTTTGGAATAAAACCTATAAATGAATAATATTTGACTAATCTCCTAAAATATAGTATAATATTTATACAAGGTAAGGGAAGGAGATATTTAATAGAATGAATGAGAGGTTTTTCAAATTCGCACGCGAAGCATCTAAGAAAGCGGATTATAAAAATAAAGGCACTAGTAATTCGCCTGCGATTGGTGCGGTTGCGGTATATAAAGGTAGTATCGTAGCAGAAGCGTGGAATACGGACAAAACCTCTCCGCTTCAAGCTCGTTATAATGTTTATCGTTATAATAATCCTTCTCTCCCGCCCAAAACTCATTGCGAGACTTCTCTCGTCCAGCGATTGCGTTGGAAGTTTGGTGATAACTTGAATTGGGCAAAAGTAGATATTTATTTGTATAGAGAATATAAAGATGGTTCTCTGGCAAATAGTAGGTGTTGTGAATCCTGCTACCGCCTTTTGCGAGATTTAGGTGTAAAACGGATTTTTTATACTACTACTAGAGGTTTTGTAGAGGAGAAGTTTAAGTAATGTGTGATTTTTGTGAAAAAATGAAGCCTATTATGCGAACAACTTTTGAAGATGGGACTTATTTACAAGCGACTTTATGTCCAATTTCTTTTAAAGACAAAGGGCCATATATCTATATAGAACACACAACTCCAATAGATGAACATTATAAAACTTCATATGCAGATGGTATGTTTATAAATTATTGTCCTATTTGTGGAGAAAGGTTAGTAAATTGATATGTGTAAATATTGCACTTTAAATTTTAAAGAAAGAGAAAGATATATACTTCCAATAAAAAAACAAACACAAATTAATCCTACTGGTATTAATATAGATAGTATTTCTTTAGACGGTGATGGTTATACTGTAATTACTTTTACTAATGATAAAGTATTCAAAGAAGATGGAGAATTAGAACATTTAGGAATGGCTTATATAGTTGATTTTAAATATTGTCCTTTTTGCGGCAGAAAGTTAGAGGATATGGAAAATGCTTGACGTAGGCCATGTATTATATGGGTCACAAAATTACGGATTAGATGGCCCAGATTCAGATAAAGATTATAAAGTTTTACTTTGTCCTGAAGCAGAAGATTTTTATCATTATAAAAAAGTAGAAAAGAATAACCTCTCAAAAGAACTTTCTCCTGAAAATTATTCTCCTATGGATGTTCGCACTTTTGATAAAAATCTTCGTGCGGGAAATCCTAATTGTTTAGAAATGCTTTGGAGTAAAGAAACTGAAGATCTTTTTCTTGGTCTTAGAGTATACATGAACGAGGCACGTTGTATGTTTGAACAGGGTTATCTTGTTACGGCTTTTCCGCAGTTTTTAAGTGCAGTTAAAGGAACTGTTTTTAATTCATTTAATCGTTATGGAGTAAATCGTAAAAGCGCTTCTCGCGCGACCTTTTGGATGAATTTTGTTCTTAAATTAATGGCAAATGATTTTAAAGTAGAATCCTCTTTTTGGTATGATGAGCCTGCGCGAAAAATGCGCTTTGATGAAAACGTATATTTACCAACATTAGAAGATTTTAAAAAAATGTTTGCTTCTCTTGAAAAACAAGCTTTATGTCATGCTGAAGAAGTTTATCATAATTTACATTCAGAGCAACTTCGAGGTTATAAAGGTATGGCAAATAAACTTCAAAAGCAAATGAAAGAATTTGTTTTTGGTAATTTAGTAGAAGAATTAATTGAAAATGGTTATTAAGGAGTAATAAATTATGTTTTTAAGTGCAGAAACTACATTAAAGAAAATTGAATATCGAATTAATCTACTTCGTGCGAGAAGTGAAACCGTAAATGAACATCTAATTAACGCTTTAATTCGTGAAGCAAGAAATATTAAGAATGAGGAGAATAAGTAAAATGAAGTATAAGTTTAATATCCATCCAGAAGATTGTCGTTATATTGTAAATGAAGATAAGCGAAAGGTTATTTGTATTATTGATGACACTGAAAAGCTTTTTATAAATTTTGCCAATAAGAATTTTGAAATTCCTTATGATTGTACTGATACTTATTTTGGTAATAAAACCAATCTACGTCCAAAACTTCTAATGCCAAAGCGTTTTTGGGGCGTAGCTACTTGTGATGAAAATGATGTGTGGGATGAAGAAATTGGCAAGAAGCTTGCTTTTTCTAAGGCGAAGGATAAGCTAAATAATAGCTTTGTTAAGCGCGCGAATCTATACGTTCAGACTTTTGACAAGTATCTTGACCGTGCGGTTGAAATGCTTAATGATGTTTGTTTTAAGCTAAATACTAGCACCGACCATCGTCACAATAAGCTTGAGGCTCTTCTAGGAGAAGATTAATGTCTTGTAGAAAAATTAATGATAGATATGCCAAGGAAGGTTATATTATAAAAGAAATTAATCTTGATGACTTTCCTTGGCGGACACAAAAAATGCCAAATTTTCCAAAGGATGGGAATCCTGATATTATTCATAAAATTTTTGAAGAATGCAATGTAAATAGTATAACTCAACAGGCAATTATGCAACAATATAATGAATTATACATTTATAATGAAGCTTCGCCAGAAGAAAGAGCTATTTTAGCCCCACAAGTTAAAGTTGTTTATTCTTTACTAGACCTTCCAGATATTTATTATCCAAAGTTTTATCCATTAATGGATGAAAAAGAAGTTTGGTCTTTAAATGAACGAGATTTAAGTGTTAAACTTGGTTCACTACTTCAGTGTTTTGGAATTAATTTTGACGATTATAAAAAGTTTGTTGATGGCGTAGTTAATTTATGTGAAAATTTTAATTTGCGCGAAGATGACATTTTTTTAAATCCATCTAATATTGGTTATCATCCTGTACTTGGTTTGCGAATAATTGACTATGGTTTAACAAATGATAATCAATTACTTGACTTTTAAGTAATTTTATGATATAGTAAATTCAAGATAAGAAATTATCTTTAAAAATATAGTAAAGAGGAAAAGTATGAAATTTTACAGTGAAGAATCTTATCGTGCTTCTCAAGAATCAGAAACTATTATAACTGAAGAAGAATTTGGTTGTGGTTTTTGCTGGGATCGAAAAAAGAAGAAAGAAAAAGAATTATTCTTCCTAGATGCGGCAAACAATATGAGAATTTGTAATTATTGCCCGTCTTGTGGAAGAAAGTACAATGAAGAGTAAGATTCTTATCTTACTCTTCTTTTTTGTTAAAAGGAAGAAAATAGAAAAATCTTCTTTCTGATTACATACTTTTCTTGTGAAAGATATTTCAAATCTTGGAGGTTGCTATGAATAGTCTTAATCAAAATATTTCAAATAATGGTTTGTATAACAATGGATTGTATAATAACGGAATGGTAAATTACGGAGGTTTTAATCCTGCTCCAACTCAAAATAATTTTGGAGGAATAAATGCCTATAATTTACCCCATTATAATATTATTCAAGTAAACGGCCAGAAGGGTGCCGAAACATTACAAATGGCACCAAATAGTAAAGTTTTACTTTTAGATGAAACAGACCCATTAATTTGGTTTGTTCAAACAGATGGAGCGGGCTATAAAACAGTTACTCCATATTCAATTACTCCATATCAACCCGCGCCTCCTGTAGATTTAAACTCTCTTGAACAAAGACTTTCGATATTGGAGGAAAAAATAAATGCCAAATCCTATTCTGGAACAAATAAACAACGGAAGCAAAACAGCCGCAATGAACAATATGTATCAGTTGAAACAGCAGATACAACCAGCCAAGCAAGCATTGCGACAAATAATGAGTTTAAGTAACCCACAAGCAATGATGAACCAAATGCTAATGAATAATCCAAAAGTTCAACAAGCATTAAGTTTTATAAAGCAAACAGGGAATAACCCCCAAGAAGCTTTTATAAATTTAGCAAAACAAAAAGGTATAGATCCGCAAGAATTTATGAATGAATTAATGAGTCAGTAATTAATACTGACTCTTTTATTATGTTTAAAATCCGCAACGCGGATTTTTATTATATATAATAAAAATAAAGAGGTGTCCCTTATGAATGGTAATGAAGGATTAACTGCTTCCGATGTTGCTTTACTAGCCGGTAACAATGATGGCGGTTTTGGCGGTAATGGATGGGGCGGCATGATTTGGTTATTCGCTATTCTAGCTCTTATGGGCGGCTGGGGTAATGGCGGTTGGGGAGGAAATAATAATTTCGCTAACGCTATTGGCTATGAGAATTTAGCTACTTCTAGTGAAGTACAACGTGGTTTTGATAATCAAAATCAAATGGCCAATCAACGTGATATTCTAGCCGCAGTTAACGCTGGCACAGCTCAGGCTGTTTCTGCAACTAACCAAGCCAAGTATGATAACATTAATGTAGCTAAAGACATTCAGGCCGCGATCATTGCACAAATTGGTGACGTTCGTAGTAATCAAATGCAACTATTAGCTAATCAAAATGATTGCTGCTGCAGCACTAAGATGGCTTTAATGGATGGCTTTAATAATGTAAATGCCGGTATTGCTCAAGCTCGTTATGAGAATGCAATGAATACTGCCGCTATTAATCAAACTACTAATGCTGGAGTACAAAAAATTATTGATGCTATCACAGGTAATCGTATGGCTGATATGCAGAATCAAATTGATGCTTTACAGTTACAAAATGCTCTAAATGGCGTGGTACGTTATCCAAATGGTTGGACTTACAACGCCGGTAATAATCCTTTCTGCAACAATAATGGTTGTGGATGTAATGGATTTAATATGTAATAAACACCGAACACATTTAGTGTGTCTAGTTTAAAACAAAAGGCACTTGTTTTCGAGCAAGTGCCTTTTTTTTGTAGGAGGAATTAAAATGATTCAAGCTTATAGTGATGGCGTAACTGTTGCCGCTAATGGAACTTATCCTTTAAATAACGTCGTTTTTTTAAAAGGAAATACTGCTGTTGCGGCTGGAGCAGGTGGAGTTGCTTTAACAAAGCGTGGTATTTATAATGTACATGTTGATGGCTTTGCTACTCTAGCCGCAGCAGGAGATTATTCTATTCAACTTACTCGCAATGGTGTACCACTACCTCAAGCTATTAGCACGACTGCTCTCGCGGCCGCAGGCTCTGCGAATGGCGCATTTAACGCTTTAGTTGTTGTTGAAGAAAGTGATTGTCCTTGTAATTGGACTTCTGCAGCAGTTACTATTGGAGTTATTAATCCAAGTACAGTTGAGGCAACAGATGCTCATATTAATATTATTGTTTCTAAATTAATTTAAGGAGGGATGAGTTATGGCTCAAAATAATCAAGAACTACAAACTCTTTACTCCGAATTAATTAATAGAATGAAGCAAGGAGTAGAAATGCATGAGCAATTAGCTGATTATTATGCTTTTCTAAATCTTCCTGGCTATCAAAAATGTCATGAATATCAAATGCTTTGTGAATTATTAATGTATCGTAAAGCAAAAGATATGTACATGAAGGAGTATAATCAATTAGTTCAACCAACTTATATGGTTAGTGGCATGTTATCTAATATGGCTAATATGGCCAACAATAATAACATGACTAATAATAATACAAATAATAATAACAATAACAATTCTAACCAAATGAATCAAAACAATATGAATCATAATGGAATGGCGAGTATGGCCAATTCAGGTAAAAATTATGCTAATAATGTTATTCCACAAAATTGGTATAATTATACTCGTTATGATGTTGATGCAGGAACTAAACGTACTGCCGTAAAAGATGGATTTAAAAAATGGTTAGAATATGAAAAAGAAACTCGTCAATATTTATCTGAAATGGCAAGACGTTTAGAGCAAATGAATGAGCGTGAAGCCGCTCGTAAATTAGACCATTTAATCGAACATGTTGAAAAAGAAATTCAAACTGCTGAAAATAAAATGATGGATTTAGAAAGTACTGGATATGATATGGCTTATATTTTACAACAACAAAATGAATTACAACATCATTATGCTGAAAAGATCCGTACAATGAATGATAAAAACTTACAATTCCGTCGTCGCGGAGAAGGAAATTATGCTAATTATAATTTAAGTGATTATGATGATGAAGAGGAAGATTTTGAATATTATACTCATGAATATCCTCGTTATTATCGTAGATATTATAAATAAGGTATATAAAAATGATTAGACTTATTCAAAGACGTTTAATCATTCCTCGCGGCGATACAGGATCTTTTTCTGTTCCAATTTTAGGAACTATGTCTGAAACTGATATAGCAGTTTTTTCGATATTTGATCAACGTATCCGCAAAATAATTTTTTCAAAGTATGCTGATTTAGAAGAGCAAAATTTACAAGTTAACTTTTCACATATGGATACAGTTAATTTGAAACCTGGTAAATATGTTTGGGATATAAAAATTTATAAAAATCCGCAATTTATTGATGATAATTTAATTGGTGGAGATGAAATAAATTCTTATTATGCAGGTTTTTCTTTACCAGTTTGTGAAGTTAGAGAAACTGCGGATACTTATTTATGCGGGAAAAATAATAACATATTATTCCCAGATAAAATTAACTTTATTAATGATGCATTAAACGAAGTTAAAGAAATAGTCGCTCAAGCTGAAGAAAGTTCTAAACATTATCCAATTATTCAAAATAATTATTGGTATGTTTGGAATGTTGAACAACAAGGTTATATTAATACCGGAATTAAAGCTAACGGTGATAATAATGTAATTTCTGTAGAAGTTATTGATGAAGACACTTTAAAAATAATTTTTTCAGATGGCGGTTTTCAATATATTCCAATTTCTGGTGCTGAATTATTAACTCCAGAAAATTTAATTTATGATGGCGGTTCTATAGACGGAGACAATGATTTAATTTATGATGGCGGGTCTATAGACAATGAATACGATCCTGACAAAGATTTAATTTTAGATGCCGGGACTTTAGAAGGAGGGGATTAAAATGGCAGAAATAAGAAGAAATGTCAGAATCTTTCTAAAGAATGGGCTTGAAGAAAATTGGGAAAAAATTACTGATTTTATTCCTGGTAAAGGGGAAATGATTATCTATAATCCAGATGAACTTCATCCAAGACCAAGAATTAAAGTTGGTAATGGAGTAGATCTTCCTAAAGATTTGCCTTTTGTAATGTCAGAAGGCGATATAGATTTAAATAATATTATTGCCAATAGGGTTAAAGGAAAATTAACCTTTGGATCAGATGGAGCTTTTGTTTATGATGGCTCTACTGATATAAATGTACCAGTTTATACTGGTAACTTTGATATAAATTAATGGAGGGAAAAACTATGTCTGATTTTATCGTAAAAAATGTTAATGATGAACCCACTTTCGTTTTAGAGCAAGTTGTTGATCAAGCTTTAGTTAATGACGGACATATTCTTGTTGACGCAGCTACTAAAAATACTTTCGTAGATAAGAATATTCATATCGACTTAGAAGTTCCTAATGCTTCTGATCCAGTACTAGACGTAAATGATATTACTGGCTCTATTACTATGGGAACTGCAACAGATGGTGTTTATTCCCCAGTAGCAAATCTTTCCGGTAAAGTAAATGTAACTAATGCTGGTTGGATGACTGCTGGTGATAAAAATGTTTCTGAAAATAACGTAAAGATTGGTAAGGTCAATCAATCTACTTTAAAGAACGGTAATACTGCTATCGCTAGTGGTGCAGAAATTATTCCTGACGTAAGTGAAGATCAAACAATTAATATTACAGAAGGTTATGAAGCCGCACGTACAATTATAGTTGCTCCAATGGAAGATGGTCAAGCCGCTTCTGTAGCTTCTGGTAATGCTACTGTTTCTACTTTAACTTATACTGCTGATAGTGCAAATCACACATTTGATATCAGCGCGACAGAAACTATTCCAGCTCCTAGCGTAACTACTCCTGGTTTCATTTCTACAACTAAAGGTACTAAGACTGCTGGTACTGCTACTGTAGCAGCTACTGTTGATGAAGTTACTGTTGGTGTAACTGCTAGTGAAACTACCAAAAAGGTAAAGCCTGTTATTGCTCGTACAGCTAAGCCTTCTGGCGATGCATGGGTTGACGCTGCTTCTGGCGCCGCAACTACTTCTAAGCCAAGCGCTGGTGCTTATGTTCGTGTAGATGCAGCTGCTATCGCTGAAAGCGTAACCGCAACTGGTAAAGTAAGCCAAGCTGGTTATGGTACTACTACTGATTATCAAGCAGATACTGCTACCACTATTAATGTTGGTTCTAACGCAGCTGACAGTGCTTATGTACCAATTACTGCTGGTGCCGTAACTGCTAACGGCGCTACTGTTAGCTCTGTTGCTTTAGCTTATAATTCCACAGGCGGAAACTTTGATGTTACTGGTTCTGCTAATATTCCTGCTCCTACTGTTGGAACTGCAGGTTATGTTGGCAATGGTGTTGGAGCAGCTAATGGTTTATCTAATGGTGCTCAAGTTGCTGCTACTGTAGCTAAAGTTGGAATTGAAGCTTCTGTTACTGGTGGAGACGCAGTAACTCCTGTTATTTCTAAGGATGCTGCTACCAATGTTGATTCTAGTGCTGCTACTAAGTCTAAGCCTTCTGCTGGTTTCTATGTTGCAGTTAATACTGCTGCAGGTTCTTCTACCGTTAATGCAACTGCTGTTGTAACTAGTGCTGGTTATGGTACTACAACTAGTGGCCAATATACTACTACTCCAGCAAATAAGACTGTTACTGTTAATGCCGCTGGAACAACTTATGTACCAATTACTGCTGCTTCTTTCGCTAATGCTGCTACAAATGGTCATACTTATGAAGATATTTCTTCTACTGCTCCAATTCTTGTTAGCGATGATTATCTATATATTAATAAAGGTTATACTAATGACGTTAAGATTAGTCTTGCTCAATTAGTACCAGACGATGCCACTATTACTGCTGCTACTGGCGCAGCTTATATGTTAAGCGGACAAAGCGCTTATGATAGTCAAGGTAAGCTAGTTGTAGGTAGTATTCCTACTTACGCAGGCGCTTACACTATTGCTTAATTATCTCTTAATGTTGGGTTGCTATTTTAGCAACCCAACTACTTTTTATTACGAGAAAAAGGAGATGATTTTAAATGGGAACAATGAATAACGGTACTTCTTGGAATGATGCCGTTACTATTAATAAACAATCAGGTACGAAAATAACTCTCGATACAGATAGTAAATTTGTCGCAAAAGATATCGAGTTAACTATAAACGTTCAAGCGGGTTCTGCGGCGACCCCTAATACAACAATTACTGCAAATCCAACACTTTCTGTAAACAGCTCAACAGGTGTTGTAACAGGTACAGTAAGCGCAACAAAAAGCGTAACTCCTACTGTCAGCGCGGGTTATATTTCCACAGGTTCCGCAGGGACGATGACAGTTAGCGGCAGTAAAACGCTATCGCTAGCAACGCAGGCCGCTCAGACCATTACTCCAGGTACGACCAACCAGACAATCGCGGCAGGCAAATACCTTACCGGTGCGCAGACCATCGCGGGGGATAGCAATTTAGTCGCTGCCAATATCGCTGAAGGAATTACAATATTTGGAGTTGTTGGGACACATAGTGGTGCCGAAGAATTACCGAGTGCAACGGGGGTGAGTTTTTAATGGCAGCAGAACTTGTTAATTTTTATAGAAATTATAATAATTCTGATATTACTAATCAAGTAATACCTTTGACAACATATCCAGCAAGTATATGGGATGCACCGGAAGGAAAAAGATTTAAAGAATGGAATACTTTAAATGATGGAAGTGGAATAGGTCATAGCCCAGGAGAGTCATATTCTAACGATGCTTTTGCTTATTACGCAATTTGGGAAGAACAAGAATATGTTGAATATATAACAGATAATATTCAATTAACTTCTATCGCCGATGCTATTCGCGCAAAAGGCGGTACATTCGCTTCTTTGGTATATCCAAATGGATTTATAAGTGCGATTGATGCGATTGAATTAGGAATAGATACTTCCGATGCAAATGCTACCGCGAGCGATATGTTAAGTGGAAAAACCGCTTATGTGAATGGTTCTAAAGTTACTGGTAATATTCCAAGCAAATCTTCAGCCAATCTAACTGCTTCGGGTGCGACCGTTACTGCGCCCGCGGGATATTATTCTACCGCCGCTATCAAGACAATCGGGAGTGGTTCTACCACACAAAATGCGCCGACCGTCAATTCATCTACAGGGCTTGTTACAGCGACCGCCACAATTACAGCAGGCTATCAAGCAGCAGATACCAAAAGCAACACACTGCAATTGACCACACAGGCGGCGCAGACGATAACCCCTGGCACAACCAATCAAACAATTGCTGCTGGAAAATATCTGACTGGCGCACAGACGATCAAGGGCGACGCAAATTTGACTGCGGAAAATATTGCGCAGGGCGTGAGCATTTTTGGTGTTACTGGGACACATAGCGGGGGTGGTGGCGGTGGTGGCGCAGACCCTACAGACTTTATAGAAAATCATGATATATGGACGAGTTATACCAATTTGGGCGCGTCTAAAATAGCAAAGGGAGCGTTTTACAGTTGCACCAGCCTAACCAGTATAAGTTTCCCAGCGTGTACGGCTATTGGCGACTTTGCGTTTGTCTACTGCACCAGCCTAACCAGTATAAGTTTCCCATCATGTACGACTATTGGTAGCAATGCGTTTTCCACTTGCTCCGGGCTAGTCAATCTGAGTTTCCCATCATGTACGACTATTGGCAAGTTTGCGTTTGCCTACTGCACCAGGCTAACCACTGTGAGTTTCCCATCATGTACGACTATTGGCAGCTATGCGTTTCAGAAATGTTATAAACTAATATCTTTATACCTAACCGGTTCTTCCTATGTAGCTTTAGCGCGTTCGAACGCCTTCTCCTCAAACCCAATCGGTGGTTATTCAGCATCTGCAGGTCGATATGGTTCTATTTATGTTCCTGCTTCCATGTTATCAAATTACAAAACCCGCACCAACTGGACGTATTTCTCAAGTAGATTTGTCGGCGTATAACCTACGCCAAGGAGTTAAAGGATTATGAAATTACAGATATTAATACCTCAATATAAAGAAACCAACGAGATTTTAAAACCCCTGCTCGACAGCATTGCACTACAGCAGTCCGTCCCCATGGACGAAATTGGTGTAGTTATCTGCAACGATGGGTCAGACACTTATTTGACAGAAAATTTTTTAAACAGCTATCCCTTTAAGGTAGAATACCATAAAGAACCGCACAGGGGCGTATCTGCCACGCGCAACGCCTGTCTGGACTATGCCACAGCAGATTATATTATGTTCTGTGATGCGGACGATATGTTCTACAATTCCTGCGGCATGTGGATATTATTCCGCGAGATGGAAATGGGTTTTGACAGTCTTGTATCTGTATTTGTAGAAGAAACCCGCAATCCAGAAACCAAGCAGGTTGAGTACATTAACCACGAAATGGACAGTACCTTTGTCCACGGCAAGGTTCACAGACGCCAGTATTTAATTGACAAGAAGATTCGCTTCAACAACAACCTCACCATTCACGAGGACAGTTATTTCAACATATTGGCGCAGAACCTATCCGAAAACGTGAAGTATTGCACCACACCATTCTATCTCTGGAAATGGCGGGATGAATCAGTCTGTCGCCACGATCCAAAGTATATTCTTAAAACCTATCGTAACATGCTTGACAGCAACGATGCGTTGGTAGATGAATTCCTAAGTCGTGGGATGCAGGATAAGGCGATGTTCTTCTCAGCGCTTATGATATTTGACGCCTATTATACCATGAACAAGCCCGAATGGATTGATCAGGAGAATCAGGAATACAGAAACAGTACAGAATTGCGGTTTGCAGATTATTATAAAAAGCATAAGGATAAATGGGACGCAATTCCTATCAATGATAAAATGATGATTTCAAACCAAGTACGCTCCCGCAGCGTCATGGAGGGTATGCGTATGGAGGCCATAACTATTGATGGCTGGCTAAAACATATAGAAAAACTTGGAGGTATAGAATAATGGCTATTGTAGTTGAAAGAATTGAAGGTTCTACAGATTTAATTAAGACTTATAGTGATAAAGGCATGATGATTCAGCAAGAACAAACCGGTGATATGTACGGCGAAGCAATTGACGTTGACTATGCCGGTTACACATACGTTGAAACAGATATTCCAATTGAAGCAGATGAAGAAAGCACTGATAGCGAAATTCTCGATATTCTCTTAGGAAGGGAGGGCGAAAGCGATGAGACAGAAGATAACTAAACAACAGGCGCAACAAATGCGTCAAATTATCGTTCAGGAAAGTGCGAATCTTGAAGATGAAACCGCAATGAATGTGCCTTATTTCTTCCCTGCATGGGAAGAAGGCGTTACCTATGAAATTGGCGACCGCAGACGCTATCAAACTACCTTGTATAAATGTATTCTCGCCCACACCAGTCAAGCCGACTGGACACCCGACGTTGCGGTAAGTCTTTGGGTGCGCGTGGACGAACCCGGCGAAGAATGGCCTGAATGGGTACAACCAGTTGGCGCGCAAGATGCTTATGCGAAGGACGCAAAGGTCAGCCATAATAGTGAGCATTGGACTAGCACTGTAGATAATAATGTTTGGGAGCCTGGAGTTTACGGATGGGATAAAGCATAATTGAATAAGGAAGTGAGAAAGATGTCCGAACGTAGACGCACAAGAGACTTGCTTCTTGAATACGATCAAACAATAATACCATTTAGACCTCATATAGCAGGTTTAAATTATATTTACAATTGGGGTTCTAAAGTACCCTTAAATGATGAAAGTACTTTAGAACCTCCAATTCCACATCAAAAAAATATTCAAATTGTTTATCCTTGGGAAAATATTTCTTTATCTATTTTTTCAAAACAATTATATCAAGTAGCTATTATAAATGGCTTTGTTGGAACTGAAAAAGAATTTTTAGATAGATTTGTTAATTATGTTTCAGATAAGCAAATTATATTTGAAGACTATATAAATTTCCCACAATATGGTTCTACAGCCAAATTATATTTTGCTTTAGATGAAAAAATTTTATATTATTGGGATAATGAATATATACCAGTTAATGCAATGCTTATTGCTAATACTATAATAGATGGGGGTGAAGCATAATGGCGCAAAATAATGTAAGAGCAACTCTTATTCTTCGTAATGACTTAGCAGCGACATGGGCTTCTCGAAATCCTATTTTAGCTAAAGGAGAACTTGGCGCAGAAATTGACACAGGTTTATTAAAAATTGGTGATGGAACCAAACATTTTAATGAATTAGATTATATCAACAATCATAGCGCAGAAGATGGAGTATTAGTTACTTCTGTTAATAATAAACTTACTGTTGCCGATTATGGAAAATCTTATTGGAAATATGATGCTAATGAAGATGCAGAAATTAAAATTACTGAACCAGATTTAAGTAAATGGCCTTCTTCCATAGAATTACAAGTTAAAAACGGAGTTGCTCGTTGGGTTGAATCAAAAATTGACTATGATCCATTTAGAGGAACAATTAATGGAGCTTTAATTACTTTACAACGAGATCCAATTGCAAGCAATGAAGCTTCTACTAAATCATACGTTGATTCAGCAATAGCTACTCAAATAGCAAATATAAATTATTTAAAACGAGAAATTGTTACTGAATTACCAACTAATAACTTTAATACTAATACTATTTATATGATTAAGGACAATAGCTCTACTGGCCCAGATCAATATAAAGAGTATATGGCTATTGATGGAGCATTAGTTCAAATTGGAGATACTTCTGTTAATTTAACAAATTATTTACAAAAACCTCAAGAAGGAAATTTTACTGAAGGACATTTACCAATTTTTTCTTCTGACGGCTCAATTATTGATAGTGGAGTTTTAGCTTCTGATGTTAATAAACTTTCTATTGCTACTGCGACTGTTTTAGGCGGAGTTTATTCTTCTAATTTAGATAATAAAATTTCTGTCGATGCTTTAGGAATTATGGAAGTTAATAGAGTAGCTACAGATAAACTTTTTGTTCCTGATGGAAGTGAACTTATCTTAAATGGCGGAACAGCTTAAGGAGGGAAAATAAATGGCAACTAAAACTTTAAATACGAGAATTCAATTAAAATATGATACTTTAGATAATTGGATTGCTAGCGCGCGAACTACTCCTCCTTTTATACCTTTAAAAGGTGAAATTTGTATTGTAGAAATTCCTAGAACTGATGATACACAAGGAAATAGAGCCGAATATTTAGATCCTCCAGCAATAGGAATTAAAGTTGGCGATGGAACTAATAAATTTTTAGATTTACCTTGGATACAAGGACTAGCAGGAGATGTATATGGTTGGGCTAAACAAGTTAATCCTCCTACTGCAAGTCAATTAATTTATGATTCTGTAAATAATGAATCTATCAAAACTAAAATTGATTCTATTGTAGGTTCTTTACAAACAGATACTGATACTCAGTATAGAATTGTTCAAGGAACTGGAGATAATTTAAATAAATATTATTTACAAAGTAAAAATAAAGATGACGCTACTTTTTCAGATTCTATTACTGAAACAGCCTTTTTAGATCTAACTGATATTGTTAATTCTATATCTAATTTAGGAACAGCTGCAAATGCAACTGTCGCGACAGGATCTATTGTAGATAATGATTCTAGTACAGATTTAACCACTAAACAACAAGTCGCATCATACGTAGCAAGTAAAACCGCAGGCTTAGCCCATGCAATGCATTATAAGGGCGCTGTAACTGCTAATCCTGTTGAAACAGCACCTTCTGGAAGCTATGTTGAGGGTGATGTTGTTGTTTTCAACAATTTTGAATATGTATATGATGGAACTACTTGGAGAGAATTAGGCGCGGAAGGAAGTTATGCAGTTAAAGGTAGTATTACAAAAACAGATTTGGATTCTAATTTACAAGCTGAAATTGATAATAAAGTAGTAAAAAATGGTACAGATCGTTTAATGACTGCCGATGAAGGAACTAAATTAAGTGGCGTTGAAACTGGAGCACAAGTTAATACTCTTGAAAAAATTACTGTTCCTTCAGATTCTGGTACTGGCGCAGATAAAGAATTAACTATTACTAATAAAACTGTAAAACTAGCAAAAATTGCTGAAACAGGCAATGTTAATAATTTAATTCAATCAACTGGAGATTATTTGATTTTATATTGCGGAGACGCAGATGAATTAATTTAACTTCTTAAAGGAGGTTAATAATATGATTGATGAAAATATTCTTATTTATGAACCAGAAATTGATATTCCTGAAAATTGGGAATCTAATACGATATTAATTCGAGATGGTAAAGGCAACATTATAGAGCGTGAAATTCCTGATGATATAGAGGAGGAATAATTATGCTAAAAACTATTCAAATTAAAGATACTGATAAGCTAGTTGCCGTAGCCCAGTATTTAACTAAGTACGTAAAAATTTTAAAGGCGTCTGAAGTTTTTGATGACGCCTTTAAAACTTATATTATAGAATGGCAAAAAGAACATAATTTAACTGCTAATGGAATTATTAATGATGATGATTGGCAAGTAATTGCGAAAAAATTGCCAACTTGTTCTACCAGTAAAAATAAAAAAAGTGTATATACTTGCGCAATTCAAATTTTAATTGGTGGATTAGAAGTCGATGGCGACTATGGTTCTAAAACCAAAAAAGCGGTTGCTGCTTTTCAAAGCGCTTGTGGCCTTAATGTAGATGGTATTTGCGGTCCAAAAACTTGGAATGCCTTAATTATTGGAAATTCTATTCTTCCATCTACTGATAAAGTTTTAAATGACTGTGTAAAATATTTACAGTGGGATCCAAAATGGAAGAATGTTAAATATAGTACTCATACAAGTAAACAAACTATTGGCAATAGCGGTTGCGGAACAACTTCAATGGCTATGATACTTGCTACTTGGGAAGATTCTAAAATTACTCCAGTAGAAACAAGTAAATGGGCTGTTGATAATGGATATAGAACTTATGATAGTGGAACTGATTGGGATTTTTATAAATGGATTTTCAAAAAATTTGATTGCTTTGAAAAATATATTGAAACATCTAGTATTGTCACTCTTGAAGCCGCACTTCGTGAAGGTGCTCTCGCGGTTTGTAGTATGAATTCAAATGATAATAAATTTTGGACTTCTCAAGGTCATTTTATTGTCGCTCGCGGAGTAGATAATATATATTTCTATGCGAATGACCCAAATAAAGATACTACTCCAAGAAAACAAGAAAAATCTAAATTTAAGAAATGTTTAAAACAAGCATTTATTTTTTGGCCTTTAAGAAATAATAATCCTCAAAAGAAAGAAACAAAAGTTGATATAGAAGGTCCTATTGAAACTGATCCAATTATTGATGAAGAAATTATTATTGAGCCTTTACCATTTATTGAAGAATCTAATTTAAAAGGAAAAATAATTGATATTTCAAAATGGCAAGGAAAAATTGATTTTAATAAATTAAAAAATGAAGTTTCTCTTGTTATTACTCGTGCATCTTGTGGCTCTGATAAAGATATTAAATTAGATGAATATGCTAAGGAAATGATTAAATATAATATTCCATTTGGAGTATATTGTTATTCTTATGCAAGTACTGCAGAAAAAGCTAAAGATGAAGTAAGAAAAATGATTGAATACTCTTCTAAATATAATCCATTATTTTATGTAATGGATGCTGAAGAAGCTAAAATAACTAATTTAGCAATTAAAACTTTCGCCGCAGAATTGCGCGCGCAAGGTATTAAAAAAATTGGATGTTATGTAGCGCATAACCATTATAATGATTATAATTATTCATCTGTAAAAGATTTATATGATTTTACTTGGATACCACGTTATGGTAAAAATAATGGAACAGTTGAAGGCGGAGTTAAACCAGCTTTTGAATGTGACTTGTGGCAATATACTAGCACAGGAAAGATTGCTGGCATTAAAGGTAATGTTGATATGAATGTTACTATGAATAAGGATAAAGATATAAAATGGTTTTTAAATAAATAATTGGCTGAAAATGATGCCAAGGAAGTGATTTTATGGCGAATGACAAAACCATAAATACGAGAATTCAGTTGAAAATTGATACTGAAGAAAATTGGAAAAAGTCTGTTTTAAATTCTACAAATCTTGAAATTGGTCATCCTGATGGTAAAAAAACAAGTGGAACTTCTTTCGTGCCTAAAAAAGGTGAAATAATTATTTATGCTAAAGATAATTCTTATGAAGCTCCTAAATTAAAAGTTGGTAATGGAATAGATAATATTTTAATTTTACCTTTTATAGACGCAGGAACTGTAAATGGAAAACAAGTTGAGCAAAACATTACTTTAGAAGCTAAACTCACAGATACAGCTCTTGAAAAATTAACTTCAAAAGGAGATATACTCTATTATAATGGTGCAGAAATTGATTGTATTAATATTGGCTTAGACAATTATTTTTTAACTATTGAAAATGGACTTCCCGTTTGGACTGAAATTTCTAAAGAAAATTTTGATTTAGAAAATGTATTAAATGAAACTCAAGTTACTTTAATAAATTGGGATTCTAAAGATAATATTTTATTTTATAAAAAAGGAAATTCTTTAGAAAATATTTTAAAAATAGTCGGAGAAAATATTGATATAAGCACAATAAATGATAATAATATTAATAAATTAACCTTAGGATTACCTACTGCTTCTGAGAATCAAAAAGGTGGTATAAAAGTTGGCTCTGGTTTAACAATGAACGAAGATGTTCTTAACCATTCTAACTCTATTACTCCAGGAATAATATCTGGAGGTAGTGAAAATAATCAATTATCTTTTGGAGATAATTTTACTATTCCAAAAATAACTTATGATGGTCAAGGACATATTACAGAAGTTGATACTACAGAATTAACTTTACCAGCTAGCTCTCCAACCGTCGCGCAAAAAAATACTAAAACTGATAAATGGCGGAAACTTTTATTACATCGTAATGAAGATTCAATATCTGATTTTGAGACTGAAGATACTATTGATGAAGTTTTTCATGCTAAAGATATTTCTGCACAGGCTTCTTCAGGCACTATTCGCGCGAATAGATATAGAGTTGCAAATGAAGTTGAAATATATTACAATTCAGAGGATAAAAGTTTAGATTTTATTTTCTTTGATGAGGAGGAAGAATCATGAGTTTAATAATGTGGCTTCCTCTTACAGAAGATTTACATAATCAAGGATGTAGTATTATAACAGAAATTACCAATAATAATATTGATTTTTCTTTTCCTGGAAAAGTTGGTGAAAAATGTTTAACTGGACAAAGTCAAAATAACACAGTAGAATTAACTTTAAATAATTTAGAAAATATCTTAGCTAATGGTAATTCTTACTCTTTGACTTGTTGGTTTAAACTTCAAGGTAATGCTAATGAAGATTGGATTATTAAATTAGGATTAAATAATTGTGGATTAAAATGGTCTAAAATTACTAATCAATTAATTTGGTATGAAAATAATGCGGGAGAAGAAATAGCAGGTGAACAAATAGCTAATGATTACTTTAATTGGCATCATTTAATTATTTTAATAAATAAGACAATTAGTTCTAAAACAATTATTAAAGTCTTTGTAGATGGTTCTTTAATTAAAAAAAAGAATATAACTGTTGGAAATATTCAACCTATTGGAAATAAAATAACTATATACCCCTATATAGCTTGTTTAAATGATATTCGTTTTTATAATCATATGCTTTCTAATGCAGAAGCTAAAGAAATTTCTCAAGGTCTTATTCTTCATTGGAAATTAAATAATTTAAATATAATTGAACCAGATTCTTCTGGTTTTCATAATAAAGGAATTGTGTATGGTAATATAACCTCCTCTTCTGATTTAAATAATTTTTATAAAAGATATAGCAAAAGTGTTCATTTTAATAACCCATCTTATATAACAACAAAGCCAAATTCCTTTGAATGGTGGGATTATAAAAAAGGTACTATAGCTTATTGGGCAAAACCTACAGAAAATTTATCTTCAAATTTATTTATAAATAATAAATGGCAACATTATGTATGTGTTTTTAATAATAATACTATTAAACAATATATTAATGGAGAGCTAAAATTTACATCAAATATTGATTTAAAAAATGATTATAATTTTTCAGAGATGTATTTTACTGTAGGATTAAATTTTTTTGAATATGATGAAAATAATGAAAAATATTATATTAAAAATTTTATTGGAGATTTAAACGATGTTCGTTTTTATATAACTTCATTACTTGACTTTGATATTAAAATGTTATATAATATTAGTATGAGAATAGATAATTTTGGACAACTTCATACTTTTGAATATATAGAAGATGAAAAAGAACAAAATACTCGTGGAGGAGTATTACGAACTCATAAATTAGAAGAAAATAATGCTCTACAAGCTAAAATTAAAAAAGAAGGATGGTTATCATCTAATTTTATTGAAATATAAAGGAGGCTTACTATGGCACAATTAAAAAGTACAATAGTCTCTGGAGATTTATCAATTACAGATTCATTAAATGTAAGAGATATTTTATGTTCAAATACTGCGCGTTTTTTAAGAATTTATGCAAAAGATCAATCTAATGGATTAAATTTTACTCTTGGAGAAAAAAATCAAATATTAACTTCTAACGGTAAAGAAGTTTATTGGCAAACTTTGGCTCCAAATATCTCATTAATTGATGGTACTAGCAATGAAGCTCCTAAAATTAATGTAACGGTAGGTGGAAAAACTGGAGAACCAAAAAAATTAACAATTGCTACTGATGAATATTATGGAGTTACTAAATTAACAGATATTTACGATTCTAATGATAATAAATTAGCTACAACTGGGCAAGCTTTATCTAATGCAATTAATAGTTTAAATTATGAAATAACTTCTCAAACTGATAAAACTTTAACTAATTTTAAAATTGAAAATGGGAAAATAAGTACAACCTTTAGTGATATTTCTATTAATTCAAATCAAATAAGTAATGTAGTACCTATTGAAAAAGGCGGTACAGGTTTAGATCATGTAACATATAATTCAATTTTGTATGTTAACGAAAGTAATGATATTTCAACATTTCCATCTAAAAATGGAGTTTTATATTCTACCGCAGATCAAGCTTCTTTATCTTGGGGCATTCTACCAATTGCGCAAGGCGGTACTGGCGCGACAAATGCCAAGGACGTTAAAAGCAATTTAGGATTAGGTCCTTTTAATTTAAACTTCTCTGTTTATGATTTCCCTGATCAAATAAATTATAAATGGGGGATTGGAGCAACAGTACAATCTTCAGCCGAAGTAAATAAACAATACACAAATGAAGAAATTTGTTTAATTCCTACAGATAATGGTTTAATTTTAAAAACTGAAAATAAAGAAATTTGGAAATTTAATATAACTACTGAAAATATTATTGCTTCTGTAACACCTCAAGAGGATGATAGTGATTCAGAACTTTTAAGTTATAAAATATTATATAAAGATAACGATAAAAATTCTGTTGGTTCTCCTTCTAAACCAATTTATATAAATCAAAATGGTGAAGCTATTGCTTGTAATAATTCATTAGATTTAAATATTTCTGGTAAGTCAGCTTCTTCAGATCAATTAACTACAAATGCCGGAGATGGAGAACAACCAATTTATTTTAATAATGGAATACCTGTTCAAACTTCTTATTATTTAAAAGCGAATATTAAAGATGGTTCAGATAATTTTTTACCTGAATATACAAATAATGGAAGAACTTTATCAGAAGGAAATATTTTAAAATTTTCTAATATTGATAGTGATGAACTTAATTTAGAAAACGGATATTTAGCAGATGATTTTTTAGAAGCTTTAATCAAATATATTCCTGAGAAATACACTTTTAAAAATAATATTACAAATTTAATAGGCTCGCTAATTTTTCCAAATAAAATTTTTCCAGGTATTCTTATTGGAAATATAAGCAAAAATATTAATCAATATTCTAATTTACCAGAATATTCAACTTTTATTTTTCATGGCCCAGAAGGTGATTTAGAAGTATTTGGTTCTTCTCAAGAAGATGGAGAAACACTTCATTATTATCATAAAACATATTTAAATAATAAAAATTATAAAACTTGGACTGTTTCACATACAGGAGAAGAAGCTACTGGAACATGGGATATTAATGTTTCAGGAAAAGCTCAAACAGCGATAAATGATGAAGATGGAAATCAAATTACTTCAACTTATTTAAAATTAATTGGAGGAACTATGACTTCAGGAGCTAAAATTACTATTAAATCTGTTGGAACAGCTTCTTTTGATCCAACAAAATATCCTTCTGAAGCATCAGTAAAAAATTATGCCTTAACAGGTGGAATTGAGTTACAAAACGAAGATAACCGAGATAATGATTACTTAACTAGTAATAATGATGGAAATATTGCTTATGCACCAGGAATTAGTTTTAATTGGCGAGGGAAATATGCTAAAAAATTAAGTTTATTTCAAAATAAATTATATTTAGATAATAAAGAAATTTTAGTAGATGTTGCTAGAGTCGATCAAGGAGGAACTGGAGCAACTGATGCACCTACTGCAAGAAATAATCTCAATGTTCCTTCAAAAGAAGGCTCTGGAGCAGAAGGAATTTGGGAAATTAGCGTAAATGGTTATGCTAAAAGTTTAGAACCTTTTTCAGATATTTCTTCGTCAGCAGATTTAACAACAACAAATAAATATGATTTATTTCCTAAAGAAAAATTAATTAATTTTTACTATAAAAAATCTTCAGATGATAATGATAAATATGGTGTAAATTATTTAGGATTTTTATATAATAATGAAGATTCAACTGACCAAAAATATGGCAGTTTTCTTGTATTACGATATAATATTCTTAATTTTTTAGAAATCAATAATGGCAGTTCTACATTGCATGAAATTATTACAAATAATCAAGACCAAATTTTTACAGGTGATAAATCATGGGGTTCTAATGGTGCAGGCGGCTTATTAAATGGTAAAGCTATAAATGGTGGTATTGATAGTATTCGTATTGGAGACGATGTTTGGCTTGGAGACTGCAATAATCCAGGCATTTTAGGAATAAAATCTACTGGAGATAATTGTGGATTTTATTTTTACGATAATAATAAAAATAAAATAGGAGAATTTTATTGTAAATTAGAAAATGGCCGATATAACTTTTATTCTAATAAACCATTAACAGTAATAAATAGAGGTCTTAGTTCTTTTATAAATGAATTAACTTCTAAGGATGCTGCAGTAAATATTGAATATTCTGGAACTTTTAGTCCGGCTTATTATTATCCATGGATTAATCAAAAAGGTTCTAATAGAGTTTTTAGTATGGGTTTCAAAGATAAATCTTTGTATATTTTAAATATTTCAAATAAACAGGATAGAGGAGAAAATTGGGATGATAGCATAGATTATAAATGGGAATTTAAAGATGATGGAATTTTATATGGAAATTTCAATGGAAAACTTACTGGAAATGCTTCTTCCGCTTCTACTTTAACAATTTTAGATGGTAAGCAAAATCAAAACACTGCTCCAAATAATTATAATAATAATCTTATTTTTCAAGGAATTAAAGAAAATGCTTCTATTGATAGTCCTTCTACTGTAAATTATTCTTGTTTAATTGGTTTAAGAGGAGGAAACTCAGAATCTCATGAATTAGCTTTTAATAGTAATGGAATTTATCGACGTCAAGGCTCTGTAAGTACTTGGGGAAATTGGGAAAAAATAATTACATCAGGAAATTATACAAGTTACACAGTGGCAAAGTCAGGAGATACAATGACTGGAGTATTAACTGTTCCAGCTATAGAATTAGGTAATCAAGCTTCGGGGCATGGAGGTTATATTGATTTTCATTATAATGGTTCAGCCGCGGATTTTACAAATAGAATTATTGAAAGTAGTTCTGGTAATTTAACAATATCAGAAAATTTAACTATTCAAAAAAATCTTACAGTTAATGCCTCTAATGCAACTGGTGGAGGACTTATATTATCTGATGATGGAGATATAGTTGATTTAAATGATGCTTATTGTTCTATGCGTTTTACTAGCGGTGTACGTATTTTTTCTAGTAATCGAGGTGGCTCTGCTGTTATTACTCTAGGAAGTAATGGTACAATTTCTGCAAATAATTATATTTATAGCGCTTCATATGTCCAAGCTGTTAATACTATGTATATTAATTCTGGTCCTTTAAATATAATGTATAATAATACTTGGTATCCAGTCATACAAAATCATGGAAATGGTAATACAAGTTTTAATGCTGCAAGTGGTGGTATTTATTACGGCTATAGTAATACTTCACATCAATATTTTTATACAAATAGTTCTTGGAAACAATATATAAATGAAGATCATACTTACTTTATAAGTCGAACTGCCGTAGATAATCCCCATAATGGATGTGCTATTGAAATTCGAGAAGTAAATGAAGTAGGCGCAAGTCAAGACTCTATTGCTTATGCTCCTAGAATAGGTTTTCATTGGGGTGGTCGTGTAGCAGCTTATTTAGCTTTACAAGCTAATGGAGAATTTAAATTAGGTAGAGAAAATGATTATTACCATTTAAATGTTGGAAAATTAATTACACAAAGAAATGTTTATCCGTCTATTCACGCACAAAGAACTGATGCTGGAGAAACTAGTATATATTTATCAAATAATACTGCTGGTTGGGCTATTGGTCTTAATGTTTGGAGTATTGGAGCAGGTGGTTTTGGTATAGGTCAATATTCTGGCACTGGCGGTTCGACTTGGCGTTTTAGAATAGATAATAGTGGATATTGTTATACAAATAGTTATTTAAATCTTGGTGGAGGTCATGAAGGCAATGCTTCTTCTCCTCCATATGTATGGGGATTAAATGGTGGAGATACTTTTTTACGTACTTATTTAACTTCAAGTTTAAGTGTTAATTATGCTAATTCTGCTAATTATGCTAATTCTGCTGGTTCTTGTAGTCAAGTGGATTTTAGTTCTGCATCTAAAGTAAAATTTAATGGTGCACCAAGTAGTTTTAGCGCTACATTAGCTATTGTAGTTACTGGTACTGATAATGTTGAAAGAACAATTTATTTTACACCAACCGGAATAAAATATCTTGTTGGCGGCAATACTCAATGGACAAAATAATAGAGGAGAAATAATTATGGGATTTGTATTAGAAAAATATACTAATAATATGGCAGGACTTAGAGTTTCTTTTTATGGAGACTCAAATACTAAAGAATATTTTAGCGGAGATAATGCGATAGATGCTTTAAATTATTTTAATCTATATATTAAAAATAATCAAATTTATTACAGAACAGAAGAAGAACTTGTTTTATCTGAAGCAGGCATTTCAACTGTTGCAGAAGCAGAACAACTTCGTCTAGAACTTAATGAAATTATTGGAGAAATGACAGACGAAGAAGCTATAGAACGATCAATTCTTTTCCCAACTTGGAAATCTGGAAAAGAATATACAATTAATGAACGTATTCGCTATGGTGGCCGTATATTCAAAGTTCTTCAAAATCATACTTCTCAAGAAGATTGGACACCTTCTCGCGCGCCAAGTTTATTCGCAGAAATTTTAACAAGTGAAACAAGAGAACCCCAAGAATGGCAACAACCAACTTCTACTAATGCTTATTTAACTGGTGATAAAGTTATTTATGATGGAAAAATTTATAAATCATTAATTGATAATAACACCTGGGCGCCAGATGCTTATCCTGCTGGTTGGGAATTAATAGAATCAGATACAGAGGAACAAGAGCCTGAAGAACCAACAATTCCAGAATGGCAACAACCTGATTCGACAAATCCATATAAGACCGGAGATAAAGTAACTTACAATGGTCAAATCTATGAATCTACAGTAGATAATAATGTATGGGCTCCTGATGCATATGGTTGGTCTTTAATTGAATAATGAAAGTAAAAGCCAGAATAATGAACTAATAAACTCACTTCTTTTAAGAAGCATAAGTCATTATTCTGGCTTATTATTTTTTAAAAGGAAGTGATATTATGGCACATATAATGACCAAACGTGGTTCTCAAGATAATATAATTACTTACGAACATTATTGTGATACAATGGAAGACCGAGCAAGTATTAATCCTAATGAAATTACTTTAGGCTCGGTATGTATTGTTGTAGAAGGAGAAAGTGGAGGTCTTGAAGCTTATGTGGCAAATAGTCACAAAGAGTGGAAAGAAATCTAAAGGAGGTAACTTATGGATATTTTAGACATTCTAATAGCCAAAAAGAAATCCTTTACAGGAGAAACAGAAAAATTAACTCGTCAAGCTAATGAAGCTATGGCAAAAGCTAATGAGGTCGCAGCAAAATTAGACCAAGCAGAAGAAATCCTTATTGCCGCACAAAAAGCACAATCTGCGGCGGAAACCGCAAATACGCGAGCACAAGAAATTGCTTCTAATTTAGAAGAAATGAAAGAAGAAGTAACTTCTGCCGCAGGAGAAGTAGTTGATGAAAAAATTGCTCAATCTACTTCAGCTTTACAATCTGAGATAGATAACGCAGTTACTGATGTAACAGTAGAAGATGAAAATACTTCTTCTTATAAAAGTAAGAAAGCAAAAGTGCGGAAAAAGGGTATTTTAAATTCTTTTAATATTATGAAAAATTATACTTCTACAGGTTCTAACGAAGATGGAAGTATGACCCAAAAAGCAATAACAAATGCTTTAAGCAATCAAAAAACCGATTTAGAAAATAAAATTAATAATATTTCAATTTCCGGTGGCGGTTCTGGAAATATTTCAGGTAATATTTCGGCTGCGGACGAAGGTTCTATTGTTTCTATAGATGAAAATGGTAATATTATTCCAAGCTCTATTACAGAAGCAGATGTTATTTTAACGCAAATTATTTCTGGAACTTATAAGAATAATAACATAGTAGGACTTGAATTAGATTATGCTAATAAAACTTTTACTCGTTTACAAGGGGCCAAAAATTTAACTGCTGGTCAAGATTTTGATCAATTTAAAATGTATGGCGGGCGCAAACGTTGTGTAGTAGATCAAGAAGGAAATATTGAATATTTCTTGACTGGAGAAGAAGATCCAGAAACTTTAATTAATAAGCGTATTATGGTATATCAGCCCGCTTTTTATTATCTACGAGTTCCTCTATCTGTTTCTAAAGTTTCTAATGGAATCAAAATTAATAAAGAACAATTGTATTTAGCTGATCAAAAATATGCTGGTTTTATTTTACATCCATTATTTAGAAATGAAGAAGGAAAAGCTTTGCGTTATGTTTTATTACCTGCTTTTGAAAGTGGCACGTATCGAGTAAATTCTAATTCTTATGAATTAAATGATTCTCAAAATGTTGATTTAGAAAACGATTGTTTAGTTTCTATTATTAATACTAAACCAATTAGTGGTCAATCTCAAGAATTTACTTCTTCCGCGGCAAAACGTATGTGTGAAAATAATGGTGAAGGTTGGAAGATGACAAATCTTGAATTTGAATCTGCTAATCAAATGTTAATGATGGTTGAATTTGGTCGTCCAAATATTCAAAATGCTTTTAATGTAGGTATAACTCAATTATCTTCTACTGTAGGATTAAATTATGCTTGTAATACAGGTTCTACTTTATCTTTAGGAAATAATTCTGGTCAAGCAATTGCTACAATAAATGTTCGTAATGGAAATTCTTCAACTTATACAACTACTGGACAATGCGCAATTTCTTATAGAGGCATGGAAAATCCTTATGGTAATATGTGGAGATTTATTGATGGAGTATCTGTCATAAATAATATTATAACTTATAAAGATAAAATTATAGATTTTAAATTAGCTTCAGAAAAAAATTGGATTAATGCTTTTGGCTATGATGAAAATCATCTTTGGGTGTTTTTACCAATAGAAGCTTCTTCTAGCGCAAATAGTAATCTTCCAATTGGAGATTATTATTATCCAATAACTAACGAAAATACTAATTACGGAGGAATTATTGGAGGACATTCAGTTTCTCAAGGAAATGCAGGTATTTTTTATTATGCTTTTAATACTGAAAAAGATATTTTCCATTATCAGCATGATACTGCACGTATAATGTATGTTCCAACCCCAAATACTTTAATTGACAATCATAATTATAATTTATGGCATGAGGTGGTTTAAATGAAAATTTATGAGCCTACTTATTCTATGA
>Ga0326512_10000515_pt1 | contig 34207 bp, 69 predicted proteins | sample 1_2617_0518_D_FD_203652 | JGI IMG/M metagenome (GOLD analysis project Ga0326512, IMG submission 203652) | Bovine rumen microbial communities from UC Davis, California, United States - 1_2617_0518 | ecosystem: Host-associated > Mammals > Digestive system > Stomach > Rumen | place: USA... | reverse complement strand
CCAGAATGAATGATGTTCTTTTCATACAATTTCTCGCCTGAATCGAAATCATAAATACCTGAATAGTCAAATCGCACCTTAATTGTTACTTCCATACAAATGTTACACTATTTAAGCGCTAAAAAAAAGTGTAACCCCCCTTTCGGGGGGTTCACTTTCGACGGAGTGCGTTATGCACTCTTCTTTGCGCTCTTAGGTGCTTCCTCAGCCTCAGAAGCCTCAATTGTGGGGTTGACGGCTTGGAGCATAATGGTCTTACGGAAGTAGGGCTTGCGGTTGTCTGGCTCAACTTTGGTTGAAGTCACGTTGAGGCAGCGGAACCGAAGTCCCGTTACCATACAAGCGTGCAAGAATGTAGCATTCTCCTTTGCGGTACGTCCAACCTTAGGGAAGTTCTCGGGCATACCGATAACACTTGCGAAGTGCTTCGTACCCAATTGCTTACCGGTATCGGTATGGAACGTACAAGGAGTAAACTGCAAGTCATCGAGGTTAGTGCCCTCGACTTTCTTCAACGAAGTAATGCCGAACTCGTCGCCGATATTCACACCACCTGTTGCGGTGGTTACTTCATTTTCAGATACACCCGATGCTTCGATAATCTTCTTGATAGCATCATTGTCTGCACTGTCAGTAAAACCTTTCTCGCTGCTGTAATTTTTTAACTCTTTCATCTTTTTTGAATTTTAAGTGAATATTTGTGTAATTGTTTATATCAAAGTACAGGGGCGGACTAAATGGGTTGTCTCCTCTACTGCTCCTGACTATCCCGATTTTCCGAAAACAGATTCAAATTCAAATTAAAATTTCCCCGAAATTCCGATAATTCTGAAAACCCTTCTGAAAATGAATACGGGGGGGGAGTATTATTATAAGGTACCTATACTCCTGAAAACGAAAAGAGGCCCGAAATTCGGACCTGAAGTTGAAATATAATTAAAATTTTTATATAAATGATAAATAATATAATATAATATATAATATAATATATATAATAGTTTCCCACATACTCGTATGTTAAATATAATTAAAATTTTTGGATTTTCCAAATAAAACCCGTATTATTGTAATAGTTAATTAATAATTAAAAATTTTTATAATATGAATGATATTTTTGGAATTTTAGCTCAACTTTTAAATGGGGAGGTTATCAAAAATTTACCCCAGAATGTAACTATTAGAGAAGATAAAGATGGAAATGTAACTATTAAGTATTCAAATCCTAAGAATAGTAAGATAGTAAAGAAAATTAAATCAGAAATTGAAAACATTGATGATGATATTTTCACACGCGCAGTAGAGATGTTTATGAAAGCCGATAAGGAAAGTTACAATATAATGGCTAACTTAGAAAACATAAAAGATATTCCTGCTTTAGAAAAGGCTTATAAAGTTTTTCAATCTTGTGTATCTGATGCTGCTCAAGAAGAAATTAAAAAATTGACAGACAGAGTAAATTATTTATTTAATAAGTACTGTTCTAAAGAAGAGAGTGGGAATTAATTTCCCACTATTTTGGGGTATGGTGTAATGGTAGCACAGCGGACTCTAAATCCGTAGCCCTCTGAAGGCGTAAGTGTGGGTTCAAATCCTACTACCCCAACCAATGTTAAATGTATATGGTTATGAATGCGATGAATGATTTAATTAAAACTGGAAAAGGTATTTTAGAACAGATTAAAGAATTAAGAAAGATAGTAATTAAAGAAGGAAGATTAGATGAACAGTGGTTCCTAGACTTTCAAGATGAACTAAATAAACTTTCACTAGACCCCGATAGAAAATGATTGATGTAGTAAAGACAATTCAGAATTTTAAAGAACTAATGCCAGATCTTACTGTGGATAAAGCTCTTGCTCTTATTGAATGTATAGTAGAGAATAATACAACTACTCAAATATGGACGTATCCACATCAAACATATCCTTGGAATGGAGATAATATTATATATGGTAACACTTCAGTTACAGGCGACCCCGGGCAAATACAATTAAAGGCGACTCACGAATAATGAGCCGCCTTTTTTATTTTTAATTCCATCGCTTGTTAATCCAGTTAAGATACATATCGTGTAATGCTCTTCTATAATTAGGATCTTGTGCATAACCTCCTCTTACTATTTTATCAATATAAGTTTTAGGAGTATCTTTATTTATATCTACTTTATATCTACTGTTGAGTCCAATAAACTCTAATTTATCTCTTACGAAGTCATCCATTGAATCATAACTTCTGAACTTCTATAATATCCAATTACCCTTACCATCTTTATCTCTTGCTACTCTCCAGTTACCTTTCCATTTAGAACCTGTAGTAAGATTACCGTAATTATAATCACCTCCTCCTAAAGAAGCAGAACCATATCCAGATTCAAGAGCACTCTATCCTACTAACATCTTACGTAGTTCTTCATTCTTAACACCTGCTCTTAAATATGCCTAGTTAAGATCGTGAACAAACTGTCTTTTACCTTCTTCAGTATTATCGTATGCTCCTCGTCTTCTTCTAGTTGGTTCTAATTCTCTGCCTCCTTCTCTTTTCTGTTCTTCTTGAATAGTTTCAGTAGCTGTTGCTACAGGAGGAGTAGATTGTGCTTTTTGTTCAGAAGTAGTTGCTTGAGTTAAGTCTAATTTAGATAATCTTTCTTCTAAAGATTCTTCTTTCTTACTTTCTTCTTTCTTATCTTCTTTTTTATCTTCTGTTCTACTAAAGATAGTATTACTTACTTTAAATTCTTTTAAAATATCATCTAATGTGTTTTCTTTTTCTCTAAATGTAGAAGGAGCACCAATATAATCAACAAACATTCCGTTTGGTGAATATTCACTTCTTGGAATTAAGTCTCCTCCTTCTTGAAATTTCATTCCGTTCTTTCCTCTCATTATATGAGCCTTTACTCCAGGATTATTTATTTTATCCCAGAACCAAGGAGTTTTACCTCCTTGTTTAGGATTATCAACATCATAAGATAACCATTTTTCACCATCATATATACTAGTATGCATACCATATCTTCCTCCAACTCCCCATACTGTATATACATCTCCTTTTTTAGGAGTATAATCACTAGTTAATACATCTCTCCAACCATCTTGTCTTAGTCTATCATACATATGACTTGGATCAGATATACCAGAAGATTTTCTATAATTAGTTTCTCCTTGTAAAGCATTAGCAACTGCTCTAGTACAAGTATGTTTACTTTGTTTACCAAGATTCATATGTACTATATCTATTGCTTTATCAATATCAATTTCTTTACCTTTATATTTAGGTCTAGATAAAGCAGGAGCTTGTTGTAAAACAGGATTAGGTTGTTGAACAAGTGTAGGTGGCATAAAAGGAGTTTCTAACTTTGGAGAATCATCAGAACTTTCTTCTTTTTTAGATGAATTATTAAATCTAGTAATCTCTACTAAATCTGGGGATAGAAATCTCCTTTTCTGTTCAAATGTTGATGGAAAACTTATATAATCAGAGAAAGCAGAACTTACATCAAACTAAGTATTCATGCTATTACTGTCCATATTTCTTTAAACTCACTAAATCTCTCATGAGGTAATATTGTAGTTCCATGTTTTCCCCAATCATCACCCCAACTATTCTTAATTATGAATCCTTTATCATTCCAACCTATAATTGCTACACCATGCATACCTTCTTGTTTAGTTCCATCCCAGAAATTTGATTTCTTAGAATCTCTTACTGTCATTCCAGCTAAACAAGGACCATTAATAGTAATAGCAGTTTTTAAAGCTTGCTCAGAATGTACTAAAGCGTATTCTCTAATTAATTTTTTCTATCTTAAATAATGTAACATATTTATAAACGATATGCCCTCCTTGGTTCCACCTGCTTTATCAAATAGGTTATAATAATTAAAGTCTTTATTATAATTCCATTTTAAAAATACTGTAGCTGCACAAGCAGCACATATCGGATCCTTCCCTTGGTCTATTGTATCGAATATCGAATACATAAAGTTACTGTCTACTGGTTGTGTTTTATAAAAATGATGTTCGTCACCAGTAAGTTTAGATTTTAATAATCCGTATTTCATAATTTACCTCCGTCCTTAAACGTTCCGTTTAATAAGCTCCATAATCTTCTATAATCAGAATTTGTTTTGGCATTATTATATAATATCATTGGTACTCCTCCAAAACCCTAACCCTCAGGTCTATTCTCTATTATTTTTATCATTGCTTCTCTTCCAGGATAAGCTTGTCCGACTTTTATTCCTAGATTTTGTCCTTGTTGTATACCATGTGTTGCTATTTCCCTAGGATCTAAAAAATATGGATTAGTTCCTTCTGGAAAGTTTAAATATTTTGATTTCCATACATATGAAGGAGATTCTCCTAATCCATAAGAATGGATTCCTTCATGGAACGCAATGTCTTCTAAATTTTTAGCAGAAACATTATTAGAGGTAGTAACTCTAATTGTATGAGACTTTGAAGAATAACTTCCTCCAGCATTAGCTTTACCTCCTGCTAAGGTTTTACCATTAGTTTTACTTATATCTGTTTCCTATCTTTTTATCCTTGCAGGTTTAGTTCTAAAAGTGGTAGGAGTTGGGTCATGTTCTTGTTTATATAAAGAAGCCCATCTTCTATAAACTTCATCACGATGTTTCTAAGCTTCTACTATATTTTTATCTTTAATAATAGTTGCTGCTCTAGATCTTCCAGCTAAAGGAGCCAAAAGAGTCTACTTTGCTTCTGGAAGTTTAGCCATCATTTTATGTAAACCAGTAACTCCTTGTTTACCCCATCCAGGACTAGGAGCTTCACCAGTATTTAAATTAGGATTTTCAGGATCTCTGTTACCTATATAGGTTTGAAAAGCTTCCCAAAAATTAGTTATACTAGGTCCAGACTATAAGTGTGATTTAGCTCTATTTGCTCTATATTCTCTTCTCTATTCTGGAGACATTTTACTCCATTCATAATATTTTTGCTCTTCTGGTGTAAGTTGAAGAACATCACCAGGCTAGCATCTTGGTATTAATTTCATTTGTTAATTCGTTTAGTTATTTGTACACTATCTCCTCTTTCAATCCATCTTATTACTAAAGAATCTCTTATAAAGAAATATTCATAAAACCATTTCTTAGTTTCATAATCCTAAAACGGAACACTATCATAAGTTAAGACGTGTTCTGCTTTTAGAATAGAATCTAACTGTTCATATGTTTGATTTCCTGTAAAGTTTCTAGTTGTGCAACAAGATGCTAAAAATATTACAAAAAACAGTATTAATTTTTTCATCTGAATTATTCTATTGCATTTATTTTTTATTTCTAAAAATTTTATTGTATAATTCTGGAGAAGTCTACTATAAGTAACTAAAATCACGTCCATTAAGCATATCTGCAGCTTGAGTTACTTCTCCAAGTCGAGTAGTAGGCTAACCCATATGTTCCCTTATAGCTTGTAACTAATATGGTTTAATATCAATAAACGCTTGTTCCACTAAATCAGCTCCTATTTGTTCATGTCCATCTCCTGATATTATTTTTCCAAAATCATGTCCTAAAGCAGCAATCATTTGATCCTATTTAGTGTAACCTTCTGGAGTAGGAAGTTTCCAAGCACTCTGTGTTACTCTTTTAGTATGTTCGTATGTATTTGGATCTTCTTTGTGCCATTCTGGATTTTCAAGTCTATCTTCCATTTTATAAGCATCCTTTCCAAATTGTTTAGCAACTGTATGCTGAGCCTACATAGCTTTTCTTGGATTGATTGTTCCATCAGAATTCACTATTTCATTTATATCAAATTTTGGACCTCTATACAAAGGATAAGTACCAGGAGATACTAGTCTAAGTTGTTTACCTTCAATTCCAGGCTATACTTTTACTCTTTCCCACCATCCAAAAGGAGATTTCTAAATTATCTTAGCATTATCTAAATTTACAGACCCTCTTGATACTGTTTCATAAACTTCTTCTCCACCACTAGAGAATGGTTTATCAACAAAATTACTACTACTTCTATCAACTGTTATATATCTACTAGGCACATTAAATCTAGAATAAGGCTTATGTTGCCAATGCTATTCTGCAAATGGTTTTCCTGGAAACCAATATAATTCATTATTATTTGGATTTACCAATTCATTATTTTTAATATAAGCTCCTTTAATATTCTTTCCTTCATAATCTTCTAACCAATAATTAGGTTTGAAATCTCCTCTATCAAAATGCACTAAACTATTTTTATTTCCAGAATTTAGTTCTTTATCTAGCCACCAACTTTCTAATATTTGTGGTGCAGTGGCTTCATTGTCTATTATATACTACCAGTTTAATTCCCGCTACCATTTTGGACCTCTTTTTCTAGGCTATTTAATAAATCCTTTATTAATAACATTATTAGTTTCTCTAGCAACTACAGCAGCTTTAGCTGGTTTAATTCCAGCTTTGGCAGCAGTATTTACAACTACTTTAGGAGCAGTTTTAACTCCTTTTACTGCTTTAGGTCCAACATAAAGTTCTCCAAGTCTTCCAACTGCTTGCCAAGCAGGAGACCAAGAAACGACTTCTTCTTCTCCTTTTTTAGCATCAAGACCATTTCCAGTTGCCAAAGCAGTTCCATAATTAAGAGGACTCATCCAAGTCATAGCTTTTCCCATAGCTTGTTCAGAGGCTTCTGACTATTCTCTTTGTCTTTTAGCGTCTTTAGCATTTCTTGCATAACTAACTTGTCCTATTGTTCCATAAGTAGGACTGGTAAACCCTGCATTTAAAAATTTACCTAAAGCTCCAAGTCCTTTTAAAACATATTCTCCAACCTAATTAGTTGCTTTAGACAGATTGTCAGTAGTCATATTTCTAGAGTAATGTATTGAACTTCCTGGTTGTATTTTATGAATTCGTCTGCCATTTTTAAACTATTCTATTATATTCATTTTCTAAATTATTCTATTGCATTCATTTGTCCACCATCTTTATAATCAAATTCATATACAGTATCCTCATCTTTTCCTTTAGCCCATTCTAAAGCTTTCTTAGATATCCTTTTAGCATTGTACTTATTTCTTGGAATTAAAATTGTATCAATTCCATTTTCATCCCTTGTAACTTTGCCATGTAATTTATTTATAGCATAATCTCTAACATCTCCAGGAGTTGTAAATAAATAAGGTTTCTCGTTTGTACCAAATATATAATTTAAAGCTCCAAGAGTAGCATCAGCACAATTATTAGTTACAAGATTATAATCCTTTGATTTAGATGTTTTGTCTACAGATATTCCATAAGGATTACCGTATTCATTTACTGAAGTTTCCTCATCTATTGGAATATCTATAGAACTATGTCCTGTAAAAGGATATTCTTTATGTAAAGGTTTATAAGTTTTAATTTGAATGGGTCTGTATCCAATAACTTCAATATTAGGAAGAGTTTCATATCTAGTTATTGGACCAGATGGTTTCTAAAATTTCTTAATTAGTCTCATTGTTTTTGCCTCTATTAAAGAAAGATCTTAAGAAATCTCTTCTCTCTGCTTTTATCCTTTTAATAACGTCAGGATTAGTAGCATTCTATAACCTGATATCTATCCTATCCAGTCTTTTAGCCCAAGAAGGATAATGCTTTCTTATAGTTGTTTCAGCTTCTCTTAATTGAGCATTACTAACACTACTTGTTCCAGATAAAGTATGACGATTATCAGTAGTTTCATAAGTTTGATTATACTTATCCTAAGTTCTTTGTTTTCTTGTATAATCACGTTTATCAGTATAACGTTCATTAGGTTTTACCTTTGCAGCAGATTGTTCTACTTTAACAACTGGCTGTTGCTATGTAACTTCAACTTTTGGTTTACTCTTAGGTTCAGTAGGTTTAGTTCTCTTTACTAGTTTAACAGGTTTGTATTCATATCCTTGTTCAGCTAACCAGTCTTTTGCAGCTTGTGCCTCTTCTGGAGTAGTAATAGGATTTTCAAGTTTTACAGGTTTAGCAGTTCTTACAGTAAGTCCTTCTTCAGATATAGGATATCTTGTATCAGGAGTAACTTCATTACCTTTTGTAAATCCTTTAGGAGTTACATTAGTTTCTTTAGGTCTTACTAATATATTTTTATTTTCTACTGCCCAATCTTCTATTTCTTTTAAAAGATTTTTATCACCAGTTTCTAAATAAGTCTTTATTTTTCTAGCCAAACCATTAAATGGTTTATATACTTTTGAAAAATAATCTCCAATTCCTACTTTAACTTCTTGAAGTAGGTCTCTCATTCCTTTAGGATTTTCTGAAAGCATTTTAAAGATAGTAGGAGCTTCTTTTTCCATTGCTAAAACATTATTGATTCTTCCTGGAAGAAGAGTTGGTTCACCAGTTATAACATTATCACCAACAGTTCGGTAATTCATTAAATCCCATAATCCAGCAGTATTACGAGCATCAGCTGCACCATATGCTGGAAGTCCTTCATGATAACCTTGTCTAGTTGTATCACTTCTTGTATCTACATCAGATATTAATAATCCACCTTCCTAATGTTTCCATTTACGAGCATTCTATGCAAACGTAGCTCTCTTTACTAATTTAGGATTACCTGAAGCCTTAGCTTTTCTAATACATTCATCTGTTACTTTGCCTCCACAATAACTAGTGAATTTACCACGATTTTTCTTTTTAATATGAATGCCTGACTTCCCAATTGGAATTAGAGAATCAGAAATAGAATTTAGGTTAGTTATTTCACTGTTACTTTGGAAGTCATTATTAAAATTCGATAAATTTAATTTGACTTTCATATTTTATAAGTATTAATTTTGATTTATACAATAATATCGTTAATTTTGATAAAATCAAAATGGTTTATGAATATGAACTCATTTGGAGATATTAGATATTTAAAGTAGATAACTGATTGAAAGTACAGGTAAAATTTAATTAAAAAGTGAAACGTTTTTATGGATTTTAAAGGTGTATTCTAGGTTTTAATTGACAATTACGGCATTTATGGACTGGTAATCGCGATATGCCTAGTAGGGATATGTGTTGCTATCCCAGTAATGCTGAATAAACACAGTAAAAAAATGACTAGTGATTTGAACACATTGGGAATTAACCTGTCGAACGCTTTACAGAAACAAAATGATGGCTTGATAGATAAGCTGTCGGAGACTCAAGATAAGCTTTTGGAAAGTCAATTAAATTTGGTTAAGACTCTCCTTGAATAGAGAGCAGAAGATCACAAGGAAGATTTAAATATTAGAGATAAAGTTTCAATACCAATTCAAGATAAGATAAATCATTTAAAAGACTTATATAGAGCATCAAGAGTCGGTGTTTTTGAATTTCATAATTCATTGGTCAACCTAAATGGACTTCCATTTAAATGGTATGATTTGATTTATGAAAGCATAGCAAGAAATGTACATGCTATGACTATGGAAACAAAAAATATGCCTTATAATATTCTTTCTCCTATAACAATGAAAATAAAATATGGAGATACAGAAATATTTACAAGGAAGGATATTGAAAATTTCTATAATCAATCATCTGTATTGTATGATTATTGTGTAAACAGAATGAAAATTAATAGTCTAATCTGTTCACCAATATTAAATCAAGACAATCAGTTGGTTGGAATGGTGACATTGGAATACTCATTTGATAATGAACTGAATATTGATGATTTAGATATTTCAGATATTGAATCAGAGACCAGAGTGATAGCTGCTTTATTGGAATTAAATAAGAAAGAAAAGTAATTAGATAACTAGTAAATATTTTAGATTAAATGATTTTTAAATTTTTAATGACAATGATTTATGCAAATTGATAAACAAAATGGTGACATTGCTTTTAATGAAGAAGCACATCGATATTGGGATATTAATAATGAGAATAAAAAATTTATTTCAGTAACAACCTTAATTGGAAAATTTGAACAACCTTACGATAAAGAATTTTGGAGTGCATATAAAGCATTAGAGAAATTACTTCCTCCAGATGCTTGGAAAATAGAGAAGAAATCTCTTCTGAATACTAAAAGATTTAATAAAGAAATTTTAAAAATTCATGGAATTTCTGAATCTGATTTCAATGCTCTTCAACAAGAAATTTTAGATACCTGGCAAGAGGAAAATCGTAAGTCTTGTGAACGAGGTACTAAGATTCATGCTCAATTAGAGAGCGCTTTTTATAAAGGTGGTAAAAATGTTAAGCTGGATAAGTTTGGTATTGGTGGAAAGTTCGAATGTAGAAAGAATTACACAGAATTAGATTTACCTTATGGGGTATACCCAGAATATTTAATTTATAGATCATCTCCAGATGGTATTCTTAATATAGCTGGACAAATTGATTGCCTTGTGAAAAATGGTAATGAAATTGTTATTATAGATCATAAGACAAACAAAAAACTTGACTTAAAAAGCTTTTTTAATAATCAGTCTAAGTCATCAGTAAAAATGAAATATCCTCTGAATACATTAGATGATTGTAATTATAATCACTATCAAATGCAACTTTCTACTTATGCTTGGATGCTTTAGAAGATTAATCCTAACTTTGTTGTTAAGGATTTAATTCTAAATTATTATGACCATGATGGAAAGAATACATTATATCATTGTGATTATTTAAAAGCAGAAGTTGAGAGAATGTTGGCTTTTTACAAGAAGGAATTAATCAGAGAAGCTCAAAGAGCAAAAAGAGCTCCTATAGAATATTAATGTTATGAAAATACCAGTAGGACAAATTGTGGAAGGTCATGTTAATGAAATACTCGGACTAAATACTAATTTATCTGAGAACAGATTATAGATATGCAGGCAATGTCCATTATATTCCGATAAGTTTGGTGGAATCTGTAATAGTAAACTATGGTTGGATCCTGAGACTGGTAAAGTCGCATCTCAACCTAGAGATGGATATATACAAGGATGTGGTTGTCGATTACTAGCCAAGACAACTCTTCCTAATGCGAAATGTGTGGCTGGTAAATGGTAATGTTTAATCTTAAATTTTTGAATTATGAGAGAGAAATTAAGTGAAAAAGAGAGAATCGCTAGAATGGTTAGTGGAGTTGATACAGATAGCACCTTTATGGGAGTTGATGATAGAAGTTTAGATAAGATGATAGACAATGCCGAACGTCAGAAATGGAATGATAGTGTAAAGGAAATTGAAGATAAGTTTAAAGATCATGAGAACGCTCTTCAAGAAGCAGCTGACAATTATGCTAAAAATTTAAATGGAGTTCAAATCTATCCTATAGCTAATTATGTTATAGTAAGACCATTTAAAGAGAATCCTTTCCAAAAAGTTAAAATCGACGAGAAATCTGGACTCATTCTTAGTACTGGTGGATTAGTTCCTGAGTACAAAAGAAATGATTCTGGTGAGTATGAAGAGGCAGAGCAAGTAATTAAAACAGGTGTAGTAATTCAAGCTGGACCTGAATGTAAATGGTTAAAAGATGGAGATACTATTATGTGGGCAGTTATGTCAGAAGTAGTAATTCCATTTTATAATTTTGGCTTTAGACTTGTAAATGAGAATAGAGCTATATGTGTGATTAATGATGATTTAGAAGAACGTTTTAAAAGTAAAGATTGATTATGGACGAAAAAATTTTCTTTTCACCTGGTGATGTTGTAACTATTCGTTAGGACATTCCAAATAAGCCAACAATGTTAGTTGTTAAGAAGGTTAACAATTTAATGAAACATTCAGAAGATAAGGAAGGTATCTTACGAGGAATCCGTTGTCGTTGGTTTACAACAGATGGTCGTTTACAAGAAGATATCTTTAATACTAAAGACTTAGTACTTGTTAAAGAACAATGACAAAACTAATAACTAAATTTGAGGAACCATCTGGACCACTTACTGTAAAACAATAGTTGATGAAACTGAAAGAACTTCAGGAATCTGGAAAATATCCAACTGAAGAAATGACAGCTTATACAATGGAACAAGCTGGAGTTAAACCTGAAACACAAACTACTAGACCTATTGGAGTTGGTGTTCGAGCTGGTTCTTCTAATTTAGTAGCAGGTAACTATCAAAATATCGCTGGATTAAATGCTAGACAACGTAGACTTCTAAGAAAATATGGAGGTCAATATGTTGGAAGAAATGGACAAGTTTATTTTATTGGTCCTGGAACTTCTCGTGCTGATATGAGAAAAATCTATTTACAATAGAAAAGGGATCTTGAAGAATATTCTAAAATGAGAGGATTAGGATTAGGTGATGAAGTAAATGATGTATATAGAGCATATGCTAGTAATCCTGATGCTGATTATATTATATATGATCCTGAAAGAAAGAGAACTTCTCAAACACAGAGTTCAGCAGCAACTCCTTCCTCATATAAGTATAGTTTTGATGGTTACACTGATGCTACTAAAGGAATGGGTAATTTATATCTTTAGATAGTAAAAAATATGGGAGCAGATAATTGGGCTAAGTATGCTAATAACGGTGTAATTGATAATAATTCAATGATTGAATATATTAAAAACGTTGGAGGATTATCTAATTTTAACGGAACTGATCTTACTAATGATGATCTTAAAGCTTTAAATACTAAGTTAGGAACTAATTATACTTATACTCCTATTCAAAAACAAGGTGGTAAAATGAATAAATTTCAATACGGTGGAGCTGTTAATCAACAACAAGCAGCTCAAGAACAAGCACAAGCACAACAACAATAGTTAACAGAGATATTTCAAGCTATAGCTCAAAAACCACAAGAGACATTAGCTGCTTTACAAAAACAAGGTATTCAACCTAAACAGATAATTGATTTAGCTCAAAAGATGGCTGATAAGAATCCTGCTGCTAAAGCTGCTCTTCAAGCTGTTGTTCAATTACAGCAAATGGCTAAACAAGGTGCAAAACTTGAATATTTCAAGAGACTTCGCGGACATTGTCCAGAAGGATATGAACTTAAAATGTTTAAGGCTGGAGGTAAGGTATGTACCAAGTGTCAAAAGATTATGGAAGAGAAGAAAGGTGGAGAAGTAAAAGGGAACGAATCAGACGTAGTAAAAGAGTTTAAGTCAAAACGTTGTGGTGGTAAAATGAAGAAGAAATGACACGACTTGTTAGACGACACATGGGTGGTGGAGCAGCGTGGATTGGAGTTGCAGAGAAAGCAGGAGATCTAATTCAAACTGGGATAAAATCATATTTTGGTAAAAAGAAAGCTGAAGAAGAAAAGAAGAAAGCTATTGCTGATGCTCAAGCTGAACAAGCTAGAGCTGATAGTAGACAATTTATGGCAGAAGCAGCAAAGGCTGCAGGACAATATGATAGAGGTGGAAATTCCTCTATAATGGGACTTGTCAATAGTGCTTCAAGAGTAAGAGACGATCTTACTTATCGTTCTGATGTAGGTATACCACCTAGTTATCAAGCTGCTTCACAAGTTTAGACACAACCAGCTGTAGCAAGTTCTGGTGCATTAACTGGAGTAGTTAGTTCATTCCTTAATAGGAAAGAAGAACCTTAGCAACAAGTTGAACAACAATAGAAACCAGCTTTAACTGGAACTGTTGAGGCTCAAAGTGTTGAGGCTCAAGGAGAAGAGAAACCTGCTGTTACAGGTGAAGTTGCTTCATCTGAACCTAAAACTGCACCTACTGGTGCTCCAACTGATGAAAAGAGTTTAAAGGAGCAACAAGAGAAAACTAAAAAAGCTGCATTAACAGCGGCTGCAGCTTCTGCTAAAGATGGTTGTAAACTTAAAAAGAGATTTAATCCTAGATAGTTTAAGAAACAAAAATAATGTTTTATGGTTAAAATATTTCAATATAATAATGCTAATGGTAGTGTGGAACTTAATACACCAGAAATAATTCTGGTTAAAGAGTTCGAGGCTTTAATGAAGGATGAGCGAAATATTACTGAACAAGATAAAACTGGAAAATTTAAAAGTAAGGCTTTTAGAGAGTTCACTTATATATATTTAGCTTTAGATTGGTAGAGTCCTTATGCCGACTATCCAGAGTAGGAGAGGCACTAGTTATCTTTGCAAGATGCAAAAATGACTAATGATGAATTTAACGATCCTGAATTTCGAGCTGCCTGCCGAAAATTTCGTGATATTCAGAATCAAACTCGCTCTATTCGTTTACTTAAGGCTGCTCAAGAAACAGTAGATAAGTTTATGGATTATTTCCATAATATAGACCCTGAAGAAAGAGATCCCGCTACAGGTAAACCAATATTTAAAGTAAAGGATATTATGGCAGAGATTTCATCTTTGTCTAAAGTTCAAGACGAACTTAACACTCTAGAATAGATGGTTAAGAAAGAGATGGCTGAATCATCACAATTACGTGGTGGATACGAAGATGGATTTATGGCTGATGTATAATGGCTGAAAATCCAGAAGTACCTGTTAAGAAGAAAAGAGGTCGCCCTCGTAAAACTCCTTTAATTGAATTACCAAGTGAAATCGAATAGATTGTAGCTGAAGTAAAAGAAAAAGAAAAACAATAGTAGATTAAAGAGATAGAGGAAGTTAAAGAAGAAATTAGATTGTAGCATAATGGTAATTGGGATGTTACTAAAGACCAAATACCTAAATTCTTTGATGCTGACTTATCTTATGAAATAACAGGTTATAGACCAATAAATGCTACAAAAGGTTTAGATTTTGATCCAAGTTGGTTTACTGAAACAAGAGAAACATTCCTTCGTACTGGACACTATTGTCAATACCCTAAAAATACAAAAGCCTATGCAGACTTTTGGACTGAAGAATATAAACGTTGTAAATATGGTATGACGTCACATGGTTATACTGTTACAGGTGATAACTATTTCTTCCTTAATTATTATCAATTAATGGACTTGGATTCAGCTGAGACGGCTGGTGAAGGACGTGTATACATATTTCCTAACTTCTATGTAGGTTAGTATGAATGGTTCCATTACGTTGAACTCTGTAAAAAGTTACGAATGAATGCTTGTCTTATGAAGTCTCGTGAGGTAGGTTATTCCGAGATTGACTCTGCTATAGCTGTTAATAATTATAATTGTCGTAGGAATACAGTGAACTTAGTTGTAGCCAATCTTAGTGACTACCTCGTTAAAACTCTTGACAAAATGTGGAAAGCAATGTCTTTCCTTAATGATTTTACAGATGGTGGTTTCTTAAAATTACGTCAAGTAATTGATAGAACTGATTTTAAAAGAGCATCTGTTAATAAAATCATTAATGGTCAAAAGGTTGAGACTGGGTGGATGTCTCAAATTTAGGGAATTATTGCTGATAAACCAAACAAGATTCGTGGTGATCGTACCGACCTTTTACTATATGAAGAGGCTGGTTCGTGGCCGGATCTTACTAAAGCTTTTACTCAGGCTGATGCTCTTGTAGGAACTCCAGGACACCAATGGGGAATAAGAATACTTGGAGGTACTGGTGGTGATACTGGTCCTGCTCTTGAAGGACTTCGTAAGATGTATTATAAGCCACACATCTTTGGTATCTTACCATATAGACATAGATTTAGTCAAACAGGAGAACAAGTACTTACTGCTTACTTTATGCCTTGTTTTAAAGTAATAAAATATAAAGGTTTTACTGATGAGAGAGGTTGGACCGATCCTGTTAAAGGTAAAGAGTTCTATGAGAGAAACAGAGATGTTAAAGCAGAAGATTCAAAAGAATTGGTAACGTACTCTGCTGAGTATTGCTTTAACGCTGAGGAAGCCTTCTCACTTGAAGGTGATAATAAATTTAATAAAGTAATTATAGCTGAACAACTTGCAGCTATAAGACTACATAAAAATGCTCCAGAAGTAGAAACTGGACAACTATCATTTGTCTATAAAAATAGAATACATAGTAAAGAAAATATAGAAGGTTATTCTTGGTAGGTTGGAAATCATGGTATGATTCAAATCCTTGAACATCCTGTATGGACAGATCTTTATCGTGAACAAAGAGCACGAAATGGAGAAGAACCTGCTACTTATGATGAGATGCATAATTTATATGTAGCAGGTATAGACGGTATTGATATAGGACAACAAGATACATCTGAGAATACGGATGATCCATCTAAGTTCTGTATTGTTATTAAGAAACGTGCTTTTGGTATTAATGAACCTTAGTATGTTGCTGTTTATAAAGATAGACCAGATGATGTAAGAGATGCTTACAAGATAGCTATGTGTTTGATTATGTATTACAAAGCTATCGCTAATATAGAAGCTACAAAGATAGGTATGCTTACTTGGGCTAAATAGAAGAAATTCTTTAATTACTTTATGGCTAGACCAGATGCTACTTATCCTGCTGGAACTTAGACTAGAAAGAAAACTGTAGGTACTCCAGCTACACCAGCTGTTATTGATCATCAAACAGACCTTATACGTGATTACGTAAATGATAGTGGACACACTATTTGGTTTGAGGATATGCTTGATGAACTTATGAGATATTCAGATGAGAATAAAACTCACTTCGATATTATTGCTGCTATGGGTATGGCAGAGTTAGCTGATGAATAGTTAGGTACCATAACACCTGTTAAAGTTAAAAAGGTAGAAGAAGTTCAAGGTGATGTTGGCTACTATGTAGATGAAAAAGGTATTAAAAGATGGGGCGTTATTCCTAACCAGAATAAAGTTCAATTAACAACAGTAACTAATGATTATGAATCAGGACGTAGAACTAGTGACCCAAGAACTTGGGGAGCAGGTTAAAGAATTAATTGAAAGAGTTTATGAATGTTGTTATGCAGGTAAACTCAGAATCTTAAAATTCCCAAATGGTTATCAAGTGTTTATAGGAATGCCTACATTAGATAGACCTTATTCATATGCAGCTGATTTACCTTGGGATAAGTTTTTAATCTAGCTAGAAAAAGAATTAAAGTTTTCAAGTCATAATACTTGGATGAGAGACACACTTGCTTTACATTACCCTGGTAAGAAGTGTGGTAAAGATATAACATTACAACCTAAAAATAAATGTAATGATGGAACGAAATAAATCAGACGAAGAATTAATTCAAAAGACAGACATAGCTATATCTGAATTAGTCTATGATAAGGATGATTTATAGAAAGCCTATAACTATTACAATTGTAAACGTGATGCAGAGTAGTTCAAATACTTGGAAGAAAACTTCGGATTAGGTAATCCTACATCTATTGAATTTACTCCTCTAATTCGTAAACACGTTGACGCATTAATAGGAGAATATTTAGGTACTCCAATATTACCTAAAATCTCTTGTAAAGATGATAAGACTATTACTAATATTACAAGAGAAAAGGAACTCTACATATCTAGAGAAGTAGCTAAGACTCTACAAAAGAATCTTAGAAACAAACTTCTAGATTTCATGGAAACAAACGATGATAGTAAATTAATAGATCCAAATATTCAAAAACAAATTGACACATTGGTTGAAGATTTAGATAGTAACTTTATCTCTCAATATGAGATGGCTGCTCAAAATGTTGTAGAATATTTAATGTAGGATAGAAAAACTGATTTTAAAAGAAAGTTATGGGATCTGATTAAAGATTTACTTGTAACAGGATATACTTTCTATAGAGTTGTTCCATCTCCTGATAAATCTAATGTATAGGTTGAAGTATTAAATCCTTTAAATACTTTTATAGATAAGAATCCAAATTCTCCATATGTTAAAGATTCGTATCGCGTAGTAGTAAGAAAGTATATGACTAAGAGTCAAATTCTTAATACATATGGTAAAGATATGTCTACTGAAGATATAAAGAACCTTAGAGAGAATTGGAAAGAAGAACTAGACTATTCTTCTAAGTATATTCGTTTAATGAGAACTGCTGGATGTCAATCATTAGGTATAATTGGAGATCATGAAGCAGTAGTTGAACCTGGAAGACCTGTTCAAAAGAATAAAGGATATAATCCTAATTATGAATAGATTCCTGTATATGAAGTAGAATGGATTGAAACTGATAAGAACTTTGTAATGTAGTTATATCAAACTGTTCGTATTGGACAAGATATATACATTCTTAAAGGTAAGAAGGAAGATGTAATTCGTAGTATAAGTAATCCTTCTTATTGTTCTTTAACAGTTAATGGTGTATATTTTGATAATAGAAATGATGAACCTTTCTCACTTGTTCTGTCTTGTGCTAATCAACAAGATAGATATGATTTGCTTATTTTCTATCGTGATAATCTTATAGCAAATAGTGGCACAGCTGGTGATTGGATAGATGAATCACTTATCCCAACAAACTTAGGAGTGCAATGGCCAGAAAGATTAAAGAAGTGGTTAGCTTATAAGAAACAAGGTATAGCTTTACTTGATACAGCCCAAGAAGGTAGATTGGCTACTGGACAAGCTCCGATTAATACTATATTTAATGGTTTTGATGATACAGTAAAAGCTTAGGCTATTCAAGCTATACAGATGGCAATTGATGCTGTAGAACAAACTGTATCTTCTATTACAGGCGTATTCCGTGAAAGACTCAATGGTATTGAAGCTAAGGATGCTGTAACTAATGTAAAGATTGGACAAAACAATTCTTATATTATATCTAGACAATGGTATTCACACATGGATATTCTTACTGAAGAAATCCTTACTGATTGTTTAAATGAAGCTAAGATTGTTTATAAGAAAGGTTTAACAGGAACTATTATTCTAGGTGATAAATATCAAAAGATCTTTACTGCTCTTCCGGAGCATTTTACAGTAACAGATTTTGATATTCATATAGTAGCTAATTCTGATATTGTACGTGATCTTGAATAGATTAAAGCTTTAGTTCCTGAACTTGCTAAATCAGGAGCTATTGATTTAGATACTATATTTAATATAATGTCTTGTAAGAGTCTATCTGAAGCTAAATATCAAGCAGTTGTTGCTGTTAAAAAGAAGAAGAAAGAGGCTAATGAAATTGGTCAACTTCAACAACAACTTCAAGAAGCTCAGCAACAACTATAGCAAATGTAGGGTGAATTGTAGAAAGCTCAGAATAAAGTTCAAGAACTCAATGAGAATAAAATTCAAATTGACAAATATAAAGCTGAACAAGAGAGTCAAATTAAGAGTTATCAAGCTGAAACCGATAGAACCTACAAAGAAGCTATGGCTGAGAATGATAGAAAACGTACAGAGATAGAGTTATTGCAATTACGTGATGGTAATCCTTATAATGATAAAATAAGACAACGTAGCTAATTATGGCATTTAAAATTTGTAAAAAAGGAACCTGTGGTATAACTGTCACAGACCTTAATAATGATGATTACTAGTTAGTATCAATGATCACTACATCAGGAAACATTTATTATACTTTCCTGGAATCTGCTACAATTAATGCTTTAGTTAGCGTTAGTTATGCAGATGAACATACTCTTAGAACTTATGATATAAGAAAGCATGATGTTGTTGTAAACGATACTACTGGAGAGGAAACATATGTTACTGATGAATCACTTTTCCAATTTGAAGTAGATGGATTACATGAAATTACTCATATAATATTACCTACATCAGAATATGTTGAAAAGTTTTAGGACTCAATACATACTTATTTCCCAGGAGGAGTTTACTATACAGATGGAGAAAAGGTATATCAATTCTTGTAGGATTTAACATCTGAAGAAGTTGATATAGAAACTTTACTTGAAGTTAATCCTTGTGATACAACTATTATAAAAGAAACTAAAGGTACTTTCTCTATCTGTCATCTAGAAGAATGTTTCGCTAATATTTGTAAAGCTTTATTGAGCAAATTATGTTCTGAACGTTGTGACGCTGCAACTAAATATGCACAAGATATATTCAATAGAGATTTAGTTTGGATGACTATTAATGTTATCAAATATAGTATTGAAATAGGACAATATTATGAAGCACAAAGATTCCTTGAAAATCTAATTGGATGTGGAAATATATGTGCTGAATATATTTCTGATAATAAGAAAGGGTCTGGATGTGGATGCTCTAATTGAACTTAAAAAGAAAGTAATAAAGGATTATGATAGGTTTACAAAAAGACTAGGTAATGGTTATGTCGATTAGTATTGTATGATACTTAACGAGATAGCCTTTATCTAGACTTATCAGAATCTGGAAGGCAAAGATAAAATTTATGAATTTTTAATGAATAACTAATATGAACCGCTGGGCTTGTACTGATGATTTAAAAAATTATTTTAGAATTAGAGACTTGCTTGGAGGGTTAACAGAACCTTAGAAAAGATAGCTTCGTGAAAACATAGGTGTGAATACAGGTGAAGGTGGTCAATCTGTTCCACTTTCTGTTACATATTCTACACTTAAATCTATCATTTCTTAGAACCAGTTAACAACTGGAGCACGTTATTTAATTACAGATTTTTAGACTATATATAGTAATAAAGAAAATGTTACTTGGGGAACTGATCAATCAGAATATCCTTCTGAAAAATATACTCTGATTGTAACAGCAATTTCTGATAATAAGTTAGATCCAAGAATAGTTATATTAGAGCATCCAGAATGGACAGTAGAATATAATGTCAACTCTGAAGTATTACCTGATACAACTACAACAAAAGGTAAAATCACATACCTTAAAGATGATAACAATAACTCAGCTTATTATGATTTCAAAAATGTTAGATATATAAGATAGTATCAAGGAAACTCTACAGCTTTCTTTACTTTCTCTTCAATATCTGATGGTGTTGTGTCTGATTATTCAAATAATGATTTAGTACACGATAATGAAATATGTGAGAATAGTTATGACAATGTTTTTATAGGAGTAACTTATTATAATAAATTTAATCCTAATTGTCATGGTAATACATTCTTTAAAGGATGTCATGACACCAGTTTAGATTGGGAATCTATCAACAATACTTTTTATGAACCTGTTATTTTTGTAAAAGGAGTTATTGCTAATAGAACTATTCCTTCTGGAGAAGATTTATTATCAGATCCTTGTACAAAAATTCTCTATAATGTTGACGGAAACGTTCTTATGGTTAACTTTGATAAAGATACTTATGCACAATAGATAACACTCATTCCAGAAAATTATTCTAGAATTAATATTACTGGAAATATATATACTCCTTAATTATTAACACAATGGAATTTGTCGAATTAGAATTAGAAAATAAACCTTAGTATCCTGAAATCGATATAACTTCAACAATGGATTTTGTTAAGTTAGAATATGATAAGGAGCCTCAACAACAAATAGTTAGACCTAAGGTAGAACATTCTAGTCCTCTAGTGAAGACATTTACTTTTGAAGAGGAAACTGAACAGGATGATCCAGATTCAATACCAGTGTAGTGCTGTGAAAAAGGTTCTAACATTGCTTGTTAGAATAAATCTGGAGCATTTATGGTTGACAACTTGTTTAGTGAATTAAAAACTGAATATGATAAACTTGTAGCTAGAACAAATCTTGGAATTGGAACCGATTAGGCTTTACGCTGGGGTAATATTCTCGGCAATTTGATAACTTAGCAAGATTTAGTTAATTTTATATCTGAATAGGTACAAAACTCTAAAACTGATATATTAACTATTGTTGAAGACGAGTTAAGTAAACTTAATGTTGAATCTAAAATAACAACATTGTTCTATGGTCCAAATTTATAGTAGATGAATTTATCTGGAACTACTACATTTACAACTGGAGATTATAATGGATATATCTATGTATTAACTCCTAACATTAATACAGATTTTATTGTAAATGGCATAGTAGGTGGGTTTATTTATACAGGAGAATCTTATTAGGTAGGAACGGTTAATTACTATGTTTTTAGAAGTGCTTATTCAAATTTAGGTCGAACTAAAATAACCGTTTCTTATGAGTGAAATTATATTAAATAAACAAGTAAATGTCTGGAGGGGACCTTCGGAACCACCCACAATTTATCATGTTTGGATATATGATAATAGACTATTAAAGTTACACGATGGAGAAAAGTGGGTGACATTTTTAGATAATCCTGGTTTGGTATTAAAGGAAATTGGAAAAACAATACGTGTATCAGTAGGTGAGACTTACTTTGATATAGTTAGTCAAGGTAATTCACTTACAATTACTCGCAGAGATAATACTATAATCTTTTAGTCTAATGCTTTAAGTACGATTCCTACAGATGATTACTTAAAATGGGAAGGAAATAAACTTTATCATAGAGAAGTAAGAGAAGAAGTTGAACGTATTGGTCCAGTTACTAATACTAATTCAAATGAATTTACTGTTCCTAGCTTAACTATTGATAAGGCTGGTCACATTATAAAAGGTGAATCTATGACCGTATCTATTCCAGATAAGGTTGTACAAAATCCACTTAATACTGACCAAAGTGCTGAATATGATGTTATATTAGCAGGTTCTAGTTCTCATGAAAGAGCATCTGGTGAAGTAAATAAAGATTAGGACTTAAAATTAAGTGTAGAAAGGTCAGGAAATACTGTATCTAAAGTCTTAAAGACTCCTGGTATCGAAGCTACAGGTAATGTTAACATTGTTGGTAATGTAGTAGTTAAAGACGGATATACCATTAGAGGTACTATTATTGGTAATGTTACTGGTACTGCTACTCCTACTAATCATGCTGATGCTACTGATAAATTCGGTTTAGGTACATCTCCTGGTATTGGTCCAGATGGAGGAGTTATTCCTTCTATGTATGGACACGTAAAATTATAGGATGAACTTCCACTTTCTGAACCTCCTGCTGGATATACGCTTGCTGGAAAGGGTATAGCTTCTACTCCGAGAATGGTTTATAATGCAATGATGAAATGTAATGATTATGCAGATGGTTTATTTGGATCGGACTTTAAAAAAAATGGAGGTACATATAATATAACTTGGTTAGAAATTTAAAATATTGAAAAATGGCAAAACTAGTATTTTCCGATAGACTAGATGGATTTAAACTGTAGTTTCCTAACTGGTAGAGTCAAACCGATCCTTCTTTTAGATCTATTGCTTTTTGTGAAGATGGTTATATTGTAACACACGGTAAAGTATTTAGAACACCTCTTGGAACTAATGAGAATATCTATGGTTTAGAGGTATCTAACACAAATGGTAGTTTAAGAATTTCAGCTGGAGGATATACAGCTCCAGGTGTTAACGTATTAATTAATGCTGCTGATTCTGATTACTTAACTCAAAGTATTAATAATGGTGTTGTTACTTTCTCTCACAAAGTTCCAGGAAGTTCTGGAGCAAATAGACAAACTACAACTGCGGGAACAACTACTGTAACTGAAGTTGATACATCTGTTTCTATCGTAGGAGGTTTAATAAGTGATGACTACGGACACGTAGTTGAAAAGTATTCAAGAAGTCTTATATTAAATAAAGTAAAAAGTGCTACAGCTGAGGCTGATACTAATTATTATTTATTAGGACATTCTTCTTCGAGTACAGATTATACAGATTATACATATAAGAATTCAAACGTTTACTTTAGAAATGGAGATCTTTATGTATCTCAACTCTATGTAAGCGGTAATTCTATTACAGATTTGATTTCAGCTTCTCAAGCATTATACTTTAGAGGTACTCTTGATTCTACATATGAGGCTACTGATTTAGTTCAGAAGAAGTTTAAAACTCTTCCAACAACAGGAGTAAACATTGGTGATTTATATGTTGTTGGTTCAGGTGGATATACAATTGGAGAAGGGGCTAATGCTGAAGTTTGTGAAGCTGGAGATATGATTATTGCTACATCTACAACTCCTACTTGGGCTGCAGTACAACGTAACTTAGTTGCATCTTTAACAGAAGCTAACTTAAATGGTACTACTAATGGCAACAAGTTAAGAGTTTATAAAGATAATGTTGATAATAATTTATATGTTACACAAACAGATACTGATACTTGGAGAGCTATTACTGTAAATGCTAATGCTTTCTTAGGTAATGGTGTTGATACAGGAGCTATTAATTTTGCAGCAGGTGCAGGTATTGAATTAGTAACAACTGTAGCTGGAACTATTGAAATTAAAAATACTTCACTGTTATCATCAGCTAAAACATTAACGTTTACCTATAAACCTGCAGAGAATTCAGAAAATGCTTCTGATATGTTTGTGTATAATCCAAGTGCTTAGAGTAATTCAGCCTTGGAACTTGATGCCGGAACAAATGTATCATTATTATATGATAATGGTGTATTAACGATATCTTCTTCTTATGTAGATACTTTATATAAGTTTATTGTCAACGATACAGTAAATGCTCAATCAAGTTATGTTGGAGGAGATAATGTTGATCCTATTTAGAATCCATTATTAATATTAAGATCTACTGGAACTGATAGTACACATATTAGATTCACTGGTTCTGGTGCTGCTACTGTTACTGCTAAGAACGATGTTATTGATATTTATGCTTTAAATACTTGGCGTAATGTAACAGCTTATAAATACAATTCTGCTAACTATAGTTAGGCATCAGGTGAAATTTTAAGTTCTAGTATTAGTACAGCTGACTTAGATTTTGGAGAAGATTTCTTATGGGATGCTACTACTTCTGATAATACTTCTGGTCAATTACATATTGGATGGGCTGAAGTTGTATCAACTGTAGATGGACAAGGAAATGTAACAGGAGCTTCTGTTAGATATCATATTTAATAAAATGGGGAGAATCCCACTCCCCATTATTTTTTATTAACTTCACGATAGTGATATGGCAATTAATAAAAAACTTATAACTTTTGACAAGAAATCTACATTTCTTGGTGCCAATGGAATTAATAACGTAAGTAGTCCTACTGATGGATATTATCATAATATTCCTGAGTGGTCTATGGTATTTATTTTGGAAACAGGAGAAATATGGCATAATGGAAAATACTTTGGTAGACCTATTAAAGACCAAATATTTCCTGCCACTTCTCAATAGACCAAAGGTATAGTCTTTATGAATAATGACGATTACTATTATCGTTCATTTAATCTTTGGGGAAATGTCTTTAACGGAAGTGTAAGAGACATAAATGGAGAATTAGTTGTACAAGGTGAAACATATAAATGGACTTATGGTGATAGTGTAATAAGAAAAGGTAATACTAATCTTATAGCTTTTTCGGGATAGTCTGGTGTTTATGATGTTTTTATACCTTCTGGAGACTTATCTGTTACTGGTGGAGATTTAAAAATTGGAAATAATATAACTTTAGCTTCAACAGGATCAATAAAGGGAACACACATATTAAATACTAATTCCTATTTCAATCTTGACTATAGTTTAGGTAAAACATGGAATTCTATTAAATAGTTTAATACATCTGGCACATTAATATCTTTAGATTCAACAAGACCTGCTATAATTAATATACAAGCTGGTGTTTATGCTTCTGGTACAAATTGGCAGCCTTGGATTACTGGAGGAGATGTAACTGAATAGTCTTCATGGGGAATAGGATTAGGTGGTGATGCTTTCTATATTGGAAGAATAAGTAAATCTAATACAGAAAATTCTCTATCACAATATTGGAAATTCGATTCCGAAGATGGTATAACTATCTCTGGAACAACAAAATATATTAAAGTAGCTGACTTAGCTGGAGCATCAGAAAAAATATTTATGGCTGATGGTACAGTTAAAGCTTTATCTGATATAGCTAGTGAATCTTTAATTGGAGAAGCTACAACTACTAATTACGGTGGATTTAAATTAACTCAAAATAAATCTTCAGTTCAACAAACATTAGTATCAAATACAACAGGTAATGGTCGTTATGCTGTTAAAATGAATGCTGATGGTACACTTTTTGTTGAATTTGTTTAGGCTAATACTTGGTTACCAGCTACTAATAGTCAAGAAGGTTATGTTCCACAACTTAGTGGATCAAATGATGCCATTAGTTCTAGCCTTAATGATTATGTATTAACATTTACTTCTTCAGATGCTGAAACAATTACACCTACTTGGAGGAGACTTCCTTCTAATGCATTTGATAATACTTGGAGAAGTATATATGTTGATAATATATCTAAACTTGGTACAGGTACTACAACAAAGCCTATTAACTTTAAATCTGGGAGTGGAATAACATTAACATTTACCGCTGCTGGAGATAATGCTTATAATACATTACAAATTGATGGAACTACTTATAGTACAGCTACTGATTCAACATTAGGACTTGTAAAAGTAGGAACAACTTTAGATAATGTGACAGGTTTTACCGCAGTTCATATTAAAGATGGAGTAATATATTATAAGGATACTACTTACTCATTCTCTAATCTGAAGTTCCAATAGACAAGTGGAACTGATTTGATGACTTATAACAGTTAGGCTACAAAGACTATCTTAGCTGGAACAGGTATTACATTCAGTTATTTAAATAACGTACTTACTATATCTTCTGATGTATATTCAACTGCTACTAGTTCTATACTTGGCTTAGTAAAAGTAGGTACAACACTTGAGGATACAACTGGATATACTAAAGTACATATTGATGATAGTGGATTTATTTACTATCACGACACTACATATTCATTTTCAAAGTTAAAGTTCCAACAAACATCTGGAACTGATTTAATGACATATGATAGTCAAGCAGTTCGCACAATCTTAGCTGGTGATAATATTACATTTACACATAGTAGTAATGTTCTAACTATCAAAGCTACAGACACTTGGACTAAATTTGTAGGTGCTACTGATAGTTCAAATGGTACTGCTGGTTATATTGATGCTCCTGGAAAATCAAATAAAAATAATTTCCTAAGAGGAGATGGTACTTGGTAGTCATTAGAATCAAATGTTACATCAGCTCTTTATGTTGGTGCTTCTAATGGTACTAGTACTGCTGCACAAAGTACAAATGGAAGTGTTTATCTAATATTTAAAGAAGGAAGTTCTTATTCTAGATATAAAATATCAGGTTCAGGTAGAGCCTCTGTTACTTCTGATGTCAGCGGTAATATTACAATTAATAGTTCTGGATATTCTAACTTTGGTGCAGCTACAGCTTCAGCTGCTGGTTCCGCTGGACTTGTACCTGCTCCAGGAGCAAATGTTTTAGGAAGTTCTGGCTATTATTTAAGAGCAGACGGTTCTTGGGCTGTTCCAACTAATACATGGAATGCTGCAAATAACTCCCAAGCAGGATATGTTCCAAAGTTAACAACAGGCGGAGGAACAATAGCTACACAATCTACAGAGTACGTATTAACATTTACATCTGGAGGTACTGGCACAATTACTCCTACTTGGAAATTATTACCTACAAATGCTTTTGCTAATACTTGGAACTTAGGTTCTGACTAGTAGGCTGGATACGTACCAAAAGCTACTAAAGATTATTTCTTACATTGTAATAATAGTACAGGTGTTCTTGAATGGGTTGCGAATCCAAATACAAATACTTGGAGAGGTATATATGTTGGAGGTGCAAGTAAGGTAGGTACAGGAACTAATACTCTTCCTATCAACTTTGTAGCAGGTTCTAACGTATCTATTACATATGAAGCTGCTGGGACAGGAAGTGGTCAAAGTGGTAGTGCCGGATACTTTAATATAAAAATATCAGCTACTGATACTAAGTATTCTGATTTTGTTAAATCCGGCTCTAATGCTGCACATGGACTTGTGCCAAAACCAAGCACAACGGCTGGCACAACCCATTATCTAAGAGAAGATGGAACATGGGCAGTTCCACCTAATGATAACACTTGGAAGGCAGCTAATTCTAGCCAAGAAGGTTATGTACCTAAGAGTACTGCAAGTAAGATTCTTAGAAGTGATGCTAATGGTGCTTTGTACTGGGGCGATGACTCTAATACTTGGAAAGAAGTAACTACATCTTAGGAAGGTTATGTTCCAAAGATAGTTACTACAGGTTCATTAGCTGCAACTGATAGCCCATTTATATTAGTATTTAAAAATGTAAGTGGTTCCACAAAAACTGCTTGGGTACCTCTTCCTGCTAATGCATTTAAGAATGATAACACATGGATACCTTGGAAAGGAGCAACAGACTCAGCAAATGGAACTGCTGGATACATGCCAGCTCCTACAAGTGCACAAAGAGGGCAATTCTTAAGAGGAGATGGTTCTTGGGTAAGTCTCAACAATTATTCACTTCCTACAGCATCAAAAGATACATTAGGAGGTGTAAAAACTGGAGCAGCTATAACAGATACTACTGGATATACTGCAGTTGCTATAAAGAATGGTGTAATCTATTATAAAGATACTAACACTACTTACTCATTCTCTAATTTATAGTTCCAGCAGAAATCAGGTACTAATCTGATGACTTATAATAGTCAAGCTGTAAGAACTGTACTAGCAGGATCTAACATTACATTTACACATAGTAATAATGTACTTACAATAGCTGCTAAGGACACAACTTATGGTACTGTATCTAAAACTGCAGCAGGTCTCTGTCCTATTCTTCCTAATGAAACAACAACTACTAAGTATCTTAGATAGGATGGAACTTGGTAGACTCCTCCAGATAATAATACTTGGAAAGCTGCTAATGCATCACAAGAAGGTTATGTTCCTAAATCTACTGCAAATAAGATACTTAGAGCTAATGGTGATGGTAACTTATATTGGGGAGATGATGCTAATACTACATATACATTTTATAATTTACAATTCCAAAACTCTAGTGGAACTACAGTAGATACTTATAAACCTACTACAAGTCTTACAAAGACCCTAAAAGCAGGATCTAATGTAACTATAAGTGCAGCATCTAATATTATTACTATTGCTTCTACAAATACTTGGAACGCTAACGCAGTTGGAGTAGCAGGTTACGTAGCAGCGCCTACTAAAGCAGCTAATGCTAACATGGTATGGAAAACCGATTCAGACGGTAATCCTGCTTGGAGAGCAGATAGTAACACTCACTACTACTTAACTTTAAATGGTACAGTAAAAGGAACTGCAAGTTCTACGAATCTAGGAACTATATGGGCTCCAACATCAAAAGGCACAGGCTTTTTAAAATGTAATGATGGTACTTGGAGTTATGATAATACCACGTATGCTACACCTGATACTAAAACTACACTAAGTAGAGCATCAGGTAATCTTACTAAAGATACTTGGTCAGATGTAGGAACATTCGCTGATACTGTTGCAGAGGGAACTTGGGTAATATCGTTTACAATAGATGGATCCTTATACTCTGGAGTATTCTCTAGAAAGAAAAATGATACAATGAATGAAGAAATAGATTTACATGCTTCTGGAACAAGTACTAGACGTATATATGCTAGAACTACTGGAAATAAAATTCAGATAGCTACATCAGATGCTACATTTAATCCAGGAGCGGTAACGTTTAACTTTAGAAAATTAATTTAATTATGGAGAACAATATTTTTATAGGAGAACTGTTGTTTCTCCAGAAAGGAGGTAACGTATGAAAAGCTTTGATGGTTATCTCAAATAGAAATTAGGTGATGGTTATGTATTACTTGCTGGAGGTGGTACTAAAGCCTTATCTAATTTATTAGGATCAATACAATACGATTCTACTAATAAGAAAATATAGTATAAAAGTGGTTCTGCAACATCGTGGTCAGATTTAGTAACGTTTGGAAGTAATGCTTTTAATTCTACTGCATACTTACCATTAATTGGAGGAACTTTAACAGGAAGTCTTCACATAAAAGATGCAGCATTATATCTATGGACAAAAAGTGATGATTCACTTGACAAACCAAATTAGGATTTAGTTATAACAAGTTTTGGATATAAGAGTTCAACTGATACTATAAAAGCATGGCATATGTATTCATATTAGAGTTCAACTGATACTCCTGCTGGTATAGGATACATGCCAATAGTTATAGGAATATCTTATCCTGATGATGGAGGATTAGTTTGTACTGGTCATAAGAATTATTCAGGAACTACTTATAGTAGTTACTGGGGCATAAATACAAGTGATCCTCAATATCGATTACATGTTAATGGTACATTTGGAGCAGGCGATACTACTGTTTCATCGCTTACTACCAATGGCAACGTTACAATATCAGAAAATCTAATTAAAAAAATTGCTGGTTATACTCGTGGAACTTCTCCAACATCTAGAAAATGTAGTGCTTATAAATATCTTGATCAAAATGAAACTTATGTTGGATGGATGGAATACGTTGCTGAAACTGATGGGCAAACTTCTCTAGGATTTTATCTAGTTACTCCAACTTCTGCCTCTAACCCTGCAGATAATTGGAGTGGATTTAATATATTTAAACCAAGTGGTAAAACCTATGGAGTACATACAATGTCTTTCAATGTAGACAGTGGACAATTATCTATACCTGCAGCAACAGGTACTGCTCCTTTTTCTATAAGTTCTACTACAAGAGTACCAAATTTAAATGCTGATACTGTTGACGGTAAGCACGCTTCTGACTTTGCTTTATCTGGAGATTTAAGTTCATATCTGCCATTGACTGGAGGAACAATAACTTCGACAATACATCAAGCACTTACTATTAGAACGAGCAACACGGGAGCAAATAATTGGGTAGCCATAGCTTTTAGAAAGTATATCAATAACACTGAGACAGCTTTTGGTGGTATCGCTATGAAGTCGGAAGGAAATAATGATAATAATAACCTTTTCCGTTATACAGGTTTAGGAAGTAATTTTTATAAAGTATGGGATGAAGGAAACGATGGATCTACATCAGGTCTTGATGCTGATTTATTGGATTCGTATCATTCCTACGCTTTCATGAGAACATTTGCCATGTCTTCGGGTGATAACTATGATACAAAACCTACACAAACAGTAGGCTCATTTGTTGCCGCAAACTTTAATGACCTTACATCATCAGACGTGACGCTCGACGACATTGGCTTATATACAACATTGGTCAGTTTTGGTTATGACAACAGAACAATTCAGTTTAAAGGCCAAGGGTGGAATAGTACATTAAAATACCGCTACGTTGGAGGTAGCAGCCCGTATCCGCTACAAGCGTGGAAGACTATCGCATTTACTGATTCCGATATAACAGGTAATGCTGCTACTGCAACTAATGCCACATATGCTAAATACTTAATGAATAGGGGATCTACTACTAGTGGATCTGAAGTTGTTATATCAGATAGTGGTTGGTCAATTGGAAAAACATAGAGTGGATATACAAATCTTGATATAGTATGGTCATAGTCTTGGACAAAGAAAGGATAGACTTATACACCTAGTGGAGGTTCGGCTACTAGTAGTACTGACTCTGGAAATATAGTAATGTGGCTATCAAAAGGAAATACTTCAAATGACTAGAGATTAAATATATAGATTGATGGTCTTTTATATGTTCCAAATGGAATTTATGGTGATTTAGATGGTAACGCTAAAACTGCTACAAAGTTAGCAGCTTCAGTAAGTTTATGGGGAAGGCCATTTAATGGAAGTTCAGACGTAAGTGGAAGTTTAACAGGTACGGGAAATGTTATTCCAGATGGTACATCTTCTTATACACTTGGTAGTAATGAGCATATGTTTGAAAGAGGCTATATTCGATATGTAGATACATTATCAGGTTATGATTTAAGACTATGTACTAGTGGTACAGAGCGTATTAATATTAATAATTCATCTGGAGATGTAACTGCAAAAGGAAATATAACTGCAAAAGGAAGTATAACTACTGAAAGTGGTTTATCTGCTAGAACTGGTCTAACCATTGTTGATGCTAACGATGTACATGACTTTACGATGTTCTGGGCAACTCGTACTTATACTAATAGTTAGAATCAACAACAAAGTCTTGATTATCTTGTTTACTATGCTTTGGAGAATAAATACTGGCCAATGGTATTTGGAACACATACGAATGATGTAGGTTCTGGTGGCTTAGTTTTTAGTGGATCTGACAATAGTTATAATTGGGGTATAGGTACTTTCAATCCTGCTTATAAACTTGATGTTAATGGTGATGTAAGAGCTACAAATTTCCGTGGAGCATTAATTGGAAATGCAGATACTGCAACTAGTGCAAAACGTCTTTCACAATCATCCAGTGGAGTAACAACTCTTAATAGTTTTATACATTCAACAGACTTAATATATATGGCTGCTGGAGGTAGTAATAAGATAGGAGGTAAACCTGAAAATGTTACTGCTTTTGGAGTGTTGTCCTTTAAAGTAGCTGATGAATATTATGGATAGTTACTCTACGGTACGACTGGACATATGTATATTCGTAATAATAGCTCGTTCAGTGATGCTAATAACGGGGGATGGAGCACATTATTAAGTTCTGCAAATTATTCTTCATATGCTCTTCCATTGTCTGGAGGAACTTTATATTCAACAGATTCTAATACTCCACTAGCTTTAAGAGGTAATGCAGATAATACCTGGATTGCTTTCTATGATAGTAATAATACTTATCTAGGTTCTTTTGGAATAGATTCTAATAAAAATCCAAAATTCTATAATGGTTCTACTTATACACTCTGGCATAATGGTAATGATGGTCATAAGAGCAATGGTGGAGGACTTGATGCTGACTTATTAGATGGACAACACGGAAGCTACTATGCTAAAGAATCTTATTTTACAAGTGGTGTTGCTAATTCTGCATATAAACTTAAAAATATTGTAATCGCTGCTGGTGATGATTATGATACACTTTCTAAATATACTTCTTCAAGGGGGTCATTTGTTGCTGTAAACACTGCTAGTGTTTCTGATGCTAATTTTACACTAGCAGGCAAAGAAAATATTTATTTAACTCTTGTTAGTTTCGGTGAAAGTAATAGAACCATCTAGTTTATGGGTTTTGGATAGAGTGATACCTTAAAATATCGTCATGTCGGAGGAAATTCTCCTTACTCATTGACAGCTTGGAAAACAATAGCTTTCACGGATTCTAATATTACCGGTAATGCAGCAACAGCTACAACAGCTACAACAGCTTCTAAATTATCTACAGTAAGTCAAACATTATGGGGTAACACTTACTGGACCTCTGGAGGTATTCCAACAAGTATAGGTACATCATCAGCTAATGCTAGTTTAAGTTATGTAGATACTATTAGTATGAGTGGAGCATTAAGATTACAAAGGAGTGGAGGTTCTATATAGTTTTATCTCGACAGTACAAATGGCTATCAGGTAGCAATGAGAGTATTTACAGATAGTACAACACTTTCATTAGGTTATGAAACCTCTTTAAAATCTTATAATACACAAATATATGGTAATATAGTACGTTTATATTATGGTACATCTGCTAACTTAGGTTTAACTCTTAAATCTGGTAAAGTAGGTATATTGAATGATTCTCCTAGTTATACACTTGATGTTTCAGGAGGTCTTAGAGCTACTAGTACTATAGTATCAAATAGTGGTTTGACTGTTGTCGATTCTAATGCTACTCATGATTTTACAATGTTCTGGGCTACATAGAATAGTGTTGAATACTTTAATATGTATGCACATCAAGATAAGTACTGGAATATATGTATAGGCTATCATGTAGGATTTCTTTCAAATGGAGCTCTTGTACTTAACGCAGGTAACGGTAGATGGGGAATAGGAACAGCATCTCCTGGATATAAACTTCATATAAATGGAACTTGTGGTGCAACTAATTACTATACAACTTCGGATAAAAGTAAAAAACAAGATATTACTACATTCTCAGAGCATATTAGAAAGTTCCAAATAAAAGATACTTAGGAATATGCCTATGGAGTAATAGCCTAGGAAGTTGAAGAAATATTCCGAAATGGAGAAGAAGGTAATATGACAGTTAATTATAATTCTGTCCTAAGTTATTATATTGGATAGTTAGAAAATAGAGTTAAGGAATTGGAAGATAAATTGAAGAAATATGAAGATAAATTTATAAATTAAAATATAATATGAAATATGGCTGATTTAATATTAAATTTGATTAGCTTAAAAAGTAAAGCGGATGCAGCAGGAGTAGGAACAACAGCAACAAATTCTACTCCTTCACTGTGTCCTACTAAAAGTGCAATTCCTGGATATGTAACTAATGGAGCTACTACTGTAACTATTAGTGGTACTTGGGCTAATAATTAGTTAGTTCCTGCTGCAAATGTATCAGTGACTAAGACCGTTACTAGTACTGCTACTGTTTATAGAAATGTTAGTGTTGGAACATCATCTGCTTCAGATATTCCTGCTAGTGGTGGTAGTTCTAGAGCCTCAGCGATTGTAACGTATTAGCAAACAACT
>Ga0326512_10000514_pt1 | contig 34307 bp, 40 predicted proteins | sample 1_2617_0518_D_FD_203652 | JGI IMG/M metagenome (GOLD analysis project Ga0326512, IMG submission 203652) | Bovine rumen microbial communities from UC Davis, California, United States - 1_2617_0518 | ecosystem: Host-associated > Mammals > Digestive system > Stomach > Rumen | place: USA... | reverse complement strand
ATAAGTAGAAGTTCAGCTTCATATAGATATTTTAACCTCAAGCTCTTGTCATGCTGCTCCAATTACACTACTTGTTCAACCTCATGAATATTTAATTCAGCTTTGGTCTATCATCATTAGTCAACCTCATGCATTCCATCAACTTCATTTACTAGCTTCTGTAGAACTATCAACAAATAATCTGTGTGTAAATTCATATGTATGTCATGAAGTATAGTTTACTCACGTTAATATATATTGTGTACCACTAGAAGATATACTTTGAAGCTGTGTATATCATGAAGGTAAGTCACTTCATATTGAAGCAATGTCTATACCATCCCCTGCTACTATGTCTGCGCTCTCTAGCTTTGTATCTAAAGCATCTTGAAGGTCAGTCTGATCTTCAATATCTCCTGTAATATTACCCCAAGATGAGCTTAAATCATTCAGACTTTTACCACTATCTTTGATTATCTTTCATGTCGCTCCATCAAACAACACTATATCTCAGTCTGTACTAGAATTAGGTCATACTACATCTCACGCTCATTCTCCATCTGCTCAGTCTTGGATTTGGAATGTGTCCGTAGTTCAATTAGTTTCTGTGATAGTTACAGTTGTAGTCTTTCATGCCTTACTACTAGTTATAGATGAGATTCAGTTTCCTGTAGGTCATTGTGTTCACTGTGGTCACTGTGTTCCTTGTGCTCATGTATCACCCTTATCTCCTTTGTCTCCCTTATCTCACTTATCACCCTTATCTCATTTTGCACCTTGTGGTCATGTAGCACCTGTGTCTCACTTATCTCCTTTATCTCCTTTAGCCCCAGTATCTCATTTGTCCCCCTTATCTCCTTTATCTCCTTTAGGTCATTGGATACCTTGAGGTCACTGAGCTCATGTATCTCCCTTCTCTCATCTCAACTCTTCTTTGCTAGCTAGCCTAGCTTCCTCTGATACAGAATCTAAAATAAGTATCTTATCGTTAACAGATACTGTAGATTTTACCTCTAACTCTGATATTGGTTTTACTGGTACGTTAGACATCCTTTAATGAAATTATGATCTAAATCTGACTTTATATTGTGTGTTAGCCTCTTCTCTTGCTCAGAACGTATTATCATGTAAGTAAGCAGGATCACATTTGATACCTAGAGCCTTATCGTCCTTAGGATCAGTAAGTGCGGTTTTGATTAACGTAAAAAAGCTTCAGAGCATATAACTCCTTCTTTTAGTCTTGTGTGCGTTCCTAGACGATACGTCCCAAGACGTGCTTACTTCCTCTCTATTTTTCCAAACAATCATGAAAAATTGGGCTAATATAAACTAGCCCGTAATATAATCAGATTTTTAATTTTGGCGGATATTAAATCTATTGCAACCTCTGTATGTTTATCCTCTGATACATCGTTATAGAATAGTTGTAAGTATGGATCGCTCAGACGTTCAACACTGTCCCCTTAGTAAACCGTCAAGTCCATTGAGCCACCACCTCATCTCATCTTCCACACATCCTTGCCTGGTTTAATGTGATCATGTCTCGTTCAAATCATGTATAGTTTCATGTTTTATGCTTCAGTAAGCATACTTCCTCTACATATTGGTATGAAGAAGATGGCGCAGATGATGGCAGAAATTGAGTCATTGCCTGCACGATGTATGTTCCATCCTCTGTTATCTCCACGTTTCAATCTTTAAGTATACATCATGGATCTCCCCTTTTAAGGGAACTGCTTAATTTTGGAATTGTGCAACCCTCAGGCATAGTTGAAGCGGCTGCGACACCGCTAGTCGTTCAGCCTGCTATTAGTTGGGATGCAAACGTCGTTATATCCTTATTTACAGATCTCTCCTTCCACTTATCACTCTGTAATCATGGTCTTAGCTTGAATTTATCGTTATCTCTAGGTCGGTTAGCATCTTGGAATAGTCACTCATCCCCGTTATTGAAGTCGTTTCAGAACTGTTTACCTGTATATACTATCATCTATCTCTTTGATTAGCAACTAAATCTAAAGCAAATAATTCTGGTGTGTACTGAGCTGTACCTTTACCTCTAACCATGATCTGTAGACTATGAGATTTAGGTAACTCTAACTTGTTGTTAAGATTATGGAATCTGAAATCTCATTCTTGGTACTCTGTCGTTGTTATCGATCAGATTTTCCTAAAATGGTTGAACTCTGAATAATTTATCACGTCAGTACCTTCTCCGTCTGTTATTTTCATTACGCTTGTGGTCTGAACTGGTAAATCTCCCTCTAATCTGAATGTATATTGATTTTCATTTCTCTCTATAAACTTCAATTCGTAGTCTCATGTAGTTCATGCTATTTTATATGTTCCTGTTGGATCTATTGTTACGTTATCTGAGCTTGTGAATGTCCAGAAGTGATAATGGTTAGCCATTCATCGGAATTCTAGGCTACAATCTGAACTAGGAAGAATATAACTAGCAAATAAGTCTGATTCCTCTTTCTCTAGTAGGTGATTACCGATAACTATTGGATATGTAGCACTCCATTCTGTGTTATAGTTCTTATATGGCGTGTCATCTTGGTACACTGTCGTATATTTTGTTGTTGTATCGTTTTCTGTGATGCTATATCTTATCTCTAGATCGTTTCCTCTAGCTTTTATTGATGTTATATCAGCGTTAGATGGTAAAGTGTGAATGAATGTTCCTCATTTTCCACCATAAGTCTGACCATATTGGAAGATCCTGTTGTCAGAAGTAGATAAAATCAGATTTTTCCTCCAGTTTACCAAGTCTGAATTGAATTTGTAAGGCTCATCTACGCCTACTAAGTCGTTAAATTGTGATTCTAGCTTACCTCAAAGGATAGGGACTAGCTCTTGTTGGTTAAATACCCACAGATTAGAGATTCATCTATCCTCTCAGACTAGATAAAGCAGATAATCTATGTTAACAACTCATGTAAACTTGCATCCATAGGCTACAAATGGCGTTCATCTTCCTCCTGAAAGATCGCAGGGGATTATATATCAGTTACCATTCAGATTTCAGATCATATATACCTGTTCATTCCATACAGTCATCCCTATAACATCCATTGCAGGATCGTTAGCCCATCACATGTATTGTTCTAGATCGTATACTGTGACCTTCTGTCACCCTCTAGTAAGCCAATAAGATGTCCATTGAGAGAGTATCTGAAATGTTGTACTCTTCGTCCAGTAATATTCTCAAACCTCTACTTTCTCTCTGTATCCTAATGGCAGATATGAGTAGAAATAATTAGTGTCTGCAGATCATAAAGCCTCTTCAAAATCTGAGTCGTTAAAGTCTACATAGATCTCTCAGCTCCATGGATAATTAGATACTCCTTCATGCTGAGTGAATTTAAACCTGATCGTAGCCCATCTACCTATAGAACTACCTAGAGGCATAGCTGGTAACGTAACCGTTAGTCCGCCCTCATCCGTGATAGATCAGTCGAACTGTGTTATCTCTATTTCGTCTCATGACACTACTGTAGGAACTACAGCGTCCATCTCTGCGTCATAGTAGTATGTCCTAGGTGAGTGTATAACTATCTTTTCTAGCGAGATATCTGTATCGCTATCATCATATTGGTTAGCCTTTATCTTAACATTAACGTTACAGAATCTACCTTCAGGTAGTTTGATATCTATAGTTCCATTGTTACTAGATGTTGATGTCTTTGTGAATAAATACCCGTTAGTAGTCCTTCAGGTTTCAGTATCCATTGTTAAGTAGTTTAGGTTTCAGATTGACTTGTGAAGAGTTATCTTTTCGGATGTGTATGTGAAACTGTTCTTATCTGTGTATACTATTATCGTCTTCCACTGGTCTCATTCATACTTAACCAACATATCCATAGGTGTTCCCCATGTTGCCATCTCATAAGGTCATTCACTTCATACATAGGATATCTGATATGATGGGAAATTCTCACTAGGATCTACTACTACTGTCTCTGTCCTGCTATCCCAAACCTTTCAATCTGACCTTAATTGTAGCCATCCTTTGTCATCTTGTGCTATTATTCCAGCGCTTCAGTCTGCTACTGGTGCGCTCCATGCTGTAGCCTTCACGCTTTTAGAACTAGAAAAGATGTCTAAATTCTTAGATTTTAGACATCATGGTTGGCTTGAGTATTTATCTGTTTGCTGTCCAGCTGGTAATCATGCTGTATAGTAGTTTAGGTTATCTATTGCCATTATTTTTGTACATCTGAGAAATAAATAGCTTGTACTCTCTGTGAGATATATCTCTTCATCTTCTCCACTCCTTCCTCATATCTAGCTTTACATCTATCAGTCTTCTCAAAGTCTTGTTTATGTTCCCATAGCTCCATCCTTAGTCAGTCTTTTAGGACATTATGGAACTGTTTTAAGTCTGAATGTCATGGGAATATAACATCCTCTACATCAGCAGTTAAGTCTGATACGCTGTTTATAGCTTGGATACCTTCTATTCTGAGTCAGGCTTCTATATCCTCTGTTGGTACTCGATTAAGGAATATATGGTTATCCTTTAGAGTCCATCCTTTCATTCCGCTAGTCTCTTCTAAGTCTGATAACTCAGGGATAAGATGGTAAGCTCAATCACTGTCTTTAAGCAATACCTTCTTTACCTTAGCTATTCATGGGACTTTGATAGGGTTTTCGTCTTCATCTAGTACTGTGTTTCCATATTCGTCTTCAAGCTCTGTCTCTTCTCTCTCTACTTTGTACTCACTAGCTCATGCTTGGAGGTTAGTAGTCCAGTAAGTCCAAAAATAATCCTCTTGCGTAGTTACTATCATTCTTCGGACTTCAGAATATATCTCGTTGAACTTAGTAAGCGCTTTAGAGTAAGGATAGTTAGCTGTAGAAGTGTTTGTATCTTCATAGGCTTCTATGAATAGATCTTGGATTGTCATACTCAATAATAAATAATAAGTAAAATCTGACTATTTATTAAAGAGGGGAGAGTCTAAGCCCTCCCGACTCTTATATTAACTAAGCTGTTGCAGTTTCAGTTGGTTGTAATCCACTTACTTCCATCTTGTATAATTGTTCAGCGTTTTGATCGAATACTTTACCTCCGTGAGCAATTTGTCCAAGTAAGTTGTAGTACATTCCAGCTTCAGCTTCTGTTACTTTAGCTTTGAATAATTGTCTTACGTAGTTGTAAGCTTTAGCACGGAAAGCATATATGTTACCTCCGCTGATTAAGTTAGATTCGAAGATAGAGAATCCAGCGAATTTACCTAACCATCCTTCTACAGCAGCATCAGCAGCAACTTCTGTACCAGTTAAGATACCAGCTTGTGCTATGATAGCAGATACAGCAGGAGATACTACTAGGATTCTGTTTTCCATAGGAACTTCTTTTTCAGACAATTTAGTTCTTAATTTCATGATCTTAGAAGCTACATCGCTTGTAGATAATGTAGATTCTGATACTACATTGCTAGAATGTGTAGTGAAGAAAGCATCCAACATTGTGATAATGCTTTGTTCAACAGCTGTATCCATTCCGTTCAAAAGATCGTTCAATCTTTCTCCTTTGATAGAGTAAAGAGTTTGGATCTCTTCAAGATCAGAGAATTTTTCTCTGTATTGGTGTAACTTGTTTATAGACAATGTAGAGTGAGTTACAGTTCTATCAGAAGCTGTGATGTCAGCTATAGATGTAGCTCTAATGTCTCCACTGTTGCTAGAAGATACATCAGTAAGAGTAATTTTAGGAGATACAGGTACTGTTACAGAGTCTCCAGCTCTTTTTAATTCACCTTCGAATTCGTAGTTAGCGAATCTCATGAAAGGTTTTTTAGGTGTGTCGCTTAATTTTCTGCGTAATTCAGCAGCTAATATAGCTCTGATTTTATCTGTGTTTGCCATGTTAAAATAGGATTAAAATAATAAATAAATCTGTTCCTCTCCTATGTGTTGTTTAGTCTACTTGTACTTTAGCCTTACCTGAGCGGATATCCTTTTCTGCTCTGAGATACTCATCTCTAGGCAATACTACAAGTTCATCATAAGTCCACACTTTGACTTCTTGTTTAGGCTCTACTACAGGTGTTGCTTCAACTTTCTTTTCAACAACCTCTACCTTAGGAGCAGCCTTTACAGTCTTCTTTTTTATAGCCATGTGCCTTAATATAAAGAATTAAATCTGCTTGATCTCTCAGGCTTCGATCTTCCTAGCTACTGTATCGTAAGCTACTGGATCTTTCTCTGCTAGATCAGCTAATTCATCATACGAATATTCTTTCTTCTCAATATCCGTGTTTACCTTCTCTCTTCATGGGTTTGGATTACTTGTGCTGACCTCATGATAATCAGCAACTCTATAAGCCTGTTCCCAAGTCAAGTTAGGGTTAGCATCACGTATTGTTACGATCTCTTCAGGGATCTCATCAAATCCGTGTTTTGCTTTGAAGCTGACTTTCTCCTCAATAGTTTTCTCTAATTCAGCTTTATCCACTTCAGATGCTTGCCTCTCAGCTAGATCCTTCTGCTTAAAAGCTTCCTTAGCTTGCTTCTTCTTTTTGTCATACAACTCCTTAGAGACATAGTTTTCTGCTACATCATCCTTAGAGATGTAATTCTCAGAGAGCTCATCCCTTGAGATGAAATCTGCTTCGTTGAAGTCCTTTTCGCTTCAATCATCATAGACGATTTTTGCCATCATTGTTTATTAACAGATAAAAAGATGTTGATTAGTGGTCATCCTCCACCGATATATCAGATTGATTACTGATCCTTGTTAGGAGATAGTTCGGGATCTGTAGGAAGTCATCGATTAACTCTAGCTCCTTCAAATCCATATCTCTCTTGTTAAAGATGGGCTTACTCCTATCCTCACTGATTCATGATAGAACGCCAGCTTGTAGTTCTTCCTTCCTATCCTTTAGATAGTCATTGATAAGTCTTCGAAAGTCTGATTCTAAACCATCCTTTATCTTTCACTCATCAACTTTTTTATTCAACTGTAGGTATGTCATTTCATGCTGTAGGTCATAAAGCTAATGGTTGATCGTTTTGTTGATTGTTCTGTGATATGTAATTACTTACGAGCTGATTCTGTGAAGCTTCGGCTCATTGTCCCATTCATCACATCATAGCTTGTTGATTCTGTTGTCAGCTCAATACTAAAGCCTGTTTTCTCTTCAATATTGCTCTTGCTTTTGCAGGTGTATCTAACGCTTGCTGGTATACTTGGATGTAGATTTTATGATTCTCTCACATATCCGTTATCTCTGCCACATCCTCGTTATTGTTTAGAAGCTCTACATCTAGCATTGCCTTCTCATATTCAGGTGGGAAGTCGTATACGCTATTAACTAGTTCTGCATCCATTCACATTACGTTAGCGAACTCTCTAGTAAGCTGTATCTGTCAGAATGGATTAGCTTGTGGCATAAGCATCTGATAACTAGCCATGAAAGCTGACTTATTCACCTCGTCTTGCTCCTTCTTATCTATCTGTGTAATTAACGCTATGTGTAAGTCTTTCTTAGTGTGAAGGTCTTTACCCATCACTGTGAATGTTATGTTACCAAATCAGCTGTTTAGTGTTATGTTCTTAACTGACTTCATCTTAAAGTTCTTCTGATAGCTTCTATACCATAGAATATCTCGGTATTTTTTCTCTCATCGAAGGAAGATCTTAAAGATAGTTGAAAGTCTGACATTCTGATTAGCTTGTAATAGCTCACTCTGTGTAGCTGTGATTGTTCTTGCGTATACTCAGATACTCTGTTCATCAAATCCAACCTCCTTAGTAGATTTAGCATCTATCATATTCTTTAAGTTGTATCCATCACCAGTACCAGAAGTCTGAGTCTGTACATTCTCAATTATCTTCCTGTTTTCTAAGTTACCTTTACTAGGCACAAACTTCCTCTTACCTAGTTTCCTATGTGCTAGCTCTTTACCATCTACTACATCAGAGTTATATACAGTGATTCAACTAAATGTTTCCTCGTTCACTTTATCTATAAGTAGATTCATAACGCTCTCTTCTGAGTCTTGGTTATCTTTAGCCAAGTCTCATACGCATAGTCCATAAGGATCTCATTCCTTAGGGAATAGCCAACTGTGTACTACAGGGCAAGGAATAGTTGTTGGATCTTTTTTCTCTTCAGCCCTTACTGCTTCTATCTCTTCACATCTGATTAGGAGTGTTCTATCATTAGCCCATTCTGTAAGATATCGTCTGTTGTTGAATTTAGTAAAGTGTCTGTAGACTGAATAGCATTTAAGTGGTGATTTAGCAGTCTGCCAAACTCACTCTATTCAGTATCAGTCTGCCCATGCCATGAGCTTTGATGTATATTCGTTCTTTAGTTTCTCTTTTAAGTTATCTAGCTCTTTATCAGTGAGCATATACTCAGTATTATGGTATAAGTCTGATAGCTCTTCCTCTGTAAGCTCCAACTCGAATCAGTGGAAGTTGAATCCCTTTACTACATCGAAGTAAGGATCAGGTATCCAACACAAAGGAGAGTAGAGTTTCTTCTTAGGTGATTCTGTGTTCTTGTCCCATCATTCATCTACTGCTAGATAGATTCAATAGTCCACCTCGTTTGATATTTTCTTATATGTGATTGCATCTTCATCTAGTTCCTCATAGTCGAACTTAAGTAGGTTGTTCCATGTCTTAGCATATTGATCGTCACCTCTCTTCCTTCATTGGAACTCAACTAGAGGTCTGTTCTTATAAAGAGATGAAATAAAAAGATTCCTGCTAGTGTACAGGCTCTTAGATTTGACTGTCTTTCAGTCTTCTAACCCATCTCAGTATACGTTGTACGCTTTGATGTAATCTCTTAGGATAGGTCTTTTCTTCATAGCAACCTCAGCTCAGGCATCATACTCTTTAGCCACCTTCTGCTGTATCTCACTATAAGTCCATCCTTTGATTCTCTGGATCATCTTCTGAGTTGTTGTATTGTTTACCATCTCTTTTATGTGATATAAATTAAGATCGTGAATCTAGTATTTCCCCCTTCTGTGATGTTCAGTCATATAGCTCATTCACTACTGCTAGATATCTAAACGCATCAGCACCATGTGAGCTCCAGTCATGATCAGGTCATTTAAAAGCCTGTCTCTTCTCATCTAGTTCTTTGTGGTAATTCTTTAAACATTTCCATCCTCGTTCTGTCTTCTCTCTATCAAACCAGCAATAAGGCAGAATACCTCTCGCTGAATTGATACCATCTAGTACTGCTAGTCTAGGAACGATTTGGATGTCTGTAAAGCCATACTCTTCTAACTTCTCTGCTGTCGTTTTACCTGTCTGTAGGCTCTTAGCTTGTGCATCATGTGGAAGCCATGTAGTTCAGTATCTGTATGGTTTCTCTTTTAGCATTCATACGTAGTGAGATAGTCATTCTCCGTTATTCTCATAGTAATCTATAATCCTGATCTCTTTACCTAGTCTCTGTCGAAACCGTATAGCAGTGGAATCATTGATTCATAGATCCCATGCAGTAAAGACATCTAAGGCTGGATCGTATGGAAGCGTTGTTCTACGTCAGGCTTGCTCTAGCTGTGTAAGTATCTCAGCATAATATGATCCATTGATACCTGCATCAAAGCTACAGTAATACTCTTGCTGGAAGATAGCATCGCTACCATTCTTCTGGATTATCTCTCTACGTTCAGACTCTAGCACTTCAGGAGCTATCGCTTTTGTATCATCTACAGTCTGAATTGATACCATCCAATCTGGATTCTCTTTAGCCATATCCAGTAACTCTTTAGCATGATTATCTCATCTAGGAGTGAAGTTGAATATTGCTCGTCAGCCATTTTCTGCTAATATAGGTCTAAGGAAGTCCCATACAGCAGGAGATTGTAAGCTGTACTCAGAGAATACAATACCGATAGGATTAGTTCAGACTATGGAGTCGACGTTATCAGATCAGATAATCTGAATGATACTTCCGTTAATTAGCTCCACTTTCATCTCCGTATCGTTTTTCCTTTTAAGGATCTCGTTAGGGATGTGATTAATAGTCTTCCATCAGTCTTTGTCTATTCAATCCCATGCTGCTTTCTTACCTTGTGAGTACGTAGGGAATACGTAGTAATAGATTCATACATCTTCCATAGCTTTCTTCACTATGATATTGAAGCAGGCTTTATCTTTTCAGGCACGTCTGTGTCGTACCATTATGATCCTTTTTACTCAGCTATCGATAGCCTCAAAGATTGGAAGCTGATAGTCTCTAGGAGTAAAGTGATAGGGGATTGTTAGTTCTGTCATTTCTTGTAGGATACAATGTTAATGTTTAAATCTCCACTCTGTTCTACTTTATCAGTGAACATCTTATTGTACTTTCAAAGCTTCTCGTAAGCACTGTTAGCATTAGATAGATCTAGGATGTATTTTTCTTCTCAGTCTTTCATTACAGCTTTCTTTCACATTCAGATTTCTGTAATTTCTTTGAGTCATGATAGAACGAAGTCTACTCACACATCTAGTTTTTCTACCTTCTTCTCTACTTTATTGGCTAGATAAGCCTGAATACAAGCATTTACAAGTAATCTTGGTCAGTTAGTGTTAGCTGTTTTATCAGTTCATCAGTAGACTTTCTTGTAAGCTCTTGTTGCGTTGAAGTCTTTAAGGTACTCTAGACAGAACATTTTTTGTTTTTGGGTTAGTTCTTTCTTCATGGATGTAATGTCTCTATATAAAACAAGTTGCATTATAATCAGAAATAAAAAAATGGCGGAATAAAAGTCTGAATATAGAAAAGGAGGGTTTTGCACCTCCGATTCCATAGACTAAACAATGAAGAAGAACTACACTACTCTTATCAGTAGCTAGAGCAGTATAGTCAGATTTTCATTTTTGGCGGAAGATTTTGTTTTCGATTCTATCTCGTTCCTCATAGTGATTTTAGCTTTAGCTAGAATATCGTCTATTTTAGAATGATGTACTCATAGGAGTAAGGATATCTTTCTAGCGGACATAGGCTGTCAGTGATATTCGTAAGCTCGGAAGGTATCGAAAATAAAATCATATAAGTCTGATCTTTCATCGGGGCGGAAGTATCTTTCCATCTTTAGGATTCAATCTATCTCATAACAGATAGTGACTCAGAAAACTGACTCCCTTTCATAGAGCCTTCAACGTTTGAATAACTGTCTGAGTCACACTGATAGCATCTATTTGAATCTATATAAAGCGTTTCCGTCTTCATCCTCTCATACGAATTCTACTAGATTGTTTTCTGGCAGGATGTCGTTTTCTTCTTCCTCTAGATCGTTGTAGATCTTGAGTAGCTGTTCAATCATTAAAAGAATTCTGTCTTTTGTCATCTGTATAAATATTTTAAATAAAAGCTGAAATAATAAGCTCGTGGTCTGCTAATACTGCCGTTAAGTTCCTCATCTACTTTTTTCCTACAGCCGCTACACCACAGGCATCTTTTCTCGATAAGCTCTCAGCATCTTCTGCATCTATTCATGTCCGTATGTTTTAAGTTAAAGTCCACAATCTCTTAAAGCCTCCCTCCTTTCTATCTCGCTAGGATCTACTTCCTCATCTAGTATCAGTCTCCTAATGGTAGGGTTTTTCTCATTCTCTAGACATAGAGCCTTGAAGAGGCACTGTCTGCATTTCGCTATGGGGATCTCGCTAGTAGTAGCAAATAGTCTACTAGGATTCCTATGTATTAGCTCTGGATTCTTTGGTGGCATAGGTATAAAACATAAATATAAAAGTCTGATTACTCATCTCACATTAACTTAAAATATAGATTCTTATTGATTATGTAGTTTAGGCTTTCTCATATGTACACCTCTACTAAGTTAGTCCCCGTCTTGAATCTGAAGTTTACTTTGTCTCTAGCTCAGTATAGGATGTCTTTAAGCTCATCCATTACTTCCTCATCCGTGAAAGTCTTTGGTTTGTTGCCTCATTCTCTTGGTGTCTCTAGTGGTGGCATCTCTCTTAAAAAAATTAAATAAATCTGGATACTATCTTCTTTAGTTCTTCATCTCACATGATCAGCTTATTCTCGTTAAGCTTCTGACTCCTTATAAGTTCTGCTAGCTTCATGTCCCAGTAACTCCTTAGTGGAGATGGGTTGTTGAATTTCTTGTAGCTCTCACATAGCCTCTTAAAGTGTGAATAGTCATGCCGCTCCAAGTGTTTTCAGGATTTGTGGTACAACATCCATGAGAAGCCGTATATGAACATCTTCCGCACGTACTCATTATCACATGATTTGTGCCATGTGGAAGCCGTCCCAACAGTCTGCTGTTTCCTCTTATCCCACATGTAGATGGCGTTCCTACAGTAGGCGAACTTATCGATATAGGAGTACAGAGATCACGTGTAAGCGACATCCTCGTAAAGGACTCATGGTCAACCGTACCCTTCAGGGAATTTGGCTAATCTCGCTATCTCAGTCTTTACTATCTTATTCCATACGGCTACAAAGAATATGTTGGCTTTAGTGGATCTATGTTCCATCATTTCGTCAAATGTGTAAACAACCACATCTTCGTCCCTTGCTGAGCAACTAAGATACCACTCTTTTATGTTGGGATGAGTACGAATAAGAGTCTGAGCTATTGCTACATCTGTTCACTGTTCTTTACAAGTCTGATACAATCTCTCGTACATTAGCGGATGCGGGATATCGTCATTATCACAGAAAGCCATGTACTCTCAGCTCACCATCTCTAGCCCTATGTTCCTAGTAATAGCTACTCACTTATTCTCTTGAGCTCTTACTGTTACACATCAATAGTTATCACCATACCGTTTAGCTATCTCGAGGGTTTTATCTGTTGATCCATCGTCAATGAGTATGAGCTCTATGTCTTCCAAGCTGTTACTAAGGATGGCATCGATAGTTCTACACATAAACAACTCTGAGTTATATAGTGGAATAACCACTGACAACTTATACTTAGATGAGCTGTCTCTTGAGGGTAAATCTACTTGGGATTTGCTTAGCCCCAGCTGGATAAGTTTATCGTCCCCGTATCTATCGTATGCCTTGATTACCAAGTCTTTTGGCTCACATGGTAGCTCTACAACAGCATCCTCTGTCTCTAGGATGGGGTTTCATTTATCGTACACTCTGTAGAGGTCATATATCCCGTTAGTTCTACATGCTAGCGTATAGCCATGATATCATCTAAAGAGGGTGTAATCGAATCTCTCTATCTCTTCAGCTTTGACTATCTTTCATTCCTTGTATTGTTTGTACTCTAGGTAATCTGACTCTGTATCGTCTGTAGTGATCCATACAAAGTTCTGAGTCATTGCCATGGTGTTAGTCATCCTATTTGAAAAAAGAGATAAATCTGTGCCATCGGTTGCGGTATTTCTTAGGTTTCATGTTGTATCTAGCCATGTTAGTGTTACAGGGTGTGTAAATTGCTTCTTGCAGGGTAATTCATTTGTTAAGTCTGTTCCTGAATTGTTGGTAGGTTACTGGCGTTGTACTCATTACTCTACATCTATCCAGATGTATTTTTCGGTAGTACTTCAGTTCTCAGTGTTTTAATTGGGGATAGTTGTTAGGCATTTTGCTTAGCATATTTAGAAACTAAATACTGGATCTGTGAGCAGAGGATCTGGTTAGATTCTTTTAGTGAAGATATACACACCTTCATGGCTTCTATCTCTCTTTGCTGCTGTTTAAGAGCATCTTTAGCCTCTTTTAGTTCTGTCTCCCTTCTGTTAAGTGCGGCTATCGTTAGCCTCTCTGAGTCGCTTATATGTTTAGTCATGGATTTTTGTTTTAAAAAAATAAAAAAGGCTGACTATCAAGTCAGTTTCTTGGTTTCTTCTAGAAGGTATGTTTGGACTTTGTCGTAGTCTTTGTCTCGGATTTCTTTGCTTTTTGCTTTTAGGTTATCGTACCGCTCCTGTCATCTCTCAGCTATAATCCACAACGCAAACTCTAGGGGAGTCTTGTGGGCAGAAAATTTGCTGCTCATTGTGTGGCATCCAACACATAGGCAGATTCCATTCTCTAGCAGAAACCTAGTGGCTCGATTGTTTCTAGAGAAGATATGGTGGCTGTTTAAGTGGTCACCTCTTCAACAGTATTCGCATCTAAAACCTGCTCTGATCTTTACTAACTTAGACCATAGCTCATCACAGATTTTTAATAACGATTTTCTCTTTTTAGTTTTTGTCATAAAAGCAAAAGCACCTACATATAAATGTAGGCTCATTACCTATTAGTCTTAACCTATTCTTACTAGTATTTTTTTGTTTTTCAAGACTTTTTTGTAAAAAAAAGTAGATAACCAACAGCTATCAATTTTACTGAATCTAACCTTGATTTCAATATTGACTTTTGTATATTCTGTGATAGACTAATAGTGTAATAAGGAGTAGAGCCGACACGGTTTTACTTTTTAAGCAACTAAAAAAATGTACATGATCGTTAGAGAGTTCAGTCTATGGCTAAGAGGGAATAAAGGGTATTCTAGATCTACTGTAGACAATTATTGTAGGACTTTATTAGCTTTTGATGAGTTTTTAAAAATTCAGACTAAAGGGGAGGGGAGTATAAATCTGCCTCACACCATACGCTTGATTGATGTGGACGATTTCGCTACTTATCTCGATAAGAAGGGGAAGAGTATTAAGACGGTAAACAACTACTTATACGGAGTTAAAAGCTTTCTAAAATTCTGTAAGCATAAGGGGTTATACGTTATGGATTACGAGCTTATCTCTTTTGCTAGAGAGCCTGAAAACAAAATCACAGCGTTAGACTGAGATAAGATGAAGCAGCTTTTACTCTTCATGAAAAATGATCCATCTAAGAGTGAGATATTGAGGATAAGAGATTATGCTATGGCTTTAATGCTAGTGTACACAGGGCTAAGAGTTTCAGAGTTGATAAATCTGAAGGTTGAGGATATACAGGAAAATATCCAAGTAATAGGGAAGTGAGGAAGGAGAAGGTGAGTCAGTTTAGATCCTGAATACGTGAAAGTTGTTAAGTTGTATTTGTTCCTAAGGAAAAATATTAAGTCTGATTACGTATTTGTGTCTCATTCTCCAAACTCATACTGAAGCAGGATTAGTAGGAATAGCGTTGAGAGTATCATAAGAACAGCAGGTGAGAAGGCAGGAGTTGGTAAAGTTCGACCGCATAAACTAAGGCATACATGTGCGACTCAGATGCTAGAGAACTGAGGTAACATCGTGTATATCTCTCAGATATTAGGACATAAGAATCTAAGAACTACACAGGGATATCTGGATTATAGCAATGATAAACTGAGAGAAACTCAAAATCTGATCCCTAGGGTAGAGTAGTTTCAAATTTTTTTCTATAGACTTTTTTTGTTTTGCATTCCCCTATCAAGAACTGCAAATATTTTATGTCATACAAAAAAATGTGCAAAAAGTGTTGCATTTTAAAAATTTTTGATTAATATAATGTCAACGATGTAAACAACATACACGGTCTACCAAGACCGATAAAAATGTTTAAAAAAGGTTTGCACAATGTACCTTAATAGCAGTTCAGAACTGTGAAATCGTAAAAACTGTAAACCTAATTAACAATGTATGAAGTCTTACATCGGCAGATGTAAGGCTTTTTTCATACCACACGCAAAATAAGGCTCTACCTATTAGTCTACCGCACCGAGAAAAAAGCTCATCATCACACGGTTTGGGTTGGCACTTGTACATATACGCTGCTGATACTCCCAAACCTATCAGTAGCATATATGAGCAGGTGCTTTTTACTTAGAGAATAGAAGACTGCTCATATCAGTACAGTCTTTTATTTTCTTAAACAAAAACAAATGAAACTAGTAAGCAAGTGAAACGGTAAGAACTACTACGGAATAGAGAATGGATCTGTAGTTGAGATTATCAGACTTAGTGGTTACTTCTACAGAACTAAGTATGTCATTGGAGAATGATTGAGAGCAGTAGGAGATGCACTAAAGAAATCTGAATTTACTTTGGTTGATTAAACCTATGAGCGTCAGAGTTTATATCCCCGATAATGTTATTGAATTAGCAAAGTCTAAAGAAATCGACGAGATGCTTAGAATCCTTGGGGACGTTGTTAGGTATAGAGTTACCTGAGAGATAGTTGATAAGGGGCTATTGGAACTGCTTGATCCAAATATTAAGAGATCTAATAGCATGAAGTGAAAACAAAATAGACTCGGCACAAAAAATAAGTCGTGCCCACACTTAAATTTAAGTGTAGCCCACACTAAAAATAAGTGTAGCCAAGACTTAAATATAGTCGTGCCCACACTTAAATCTCCTAGTCCAAAACCCGCAAAACCCCCCGTTGACGATGAGGCTGTCGCTATATATATAAGTAATAATATATTATTATATAATATAGTATATAGTTATATACATAATAACATAACATATAAATCTATAGCCTATCAAATTGAAAAGCAGGGGGAGCAAAAATACATCTACGGGCAGATGAAAGAGGCGGAGAGGCTAGTTAAGAAGGTGTGAATGGATGGGTTTCAAACCATCTTAAACTTCATCTCTCAGGATGAGTTCCGAAGTAAGCAAATCTTATCAATAGCAAAACTTAATAAGACAAACAAGGACGGAGTGCCTTACTATATTGTAATGATGGATAAGATCAAACAATACACTCCAAAAGTTATTCATATTCCAACCGTATAAACAATGAACGAAATCAAAATCTATGAAGAATTAAGCTACATATACACATACGATGACAAAGTGTATCCGAGTCCTGTAGCTATTGGTATCTTGGAAAAGATGCTTAACTGAACGAGTAAGTTCATCAACCTATGATCAGATTTAATCAATGTCTCTAACATCAAAAGAGTAGAGACAAAAAAAGTCTGAACGATAGAGAATGCATTACTCCAAATACAGGATGTAGAGCTTAGAGAAAAAATGACTAGCGAATTAAACAAGAGAAAACAGGAAGGAAAAACAACGAACATGGAGATCTTTAAGAATATTTTAGATCGTTTAACCAACTAACCATGACTATAGAAGAAATCGAGATGGTAGAGAAGCAGTTAATGTTCAAGGTGTTCTTAAGAAGAATCTGACTCCATTCTCTTATGGAATACTTCAAGCTGTTTGGAGATGACTTGGATAAGAGACAGACAGCTGTAGAGCGATACTTAGAAACTTACAGAAAATCATAAAATTTATTTTATTACCAATATAGACAAATGAAGACAGCAAAAGTTACAGAGATTACTAAGGTCAATGAATGGACATGACCTAATGGTACTATCTACTACATCAACATGAAACTAGACAATAACGAGACAATCAACTTAGGGAAAAAGAAGTCTGACGCATTCAAAGTGTGAGATGTTGTAACCTATGAGGTTGTTGAGGAAGGTAAGAAACGAAGAGAGGTTAAGGAGCAACCTAAAAAGGAGATACGCCCAGATAGTAATGCTGGTGCTATTGTGGGGATGGCTCTAAAGATTGCCTTTGATAAGGTCTACAAGACTGAGGATGACTTCCATGATGCTGCAGTGTTGGCGCAGAGGATATGTGACTTAGCGGTAGATATGACAAAAGAACTGGAAGAAAAGAAAGACCTTCCCAGTTAGTATGTCTAAGCGAGAGCTAATACAGCTACATGTTGATTGGCAGTGTAGGAAGCTTAGACAAAGGGCGTGCCTCCTAGTTGGCAGGATCAATCGGAAGAATGAATCCGTAAACGGAGGAGTATATAATTGAGCCTAGCATCTCGTAAAACTGCCTAATGAAAGGATACAATTAAGTCAACCAAAGACTCTAAAATACTGAGCTTGTTGGTAGCACACACCAGAAAAATAATTCTCTTCAAAATCCCGCAAGCTCTCTCTTTACAATTTAATCAGACTTATGAAACAAAAACTTATCAAAATGTTATGAATAATCCTAGTTTGTTCCGTTATCGTTATTGCTGTAACGCAACGAGGAACAGCTAAGGCAATAAATCCTAACTCCGAGAGAATTGCAGAACTTTCTTACGATATCAACGAGTTAGAAAGCCATAAGAATCTTTGTTTAGACAATCTGCCTTATAAAGAGAGTGTAGATAACGCTAACGGGATACACACCTACTGTAATATGTATGATGACATAATCATGGCGTATCAGGAAGAGTTAGAAAAGCTGAAGGAGTGGAGACCTGCTGCTAGTGAAACAGAGACTGCAGGTACTGCTGAAGTGCGAGAGCCTGGACAGCTTAATGCTAGTGGTGACGCTCAACAGATGCCTAACATAGTAGCAGACACATCTCATGAGAGATTCAAGAAACTGTGTGAGGCGTACTGATTGGATGCTAGTAAGATCCGAGAAGTAGAGAATCACTACTGAATTAAAGAAGGTGTGGTCGCATGTATTACGGTAGCAGAGACTAGCTGAGGTAAGGCGTGATATGGTAAGAATAATCCTTGAAACGTTGGTAATAACGATAGAGGGGATAGAGTGAGATATGCGTTAATGGAGACGTGATTAGAAAAGATTGCTCAAACTCTGAATAACAGATACTTAGGTAAGGTACAGACTTTAGGATGTTTGAGTAACGCAGGTAACTGTCAGAGTTGGGACAATTACTGACATAGATATGCTACTTCCAACGGGAATTGGGAGCGTAATATGGTTTGATGTTTAAGCACAATCTATGGAAGCATTAACCCAAGAGTATTTAGTATTAGAAGGTAGAGATGAGAGTATTAAGTTTGTTTGATTGAATCGCTTGTGGATACGAGGCTCTAGTTAGAGCAGGGATAAAAGTAGATACTTACTATGCAAGTGAGATAGATAAATATGCTATACAGATAGCCAAGAAAAACCATCCAGATATTGTAGAGATAGGAGATGTGAATAATGTGGATTTTTCTCAATATGATGTTGATATGGTTATATGATGAAGTCCCTGCCAAGACTTATCAATAGCAAAAGCTAATAGACAATGACTGAGCTGAGCTAGAAGCTGACTGTTCCGAAGATTCGTAGAAGCAGTAAGAACTATCAAACCAAAATACTTCCTATTGGAGAATGTAAATAGTATGAGTAAAGAAGCTAAAGAAGTAATCACAAAAGAGTTATGAGTAGAGCCTATCCTAATTAATTCAGCCTTGGTTAGTGGGCAACAGAGAAAGAGATTATACCGAACTAATATTCCATGAATTACACAGCCAGAAGACAAACATATCATGCTAGAAGATATATTAGAAAGCTGAATATCATGGAGCGATAAGAGTGTATGTTTAACAGCAAATTATAGTGGGGCTTACTTCCCACACGATTATCTAAGAAGTCAAAGACAGATGGTGGCAGAGCCAATTAGACTATGACAAATAGGCAAAGGAGGGCAATGATGAAGAATATACTCTGTCAGATGAAAGTCTGTATGTTTAAGTGCGAATGGAGGTGGCGGATGAGCTAAGACTTGACTATATAAAATAGACCTACCAGATGGAGAATATATTATAAGAAAACTGACTCCAATAGAATGTGAAAGACTTCAGACTTTGCCAGATAATTATACTGAATGAGTTTCAGATTCTCAGAGATATAAAATGCTAGGTAATGGTTGGACTTGCGATGTCGTTGCCCATATATTTAGTTTTATGAAGTAACAAATGGATAAACGATTAACAAAGCTAACTTGGATCACAGTAATAGTGGTGTTATTATTCATACTGTGGATCAAGTATCAGCTTACTACTAGTGGGAGTTGAGAATGGAATGCAACCGCCACAAAGAGTGCAGAGATGCCTATAGTGGAAACGTTATAGGGAGGTACAGTATAAGCCTTTCATGCTCTCGCCCTCACTCCACCTAGTGAGACGCAAATAAGTAAGAACACGAGATAAAAAGGATAAAAACGAACTGTTGTATAGCTGCAACATGAAAGCGAGGAGGTGGACTCGCTGCTATGGGGGAAGCTTGGCTAAACTAAGCAACCCTCTAATTACAACTTGTAACATCCTCCACTGTAGGGACTGCTCATACTGCAGTGGGGGTTAGAAGAGCTTTTATCTTCTAACATAGACGCAATGAAACACTGTTTAGTATGTGGCTCACCGTCCTGAAGATGCAAGTTCTGTAAAAAGTGTGACGATGAGAGGCACAAGGCTAGTGCGGTGGTAAGTCAGAATGCTAAAAAGCTGAAGGACTTACTGAAGAGCAAATGGGTTACTACGAAATGATTTGAGAAGTTCTTGGTTTATACCGAGAATATTAGGAAGAGCGGCAAAGTACTGATGAAGTTTAAAGCTGCAGAAGAACTAAGACAAATCATTGTAGTAAACAACATTAAGTAGCAAAAATAACTAGCTGGACATAGTTATTTTTTATATACTAAAAAACTCGTAATGGTCCTGGACGACCGTTACGAGCTTCTACCATTATAACCTGATCACGCTAATAATGCAAATTTTGTGAGAGACTTTATCTCTCGTGTGTTGTTATAGTTATTTTACTATAAATGTCAAGATATATTATGAATAGAAAATTTAAGGGGAGATATACTCCCCGAAGTGCTAAACTTCTTGCACACCTTCAGACTTCTTTAAGTCTGTTTTCTTGATAAAGTTAATGTAGTAGTTAACGTTACCACAGAAATGACACGGTGCTACTATAGAAAACTCTGTTTTAGTTAGGCACGTAACTCCTGAGCTTGTCCATGTACAGTTGCCTGGAGAAACCTCAACAGGCTTACCACAATTCTGACAAGGTTTAGTCCTTGTTGCTCCATCTAGGTAAGTGGAGACTGGATTTTCTTCAAAAGTTGCCATAGCTGTATTGTGTTTATGTTACAAGACAGTATAGCTAAAAATATATAGATGGCGGATTTTTCTTATCTTTCAAACTTGTTTAAAATAACAAAAAATAAAAAATATCTCTTGAAATAACCAAAATTATTTACAATAATTAGATGTTTATATTTTTAGACTAAGCAATATGAAGAAAAAAATATGTAAGACTGCATTAGTTATATCTATTACTTTAATATTGATTCTATGTATTTTTAATCCTGACTGACAATTCCTTATACTAAACATAATAATCTGAATACTTTGATCTATAGCTTTTCTATCTATTGTATGATGGATAATATTCAAGATACGAGAATAAAAAATCAGACAATTATAAAAAGCCTCCTAGGTGGAGACTTTTTTTTGTTTATTCTTCAGCATTATTTTCTAATGCTGTAGTAGTAGATGCTACTACATTGGGCTTAGCTGCTTGCTGTGTCACAGACCTTACTCACTGATTTACTGTATTCTTTATTCATTGTGTAATTGTTTGTGTAGTTGTTGGATTATTTGTTCTTTCTACTAGCTTAAATAGATTATTTAATTGAGTATTCGGATTATTTACATAGTTATAGTACCTAGATATTAAGTTCATTACTCATGCCTTACCAGCTTTTACAGGATCAAGTGATAATACAGCACTTGTAAATTCTCCTCATGATAGAGAGTCAAGTATCGTAGAACTTAATCATTTTGCATTCTTTCTTGCTTCTACTAATGCTCTCTTTGAGATTTCATCTTCAATAGTCTTTATCTTTCCATAGAAGCTCTTTAATTGTGTGTATTGACTAGATGCACTAGATCCATTCTTTATAGAGTTATCTAATACATCATCTATTGAATCGTTTATAGCATCTTTAGTCCATTTATTTAGCTGTGCTATTATTGAATTTCTTGATACATCATTCATATTAGGATTTTTGAAGAATGCTGTAAGTTGTTTATTGAAATCCTGTGTAAGTTTTTGTGCATCTTCAATAGCGATAGTACCTGCATCATCTGTATATTGTAATAGAGCATTTTTATATTGATCTATTATACCTTGAGTCTGTGGATTAGCTATATTCTGTGATATATCATTTGATAAATCATCTAATTGTTGGAATGCTTTATTCATATTCACTCTAGCACCAGCATCTCCAGCTTGTTTTGCTATCTCATTATATTGATCGTATAATACTTTCTTAAAGTTTCATAAAGCCTCAGAAGTTTCTCTCATGTTGGTTGGCATTTGTCATTTCACAGCATTTCAAGCATCATCTGTATATTGGAGTATTCACTTATTTTTATCCATCAAATCTACTACATCCAAAGTATCATCTATAAATTTATTATAGTCAGCTTGATTCATCTTTCATTTTACAGTTGGCTTGATGGACTTATTTATATACTGCTCAGCTTCTTTCCTTACATTATTAGCTTGGCTTTTAGGTAATCTTCATAGATACCTTGTAAGCTCTCATCCTAATATTCATCCTCCTATTCATAATGCAGCTTCAGTTGGCGTTATGTTCAAATCTCATTTACTACCATAATGACTTATTGCTGTTCCTAAAGCTCATTCACCAGCTCATAATATACCTGCTCATAATGCAGTAGAACCAGCATATATTGGAGCTGTGGCAGCTGCTAAAGGTGCTGTCGTTGCTATTCATGTTGCTATATCTCATACTATTTCTCCTGCCTTAGTGTATTTATTATTAGCTCTTTCTTCTCATAGTAAAGGAGTTCTAATATCTGTCTGTTCTCTACCATTAAATGCTGTTCATTCTGTTAGTTCCTTATCTCTTTGGTTTACATACTCTTTTACTGCCTCCTCTCAAAACATATCTATTGCCGTATTAGTTACTCGTTCTTGTAATTTGCTTCATTGTAATTTATCAGCTACAGCTTTTCATGCTTTATCCATCCATTGTCATATCATATTATAACCCCACTTTCATGGAGATTGCAATATTCATACCCCCACATCTGCAGCTTTTTGTTTTAGGGTTTCAGCATCTCACTTTGGGGCAGCAAATCACATCCTACTAGCAAAAGATAAATCTGACTCATCCCCATTTATGAAGTCATCAAAATCTGCCTTCTGTCATGGGTTTTTTGCTACAAACCTCTGTATAAGTTCTGTATCTCACATTGAATCCCAATTCTTTCATAGGCTGCGTCAGTATTCTCTTAGCATGTCTGCTAGCGCTCATGTTCTGTTTTGTGTGTTGGAATATTTAGCCTCATCTTTGCTTTTAGAAGTAACTGACTTCTGGTATAACTCCATTTTTGCCTGATTCCTTTCATCCATGTAATCAGTGTGTGCTTTATCGTCTATGGCTTTTTTGTATAAGTCATTCTGTATCAAACTCTGCTCGTATGGATTGCTGGATAAAGCTTTAGACCTCTTTATTATCGCTGAGGTAAGATCTACAGAAAGTCACGGAAAGGCTTTTCATTTTTTAGTAGAATTATCTGCCATTGTATGTTATAATTAGATAATTAAATGTCTGTGTTATATACTCACTGTGGAAGTTTTCATCCTCCGCTACTAACAACGTTAGATAACTCCGCAATAAGACTATTTAAGTTTTTCTCAAAAGTTGAAGCACTACTGTTCCGCTTTAAGTTAGTTGCTGAATCTCATAATACTTGCCACTCAGCATCAGACATTGCCCCAAATGTTGCTCCGTTGTCCTTAGCTGTGAATAAGGCATTTAATTTTAATTGAGAGCTTAGAGTGTTGAACTGTGCTTTAGCCTCTCCAGCATTTGTTCGCGGAATCCATTGATTGATTGCCCAATCTAGTAGTCATTTTTGTGGATTATCCTTTATTCATAGTGTTTTATTGCTTTCTAACATATTCTTTAGCTGAAGAGCTGATTTTAGAGCGTTCTCTGCCTGATCTACTCATTGTTTTTTTAGTCCAGTTTTGGCATATATTTGAGCCATCTCTCTAAAATCTTTTTCGTCCATTCAATAGTCTTCCTTTAAAGCTTTTCGCTGGGCGTCCGTTACTGCTTCTTTTCATTTTTCTAAATATGTTTCATAATCCTTAGAGAGAGATTCTATATATCAATTCTCGTTCCATGTAGGATTGTTAGAGAATTTGCTTTGAAGTACTAAACGTTGTTTAGTGTCTGATTGTTCCAAATCCCTTGAGATATCATAATTCGTTGGTTTATAATATCATAATACCTTTTTATCTACATCAGACTTTGAATACCTTTTTACATGGATAGTCTCATCGCTCTTTCAGTTACTCTCTAGTACATCTATACTTCAATCATTATTTACTGATGTTACAATACCTACATGTCAGTGATTTATTCAATCCTTACTAACATATCACAAATCGAATACTGCCGCATATCAAACTTGTGGTCATTCGCTTTTAGATACATTCATAACATCTTTCTTGTCTTGTAGTGAGTTACCAAACACCTTGTTGTTATCTCATGCCACTAGTACATCATTCACGAAGGCTCCACATTGTCATCCATAGCTACCATCTTTTATACAGTCAGCCAAGTTTGTTACATAGGACGCTCGGTTTAAAGATGTGTCATAAACATCTCCATACGCCTCTTGTCTAGAAGCTCTAGTCTTGAACGCATCTTGTGGAATCTCACCGTATCATGATGCTTTTATTACTACATTTCAGTTTTCATCTATAGTGTAAGCGTACTCTTGCTGATATTTATTTAATCAGTATCTCTCACGTACAGCCATCTTAAATTCTCACTTATTGTGTAGTGGCTCTATGAAATTCTTAGTAAGAGCCTGAGCTACACTTATTCCGTTTTTCTTTGCATAAGCGATTATGTCATCTACAGCTTGTGCCTGACTTCTTTGGATTATGTCTCCGTATTGCTCGTAGTATCAAGACAGTGCGTTGTAAAGGTTGGCTTTTAATTGTGCTTCATCCTCTACAGATAAGTCTGTAAGCTCCTGCTGTAGTTGATTCTGTAGTTTAGCTGTCGCATATTGGTTATATAAGTTGAGATCATTAGCCATGCTCTGATTAAGTAGGCTCATATCGTTTTGTATCTGTTGAGTCTGTAGTCAAAGTTGAGCTTGCTGTTCAGGGCTTCTATAAGATGCCGTTTGCATTGCAAAATTAAGACCTGATAACCTTTGGTTGAATATCCTCTGATCTTCTGCTGCCTGCATAGCAAGAGCGTTAGCTGATTGATTTGCTATAGCTAGGTTAGAGTTCCTACCATTCAATAACGCTGTATAGGAGTTCTGTAAGTCTACTTCTCTTTGTTGGTATGGTGCTAGGGCTTTCTGCATCCTTGCTGCTGCTAGTGCATCACTTACTGTACCTCATGTAGAGCTTGCAGATCTTCACATGATACTCTCCATCTTAGAGTGGTTAGCGTCTAGTTGGTTTTGGTAACTTTTAAGAGTCTGAGAGTCTGAAAATACGCCTAGTCTCTCACACATGTCATACCAGTTATCATAGATTTGGTATGGATCACCTGGCTCTAGATTTAATTTCTTAGCCAATGAGCTAAATAACTCTGCATTGTCTGTAGGATCAGCAGGTGTAGCTAGGTTGGCTATCCTTAGGTTGATATCGTCTTGCTGTTTCTGTTGCCATTCTCTATATGCCTCAGGGCTATAGTCTTTGATGTAGTTAAGCTGCTCAGGCGTAATCTCTGCGTTCTTCATTCCTCCTGATAGGGCATCTCCTGATGTATATTTCATGGCTGTATCCATATCTTCTTTTTTCTTCCAGTAGCTATCTAGTACAGCCTTCTGTTGATCGTTCCTCTCATTATAGTGGAACATATTATTGTATGTGTTCCTATCGGAAAAATACTCTCTGTTAGTTTGCCAGTATGCGTTGAGATTGTCTGTGATCTCTTTCATCCTAGCGTCTGTATCTAGTGTGTAATCAGGCATACCTGTTTGTTGAGCTGATCACTCCTGTACTCTTACCTTTCAGTCTGAAGATTTGAACATATTAGTATCTAGCTGCTCGTTAGGATCATAATTGTAAGTCTGAGTTTGTTTAGGAGTCTGATTCTCTGTCTTCTGTATGGTTGGAGTATTAAAATTCTGCTGATTAGCTCAGTTAGTACTGTTCTGATTATTAAAATTAGACTGCTGTGTAATCTGCTGTGGCTGTTGAGCCTGTTGGTATTGTTTCATGTACTGGTTGTATGTGTCATCTCACATACTCTTTAACCTATCGTTATACTGTTGTTTTTCTTGGTCATTTAGGGACTCGTACCCCTTCTTCCATGCATCGTAACTGACTGCCATTGCTTATGTTAGAGAAAATAAATACAAAAAAGCACCAATATCTTTACTGGCAGTATAGTCAGATTTCAGAAATTGGCGGATTTTTATGTAACTAAATAAAAAGAGCCGGAATTTTTTCAAATTTCCGCACCCTTCATATGTGTATGCTATTCACCTAACTATGTGTATATAACTTATAACTAGTTACATACATACTATATGTTTTCGGTAAGGTGAGCAGTCTTGGCTCAAAACCTTCTCCTTAACATACGCTTTTTTTTTCTTGATTTGTATCAGAAAAATCTTCCACAAACTGCTTTGTGAATAGCATATGTTAAGGTTTTGGTTGACCAAGCACCATTCGATCGTAATGGCTACTCAACACATTCATACTCCATGTTTTCGTATAAGTATGTCGCAGTGGCTTGTGAGTATACAGACCTTCTCAATAACTGATACTCCAATGATCTCTCATTGCTCGGCGGCAGTATATCCATAAAAAATATTTTGGCGGACATTTTATGTAAAAAAGTACCCAAAATGGTTAGCTATCATAATTAAAAAGCCTGATAATTTAATCAGACTTTTTATATCTTACATATATCTAGCAAGCTGTTCGTCGATATCTTGTAGCTTTTTACGGTTCTCTTGATTCATATCATGTAGCTTTACCCTATAGTTCTCTGAGTTCGTCTGATGCCGCATTGCTGAGTTAGTCTCTATTGCTAGTAGTAGGTTAGTCTTAAACTCATTGAGCCTCTTAACTTCTTCTAGCTTGTTATCCATAACCTTTGTGTAGATGTATGCGTTTGAGCTGTAGCATGTAATGTCTTTTAATGCATGCTCTAGCTCGTAGATATTGTGCTCTGTACCTTTAGCTGAATCTTTACAGCATCTCTTTCCGTTCACTTTCCTTACGTTTATTGCGTGTCAGTATGTTGCAGCTCAGAATCTAGTACCATTTAGTACTCAATCTGCATCGTAGTCTTTAGTGTAAGAATAATTTCCCTGAAACGAAGTCATCAAAGTGTATCATTTATCCATTATGCTTTCCATGAGAGCGTTATCTGTAGTATCGACACGGTAGTAAGCCACTTCTCATAAATCTTTATGCTTATCGTTCCAATAGTCTGCTACTAGTTTGACTGCAGCTTGTACCCATCGTCCTTCGTCTCTCATTCTTCCTCTATCGTAGGACATGTCATCTACTTTTTGGATCTCATCTAGAGGAAACTCATAGTTAAATAAATCTGAGATTGCACCAATAGCTGAGAATACTGTACAGCTTTTCTTACTTCGTTGCTGTTTGTATTGGTTATAAGCGAAGATGATGTTATCCTGCTGTACTAGCTTAGGTAGGGCATCTTCAAACCCTGTAGCTAGGAGATAATCGGTTGTTTGGATGTTATCTCAAAGGCATCCATTCATGTCTTTTTCTGTATAAGGCATAGTAAAATATTTAGTATATAAAATATGTATAAAGTCTTCTCTACTTCGGCTGTATCATTTCATGGCTTATAGTCTAACAAACTCCATATTGATCCTAGTTGTACCATCTTCGTCCTTCTCTATCTCTATTAGCCACCCTCAGATTATGTTTCATAGGTTAAACCTCTTAGAAAGCAGATTCTCCTTCAGGAAGGCTCAGGGCATGAAACCGTGTATCCCTCTATGTAGATCGTACAACGCTGTATGATAGTGTCATAGAGCAAAGATGTCAGGCTGATTATCTACAGGCAGGCTGTCTAGGTACTTCTTCATCTTGTAGTCCTTAGCGTAGGAGAGTGAGCCTCATCCGTGATGGAGGTTTATGTCTATTCAGCTCAGCTTCAATCTAGCGTCATAGAATCAGAGGTTGATTAGATCCTGTCTCACAGTCTCTATAGCTTTGCAGATATTCACTCAGTTAGCCTTGAGGTACGCCTCATCATGATTTCCCCCTATAAAGTAGGTGGGCAGTCAGACGTTAGGGTAGTTCTCCTTAATGTCGGCAATCTGTTCCTCAAATCAAACTCTGTCCTGCTCAAACTGCTGACCATGATACACTCCTGTACCATCTACTATATCACCTGCGTGAACAAAGCACTCCACTCACTCATCCCTTGCTACCTCGTAGAACTGTTTTAACTCATCTCTTGCACATTGTTTAGCTCCGAAGTGGGTATCTGATACTAGAGCGAACTTTAGATGTCATGGCTCGGCTAAGGTTTCCTCTACCTCTCTCTTTGTGTTCTTAGCCACAAAGTCTAGTAACTCTTTTACATCCTTGCCTGAGTAATGCTGTAGTAGTTCTAGTTTCTGTTTTTCTTCTTTTGTTAGTCATCTTTTCTGTTTAGGTTTTTTCTTGGTTTTCTCTTCCAACCACATCTGCTCTTCCTTTCAAGATAAAACATCTGCTGTTTCTCTCTTAGTTCTCTCTGCTCTATACTTCTTTACCGTCCTTCTATCTATCCCTAGTTCCTTTCAGACTTCTGTGTCTGTTGTAACCTCAGGGAAGTCTAATATTCTGTTAATTATATCGTCATCCAATCTCCCCATACATCCTCTACAATAACGAATTAAAACTACTCTATACAGTCAGCTCTATACCACACCGTTGGATCGTTTATGTCTCTGCTATTTAGTGTTTCTATCAACCATTTTACAACGTCTGGTCTCAATGCCTTCTCGCTTAGTCCGATTGTCCTTATTAGCTGCTCAGCTATCATTTTATTCTCAAATAGTGTGTGGATCGCCCTGTGCTGCACATCCCTGATTAATTCTATATTGGCTTCCTTATTTGCTCAATTCTGTGAAGTCGGTAGGATGTGATGATGGCTGTACACTATCTCTCTCGGCTCTCAATCTCTTTTCCTTCACATGCTCTTTGTATTTTAAACTATAATAAAGTATCCATCATTTAGCGTTAAACTTATCTATAAGTCTAACTATTAACTCGCTTAATCGTTTTATCATGCTGTACCCATAAATAAAAAGAAAAAGCTGACTAAAATTATTACTAGGAGTAGTATCTTAATCAGCTTTCCCATCTTTGAACTTGATTACTGATAAATTGCCTATTGCATCATCTAGTGTGTAGAATGTCCTTGCGTGGTCTTTATTGAGTACCCATTTATCGTTAGGTCATAAAAACCACACAGAGATCATTCAGTCTTTTTCTCGCTTTTTGTATATGTTATATCCTATAAAGTTCTTTACTATTCTATATTTCCACATTTAGTGACTCATATCTTTTAAAGCAGTTAAAAACTCTGATTGCTGCTTATTGATAGTCTCATTGTATTTATCGATCAGTCAATCCATGCTCTTTACATAGAATAGGACTATACCTACAATGCTTATCAATGCACAGATCATAATTGCTAGAAACGTACCTCTCTCACTAGATGTAAGTTTTGTGAGTGCGTTCCCTGCTTCTTCTATAGCTCATTTCTCAATATTTGCTGCCATTTTATTCTTTATCTAAGTGCTAAAACTATTCTCCTGATATTACACCTCTGATTTTATCACTAGCAGACTTAACGATTTCCCAAATGTCATAAATTAAGTTACTACCCGTACCTAATGCCAATCAGATTAAAACTATTATTCCATCGTTTAGTTCATATCATAAGTAAGGAGCTACAGAGAAAGATGCCAATACTCCTAGAAGGAATGATATAAATGTACATACTGTTACTGTGTATTTTCCTGAGAATTTCTTAAACGCGGGCTTCATAGCATTTACAACGCTTGTAACTACTGTAGAGCATACAAGTAAGATTAAGATTGTGTTTGTCATGGTAATGAAAAATGGAGGTAAAATTTTGTACCCACATTATAGTCTAATTTCTTTTTTTGGCGGATTTTTAAAAAAGAGCAGCCGTGAAGCTACTCTTCTATTCAACCTTATGCTGTCGCAGTAGGTGTAGGAGGGTAAATTGAAGTATAAGGACTGCTAACTATCCAACTTGGCGTAGGATATGGAGCTAATCTATTGATTAGATCTCTTGTTTGGTTAGCGTTATTTGCTTCTAATCTTGCCTCTGCTAAGTCAGTTCTTAACTGAGTTATTGTGTTGTTACACATCATGTCTAGGATTTTCTGTGTATTGGCAGTACCACTAGCTATAATGGCAGCCGTGTTTTGTTGTCATTGGAGAATAGCTTTCTCGATATTGCTATTAGTATTACAGAATCCTTGAGTGATTAGTGTAGTTTGGTTTGCTAGCCCTTGTTGAGCCATCATTTGTTGTTGCCACTGTGTATTATTGTTTATTAAGTCCACTGTGTTATCATGGTTGTTATTATTGTTTTGACCATTCAATAACCATGCAGCAGCATTACCTCCACCTAGACCTCAGAATCCACCAAATCAGTTACCCATGAATAGGAATAAGATCAAGATTATTAACCATGTACCCATTCCTCCGAAGTTAGTATTATCCATGATTTATATAAATAAGGAATAAAAATCTGGTGTTCCTGTGGTTATGCTAGCCACCAAGATCCTATATCTTATCTATAACGTCTACTACTTCGTCCTTTTTATCCCCAGCTAGATTGGCGTTCTGCTTTATGAGATTAGCTACGTTGGGGTTAGACTTTATGAGTCATGGTACGATCTGCTCGGCTAACTGGTTAAGCTGCTGTACATCGTTGAAGTCAACTCATTCTAGCTGATGAGCAGGAATCCCCATAGCTAGTAGTCTGCTTTTTAGGAAATCTCATTTAAGAGTTCACATAAAGTCTGTAAAGTTCATCTATCATTGGTTAAGAGTTAAATTAGTCTTCTGTCATATATTCAGCATACAGATCCTTCATCTTGTGATCGTATTTCTCTTTTAGGTGATCCTTCTTTACTTCAAACTCTGTGTAGTGTTTTACCTTGTCTATTACGTATGTCATTATCTGCTCCATCTTATCAGGATGCTGAGAAATCTGAGTCATAATCTTAGACATATTTAGCTTGTCTCAGTCAAAAAAGTGTTCTGTTTTTCGTTCCATGACTAGGCTGTTATCATATAAAACAACTAAGTCATAAGTAAAAAATCAGAATATCATATAGATAGATTTTCTGTTATAGTGTTTCTTGTTATTGTAGTTCGGTACTAGGATTTAGACTCTAGTATCTATATCTAAGCTATTGCAACTATGAAATATATTTTAAAAAAATACCCCCTAGAGGGCATTTTTCTGTAAGAGAAGTATATTTTTAGACTAAAACTATATCTTTATGGGCGTAGAGTGTTGCGTTAACTCATGGACTTCCCGTATATGTTCCTCAAGTATTTAAAAACATATAGCTGGTGGCATTCTGTCAGGTAGCCGTTCAAGTTCACTCCTTAGGTATTCTATAAGTCTGTGTATACGTGCTATTCGAAGAACTTGCAACTTTGATATTAGAACAGGAGTTAAACATATAAGCACAAGACATTGTTCCTATATCTGTAGCAAGAATATATGGTAGCTGTGCAAGAGCAGTACATCAAGAAAACATTTCTCTATAACAATATTGGGGCAAAGAGGTTGCTGGCAAATGTGGTGCGGTTGTTAATCATGAGCAATTATTAAACATTCAATAATAACAATATTCTCCTAATGTAGTTGCGGGCAACTGCGGTGCCGTTGTTAATGCAGTACATCAATTGAACAAACTCCTGAAACACCATCTTTCTACTATGTCAGTAGAGTTTTTGTTTAATAAAAAATTTATATCTCAACTGGCGGCTATTTTTCAACTCATAAAAAATCTATAATTATTATTATTGTCCAAACTAAAATAGTTGTGTTCATCGCTAACATTTCTCCGATATATTTTATCTCATACATTACTTAATGTAATAGTTGTTCAGAACGAATAAGTACTCCAATTTTTATTGTCTGTACTTGTTTCTAGTGTCACAGCATAGGGGCTATTATTTTTTTTAAGTCGTATAGTACTGTTAGCCTGTTCAGCAGTAAAACATAGATAATCGGGGATTATTGTAGGTCGCAGTTGTGTCTCTACACCTCATGGTCGCATCATTACTTTCTTAACTTCTTTTGCTACTAGTGTCATGTTTTATGTAAATAAATTATAAATCTGATTACAATCAGTATATTGCCTTTGTGTCGTTATAATAGTCTGATATTTCCTGTGCTGAGCGTGGTGCTGATTCTACTAATATATCTGAAAACGCTACTTCGTTATACGGAACGACTAATCATACCACATAGTTTGAATTAGTTTGTGGTGTTTGTGTTCAAGACCAGAACAAACTTCAATTAACATAGGCTGCATAATTACCATTACTATCTACACCATAGGCTAGATGCTGTCGTACATCTGTACTATCTGGTCACTCTGTAGAGGTGTAGGCAGTATCGCTACTATTATAAAATCTAAACCTATTGAATCCAGCATTCCTATTATATGAATAGAATCTCATACCACCTTCGTTTATCAGTCCTATAAATCTGTTAGAACCTGATACTGATAGTCGCTTGTAATAGTAGCTAATAAAGTTTACAGGCGTTTGTGTTCAAATAATATCTACTCTATTTGTATCAGTAAAGCTATATCATATAGTTTGCTTAGTTCAAGTAACAGAAAACGAGTAATTGCCCATTACATCCAAAGTGTCATCTTCTAGAGGGAAATAAGCGATAGTATTAGCTCACGTCTTCCATCATGCCTTCACTCGTATATATATTTTCTTAGGCTCTGTCTGTACTAGTGTCATCCTTTGTTTATAGAAATATAAATCTGATTAGTATTCTATTTTTACATAAATGCTCGTAAGCCCTCAGCTCGTACTAGAGCCTGTTATTCATGCAGAAACATAAAATCAGTTACTATTATTCTTTATGTTTGAGATTTGTGTGTCTGTTAGAGTTCCACTTCTACTATACCCATCTGTTGCTGTTGTGTTCCAAGTCTTAGCTGTAAAGTCTAATACTGTTGTTACTGTTATAGTAGAGTTTATTGTTCTACTGTCTGTAGTATTAGTTCCATATATTGACGTTTGTATTTGTGAAGCTCAATTACTTGCAAAAGGTCAAGTTACTCCACTTCTTGTAGAAGAAGTTGCCACATTATAGAGACTTAATCTTCCTCCGAAAGTATTTGTAATCGCACCTGTAAAAGAGAGAGTTATTTTCTGGGAATCTTTTATTGTGTCATTCAGATTTTCTATTTTTGCCATTACTGAATAATTCTTGTTACTTGTATTTAATCAGTTTGAATTGAATATAGCATAACTACTATTCCAAAACATATTCCACCCATCAGCTTGCATTAAAGCAACAGTCTTATTTCTAAAATCATAGCTGTATTCTACAATGTCTTCTCTCCACATATATATAGCCATCTGTTACTAGAATACGTAATAAATAGTACTTTGGTCATAGCTTCCTAAAGCTCAATATTCTGCCTCTGTTCATGCCCATATGTTAGATACCGTTGTTGTTGTACCTGTTGTATCGTTTTCTATTCATCCACTAGGTGCAGCCCATTGATATCCACTAGCTGTTTTTGTTAATACCTGATCTGTAGTTCATGCATTAGAAGGCGAGAATGCTGTAACAGTAACTGCTCATGTGCTACCATTCACACTAGTTACAGGCGCAGTATATGTTATAGCTCAAGTACTTCAGTTGAAACTTGTTACTCATGTAGAGCTTGTTAAGAATCAGCTATCATTATTTAAGTCTGATGTTTTTGAAGGTATTGATAAACTAACAGCTCAAGTCTGATTATTTACACTAGTTACAGGAGCTGTGTAAGTTACTGCTCAATGGTTTCAGTTAAAACTAGTTACTCATGTAGAACTAGTTAGATATCATGCATCGTTTGTTAAATCACTTACCTTAGTAGGAAGTATTGATGTGTCTACACTTATATTTAGTCATCCAGTAGGTACTGCAGCTCACTCTATAAAGGTTCATCCTCAACTATTTGTATAGAATGTACCACCAATTACATCATACATTCAAATAGCTCAGTCAGCATTCCTTTTTGCTGGATACATTTTTCTAACTAATACATCGTTATCTTTAGCTTCAAAGTAATAATATGTAGCAACCATCTGTGAGCCTTGGAATATAGTTCATCAACCATTATTAACTGTTGAAATAAATAATGGATATGAAACGCTTCCAGCATAAGAAGCTAATGATGTATTGCTTCTAGTTAAAGTTCAAGTAGTTCATCATAGGCTATAAGTATAAGTAGAAGTTCAGCTTCATATAGATATTTTAACCTCAAGCTCTTGTCATGCTGCTCCAATTACACTACTTGTTCAACCTCATGAATATTTAATTCAGCTTTGGTCTATCATCATTAGTCAACCT
>Ga0326512_10000512_pt1 | contig 34389 bp, 47 predicted proteins | sample 1_2617_0518_D_FD_203652 | JGI IMG/M metagenome (GOLD analysis project Ga0326512, IMG submission 203652) | Bovine rumen microbial communities from UC Davis, California, United States - 1_2617_0518 | ecosystem: Host-associated > Mammals > Digestive system > Stomach > Rumen | place: USA... | reverse complement strand
GCTTCATGCATCTTCTTACCACCGCTACTCCAAACTCCATCAACAAGAATACGAAGATTTACATTATGGTCAAATAAGCGAAAAGCAGCAGCTAATACACAAGCATCAGTATCGAAGCCTATGATATCAACCTGGTCAGAAGGCATAAGTCCTTCTAATAACTTTTCATTTGTATAACCAGAGTGAATGAGCGGGTCTGTAAATTCAAACTCTAACAGCTTAGGATCATACACCTGATTATAATTCACAAGACGCTGCATGTTAATATTATTACCATTTACATAAACCTCGGTAATAATCTTGTCATACCACTGTCTGTATGTATTAATAAACTTAATACACTTATCGTAAACTTTCCTTCCTTCCCTATCCTTCACAAACTCCTTTTGGAGGTCCACTATCAAAAGATATCTCATAACATCACCCCGCTAACTTGTACCAAATATTATTAAAGTCCGTGATAATCTTATCAATAGAATCAGAACCATTAAGGGAAGCTCCTGGCCAAGATTCAGGACTATTTATTCCATTAATCCATTTAATACCGGTACCACCATGTGATACCCAACTAAACAGATTAGGATTATAGTCATCAATAAGAATATCAGACCTACTCAAATTACTACCCCGTATACTAGAAATGATAGTCCACTTATTAGAAGAAGTAGCAATGAAGTTTGAACCTACCTCGAAATCCGGAACATAGTTTAACATCCATTCCATCTTATCAAAAGTCTGTTCATTACGAATAATCCGAGGTGCAGAAACAGAAGTACATACAAACACCTCGGATTTAAATTGTCTATACAATTTCTTAAACAACTCAATTGCCATTGGGTCTGGTTTTAAATCTCGAAAATAATGTAACCCAACCTGAGTGAAAGTAGGCTCGTCACCTAAGTAGGCATCAAGTTCATACCGAACAAGAACACCGTCCATATCAAAGTATATCATTATTAACTCCTTAACTGATAAAAGACTTCTCCATTTCTGCTACAGCTTTCTGCTGAAGAATATTAGTAAATCCTTTACTTGTCAGATCGATTGTGTTCTTATCTCTATTGATATACAAATACTCATAAGCATCCTTCTCATTCAGCTTTGAATCAATATCCGCAACAGCAATCTTATAAACCTTATCTATCTCAGAGCCAATAACCTCAAAATAAGGATAACCTGACTCTGTAATAACAGATACAGAGATAGCTTCAACTACACATAACCCATCACAAGGAACTCCTATTGTGAACTTCTGATTGAATATAACACGCATATATACACCTCCTAATTGAATACTGCATAGAATTCATTGATAACATTCATATCCATATCCAACTCCTTAAGAGATGTTAATGGCGGTAACATTATTGCATTAGCATTGGAGAAAGTCCCCTGCATTACAATATATCTTTCTTGATCAACAACAGCCATAAATCTACTGAGAAAACTACAACAATCTAACAAAGGTATAGGTAAAGTTTTCTCAAGTGTAAAATACCTGTCAAAATCTTCTCCTTGATACCAAATATAGACCAAATCTTCTCTACCAGATATACTTGCTTTTTCCCGGAAACCTTCAACAATTTTATGAAGTTCCGGATCTTTTTCTTCCCAATACTTCTCATCAAGAGGAAGTACTCTATTAAATGTAAGTACTAACTCACCAGTCTTACCTACATCAATACGAATGTTCCTGAGTGTATCAGAGTCTGATTTGTACTCAATATCAAAACTCCTAGCAACCTCAAAACCTAAAGCATTGTCCAGTGATTGTAATAAAGCTTTCAGACTCATATTATTTCTCCTATTTTATTAGTGCATGTCTAAGATAAAAAGTTCAACAACGCAACCCCCAATAATATGTAATATAAAGAAAGTCATACCATTTATGAAACTATCTTATCATGGCTAACAATGGTTTCTAATTTCGTAATCGTTGCAACTATTTACGAAATTAAATTTATAACTTAATTAGGCAATAGGAATCGGACCTATACCTCTATCTTATACCGATAGTGTTCTACCATTAAACTATACCCAAAATTACAGCTTTTTCCTATATCGATAGGGAGACGATTTCTAGGTGTAAGCATATTAAACAAGAGTCAGCATTGAGTACGCAATGCACACAAGATCAAAAGAAAAACATTATTCAGTTGCCTGAGTCTCAGCTGCCTCCGTAGTTCCTGCCGGTTCCTCAGTTGCTGTAGGTACTTCCTCGCCAGATGCCTTCTTAGCTACCATAGCATTGTACTTAGCCAGGATAGCGTTCACAACCTGATTACGAGCGTCCTGATTGATCGGATGTGCGATGTCCAGAATAGTTCCATCATCCTTCTTTCTATAAGGCATGGAAACCCTTACAGAATCCTTTCCATTCATGATGCGAATACCATGGATAGCAATAGCATTGTCGATCGTGATAACCGCATAACCCAGTACCTTATCGCTGTTAGATCCTTCATTGAGTGTCACGTTAACGTTAGAAATCTTCATCTTAATTTCCTCCTGAAATTGGTAGAATAAAAGTGTAATTATTCTGTGCGTACTCACAGAAAGTGACTTGACCGGAATCGGACCGGCATCTTACATAGTATGTTTTACCGTTAAACTACAAGTCAACCGTCGCTTGGGGAGCAACAATATTAATAACCCTTGCCTATGTTTATAATCAGTCCAAGACAAAGAACAAACAGGAAGATAAGAGCTACCAATGCAATGATACCCTTGATCATGAGAGGTTAGTCTCATCATTCTTACCGGCAATAATGAAACCAACTACTGCAACAATAGCAACAATAGCCGAAACAATTACGCCACCAATAACAAATTTCTTCATTTGAGAAATCCTCCTTTCCTTAAGTAGTCAAAGTATGAAAGCTCTCTGCATACAGGACTTCACCAGGATTATCAATAAAATCCTGAAGATCTTCATCTTTAAGATGCATACCAGGAATACCTCTATGTTTATAGACATATGGTCCGAGAGCATGTAAAGGAACAAAGAAATCGGACTTTGAATGAGTCACACCATCTATATCATAAGCAATATTGTTATAAACATAAACAATGTGATCATCTATCTGAGCTTTACATATAGTACCACCCGGAAATGCATCCTGTAACATCAATGCAAAGAAATAACTGTGTTCCATAAAATAGTCAGGTATAACCTCGAGTTCCATTCGATTAGTGCCACGATTGAAATTTCGTATCCATTTAAGAATAATCACATTAGCACCACGTAAATGAAGCATCTCAATAAAATCGTCAGAAAAATTTTGGATGTACATAAACTTCATTTCTCCTTATATAAGATTATAAACGCCATAAAAACTTTTCAATCAAAGACCAGAATTATGAAAAATGCTCATTAGTTTCCAATAACTTCGTAGCACTTGCTCTTACAGACCATAAATCCTGAATCTCAACATTATCAATAAAAATAATCTTGAAATCGGAGTAGTCCATCTGGGCGCCCATAGCATCAGTTATGGAACCAATCAGCTCAGCGAATTTATTGTTCTTGTGTTCCATATCCCTTGTAGTATCGTAAAGGATATAATCACCAAGCTCATTCTTATCATTACCAGTCTCAGTTGTCCATCTACCACTACCTGAATAGCAATGATAGAATGTAGATATTACAGAGTTCTTATCAAGCCAGCCAATCTCCTTTGAAGGATAATCTTTATATGCAGACCGCAACTCCTTATCAAAGAAAATGTTATATAGTGAAAATCCGACATTATAAGATAACTCAGTAACTTCCGGTTTATACTCAGTTATAGCACCAACCGAGATATCAAGTATAGAATCATCATGTTCAATGTTAGGACAAATCTTACTCATACCAACACTGAGGAAATTTCTAACAGTTTCATAACTCAGCATCGCTTTAGCATAGATAAATCCTTTATCAAGAAACTCAACTCCATAGTAGCAAGTAAAATGGGTCGGATCTTTAGCACTAATGATTAACTTAACGTCTACAGGATATGTAGTAATCTTCCAATCAGAAGAGCGAACAACTCCAGCATAAGCCTGAATACTCAAAATATTTGAGAAGAACTCAAGCCAATTAAAGTTATCCTCTTTGTAAGGTGTCCATTTTCCAAACACCTTAGACCAGAAGATATTGTAATCCTCAAGCTCAGAACCGCTACCCATATATGGACGACAGTCATAGGAAGAAGGAAGTTCACAAACTATAAGTTCGATATCATAATCTGTGTAAGCACAAATAATCATTGCACTAGTATCATTGTTATGAGACTTAACCCATTTCCAAACTAACTCATGATTAACGAGATTAGCACGATTCTCAGGTTTATCTACCAAAGTATAACTTCCCTTTTTCTCATCCCATTCAATAGAGAAAATTCTATCTACGCCATTGAAAAATTCCACATTCCAAAATGTGAATTCAATGAGCTTCACTTTCTGTCCAACGTCCATTTTGTTTACCTCTTCTTAAAAGTCTAAATTTGATTCAGCGTTTCTTGTCATCTTCTGCGAAACACCCGGGAATGAATTTCCAGGCTGATGAATCTCAAGATCCATTGTATCACCATCAACCTTAATGCTTACAGTATACTGATCACCAAGTACAGTCTGATAATAACCATTATACTTTGTAGATGCTTCAAAAGTAGCATCCTCACTGAATAGACCAGTCTCCTGAGAAAGCACATTATGCATACCAACTTCAATATGAACTGTACCAGGTTCTTCATGACCCTGTATTATGATATCAATATTGTATTTAGCACCATCAGCACTCTTCCAAGAACCAGCATATGATTCCATTCCCTCAGGCATATAAAGGACAACTTCTTCCTGTTCCTCTTCCTCTTCCTCTTCAGGCTCTTCAACAACAGGCTGAGAAAAGTTATTTACTTCAGCAGTAAGCCTAGGAGAAAAATCCGGATATATAACATTTGAGAAATCCTCATTCGTTACTTTCATAAAGCCATAAGACTCATCACCGATCTTAGCAACAGCCGAATACTCGTCAATAGTAAAAGTATATTTATTACCATCAACGATTATGTAATTATCAGCACAAGTACCCTCATAGTATGTGTGATACTTGTTACTAATAAGAACATAAGTCTTATTCGTAGTACAAAGAATACTATCAGTTGTTTCATCGAACCAATAGCTATCAGCATTGAAGTCTTTATCTGCTACAGGTTCAGGAGTAGGAGTAGGAGTCTCAGTAGGAACTTCAGTAGGAATTTCTACTTCCTCAGGAACCTGCTGATTACCATCTTCAATTACATCTGTAGGAAGACTTTCGACTGCCTCATCTACAGAAGCACTCTGACCAGGCTTTGTACAAGCAGATAAGAGTAATACACATAACATTCCCAAAATGTAACATCTCTTTTTCATAGTTTAATACCTCACGCTCTTTTCAATTCCAGAGCAGCAATAATCTTAGGATCGAGATTACTATAATCAATCCCACCTCCTGCTCTGGATTCAAGAAATTCAAGTATTTCTTTTCTGGACACTTTCTTATCATATTTACTAGTATCGAATGTACTTAGTATTACATGTCCAGTTAGTTCATAAAGTTCTCTTCTTGTCATCACTCACACCAAACTTACTATAGACACTTTCTCCATAGATGCATTGGCATCATCATCCTTTACACCACAGAAGACTCTGTAAGTGTCTATAATTGATCCGTCATAGATAAAGACTGGCTTATTGAAACTCTTGTTCTTTTTCATGGCAGGGCTAGCAGCTTCAAATACTGCACAGCATACCTTACCTCTCTTAGACCAATTAGCCATCTTTATAAAACAGATACACTTTTTAATCCTTTCAACAAAAACTATTATATTCTTATTAACATAAAATTCATCCACACCATTAGTATACACGTCATCAGTGAAGTTCAGCTCATCCAGATTCTGCTCCAGATAGGAAGGTACCTGATCCATGTATATATCTGCCTTTTTCATATAACCACCTATTCTACTTTATTTTGCAATTCAAAGAACTGTTCCAGAGATGGTGACATATGTTCAGTATCTGAACTCTGAGACTCACTTGTGGTAATAGCGTCTGTCATTACTCTGAGATCCTGCATCTCAACATTAGGATTCATCTCAGGTTTACGGTCCACTAAAGTAGCCTCAATAAAGTATCCACTCATATTCAGATTTGACAAATATCTATTCTGTAAACAATTCATTGTGAACTTCAGAATACGAGTTAAAGCATCTGTATCCTGCATCTGTTCTTTAAGCTCATTTATATCTCGCATACTCATAGCACTGGTATTAGCTCCAAGTAGAGCATGAGTACCCTCTAATAGAGTCTGCTTAAAGGTCTCAGTGATTTTCAGCTCTTTGATAAAATCAAGTCCCATAAGAATATTACGAGAAATGATATATCTAAACAGACAGATAACTCGAGCGCCCTCATCAATAGATATAAATGTCTCAAGTTCAGCATTAGTTACACGAGAACCTACCTCAAAAGTCTCAAGAAGATTTATAGCCCTTCTTGGTTCTTTGTTAGTATAAATGGATAACAGGGAAAGCACATTCCTGATAGGCAACTCAAATGTAAGTTCCCTTTCCTTTATCTTCATAGAAAGAAGTTCTCGAATATCATGCGAACTTAATATACTAAATCTTCTAAGAATACATCTTGAGATAAATGCATCCCTAAAAGCAGTAATCTCCGTTGTACAAATAATGATATAAACACCATTCTCCAATGACTCAAAAGATGTCAATAAAGAATCCTGTGCCTCATCACTCATTCCATGAGCCTCATCCATAATAATTACCTTACGACCTGTAGATGAGAACCCAAGTGTCAGATCATTCTTAACCTCAAGAACAGCTTCCTGAGACTTAAGATTAGACATATTGTACAGTCTCACAACGTCAGTACTTTTATTCTCCTGAATCACAGACTGTTTAGCCTGTTGAATAAGATCAGGTTTTGTTGCATAGCCTATTTCACAAGCTACAATCTTTGCAATAGAAGTCTTCCCAAGTCCAGATGGTCCATACATCAATATAACCCTAGGAAGATTATCAGATGAAATACACTTTTTAAACCATTCCACAATAAAGTTATGACCAATAATATTATCCAAGTCCATAATTTGATTAGCCATAAATTTTTCCTCCAGAAAATTTTGATAACATAAAATAGCATGTATTTACCGTCCAGTCATATTTTACAGGATGGTAAATAAAATTTTAAAAATACCCGCCACACAGTCTATTAAACCATGAGGCGGGCACTTAAGCATTTACATACTTAGATTGCCGGCATGATCCGATTATGCGTTCTCGCCAGGACCGCCTGCAGCACCGAACTCACCAACGATATCAGGATTGTAGTCGTTAGCTCTCCAGGTAGCAGCGATTCTTGCCAGTTCATATGCGTGCTTGTCAGCATCTTCCTTACGCTTCTTAGCGATCTCTTCAGGGCTCTTTACACGAGCAACCTTCTGGCTCTCCGGAGTGATGTTGTACTTCTTGAGGTCACCGATCTGAGCAGCTGCTGCGCCGTTAGGAGCAGATGCAAGCTGGATCTGAGTATCGTATGTTCTCAGAGTGAAAGTACCAACCTTGTGCTCAACAGTCTTATCCTTCTTGGTTACTTCAGCCCAGAAGTGAACTGTAGCCTTCTTGTCGTTACCCCAGCTGTCCTTAACCAGAACTGCGATAGGATAATCCTTACGCTGATTGCTTGTCTCAAGAGCTACCAGAACGTTACCGCTGTTAGCCAGGAAGTCTTTTCTGTTACCATAGGTAAGGTTCTCCCTAACCTGAGTAGTTACAGCGCCGGTCTTCTTATCCTTTGTTGTCTTCTTTGCAAGCTTAACAGCAGCATAGAAAGGCTTGTCACCAACAAGAGCGCCGTCATCATCCATAGCGTCCTTAACAGTGATCATACCCATCGTATCCTTAACGAGGTCTTTGATGATCTCATCTGTAGCCTTAGCTACGCCGTTAACAACAAGGCCCTTGATGGAAAGAGAGCTGGAAACCTTTACGCAAGAGAAAGTAGTAGCAGGCTGTGCCTCTGCCTGAGCGATAGCCTTCTCAATAGCGAAAGCGAGCTGAAGCTGCTCGTCAACATACTGGTTGAGTTCCTTTGCCTGATCCTTGTTCGGATCTCCCTTACGTCCGCGGAATACTGCGAGATAGTTCTGATGTCTGAGTGCTTCAACGTTTGTGTAACGTGCAGCAAGAACAGAGATCTCAGGAATAGCACCATCAGCAGAGATGTTTGCAAGAGCACCGGCAGTAGGAGAAATACCCAGCTTCGACTTGAATCCAGCATAGAGCTGTGCGATGTTGTGCTCACCATTGGAGTTAACCTTACCAAGAGCACCAGAAGAACCGATCACACGATCAGCAACCGAGGGCTTAGCAACGATAACCTTTGTGATGTTCATAGCCTTAGCAGCTGCAACACGCTGTGCTTTCTGCTTAGCTAAGTCAGCCTTCATGGCATCAGCCTGAGTGGAAGAAGCCTCACCGAAGTAAGTCTTGGAAGTCTTAGTATCTGTGCCTGCAGGTGTAACTGCGCCCTCGTTGTTAGCAATTTCCTCAAGCCGCTTAATCTCGTCGTCAATTTTAGCCATAATGTTTTTTCCTCCATTATTCTGAATAGTACTGTTATTAACACTATCAGGTACTTTCTCCTCTGCTCTCCCTATAGGCTCCACTACAGGCTCAGTCTTCTGCACTATATCAGGTGCTTCATCAACCTCAGGTGCCGGTTCAGTGGTAGACCCAGCAGCAAGAATGTCCTTAATAGGATTAATCTTATTATATGCAAAAAGTATAGCCTCTTCATCACTTCCAAAAGTCTTGTTAGGAAATGCGATAGCCACACTCTTAGCAACCTCGTGAATGTGCTCTTTTTCATCGGGATTACAAAGCTCCCTACGAGCAACCTTGTCCTTGATTTCTTCCTTACCTAAGAAGCTATCGTATTCAACAACTTCCTCAATGGAATCAGCAATCCATTTCTTTACCTGTGGTAATTCCGAAACCTTTTCATCGTATCCAAATAATTTCAAAAATGCACTAGTCATCTTATGAAATCCTCCGTATTTAATTTTACTGGCGTCCCCTCGGAAGAATAGCTTAAAATAAGCATAGCATAATCATAAACCTGCCTATTCCAACCAACCAAGAAATCCTTGTTAACACGATGGATATGAGCCATCGTAGGCCAGTCTAAAAATAAAGATCCTTTTAAAGAAGATAATCTCTCAGTAAAAATATCATGTATATTTTCATTGCTAATATTTAGGTAGTTATCACAATTATAAATTGGAACAATAAGCGAAGCCAAACGAGAATTTTGACAAGCTAATGATAACTCATTATACTGTGATATACCTACCTGATACATAAAGTATACATAAGCCTTTTCAGGCGGACCAGATATAATCTTATCAACAGGACAATAAAGTTCCGGTTTTGTCCGAAACCAGTCCGGGTTATTCTGTATCAGATTAAACCAGATATCAAATTGCACAATGTACTGAAAATTCATGAAACGCCAAGGCAATTTAATATTCTTAGCAAATAAGAATGAGAGCATCTCTTCATACTTTATAGATAAATTTCGCATAAAGAAGACTCCTTTCTTCATCCCTATATAGGATTAGGAAACAACAAAAATTTATTCAAAAACAGCCCAAAAATTTCTACAGCCACTTTTTCATAAGTTTCAGTTGATAAAGAAGTACATATATGAGTTTTATCCAAAAGCTAAACTAAATCATAAAGAGATTTACTTTTACCCTCACACTCTATGTATTATTATAGCAACATCAAGAAAACATTCAATAGATACAGTAACATTGAAATTACTCTTCTTTTAAGAGTCTATTATCTTTAAAGGTCGTATTTGCCCGACCTAAAATCTTCTACGGTAATATCATCCAATAAGTTCTGATTCTTACCAAATAACAAACCAACTTCATGCAGCATCTTAGGTTCATCAGTACCGGACTCATTAGGATCAATATGCTTCCTATAAAGGAAGTGCACAATCTTTCGTGCTTCAGGTTTCCTAAATCCTCTAAAGGTAAGGATAGCCAGAATATCAGTACCAGGAGCTGTAGCATCTCTAGCGAGTTCAGCACACTGCTGTTCCATTAACTCCGGAGTTACATTGCTATATATCCCAGCACTCTTCATATTCTCCATAAAACGCCTAGCCTGATTTAAAACATCCTCAGATGCATGCTGATAAATATCCGCCTTAATCTCAGTAACGCGTCTTCTTAAAATATCAGAGTTAGTCATGTTAATAATCCTCCAAAAACTCTTCTGCTTTTAGAAGTAGAAATTGAATTTCATCACTAAACGACTCACCAACAGACATAAGTCCATTAATGTAAAAGTTCGTTATAACTTCCATGTTAGCAGTCTCTTCCAAGTCATTGACCATAATATCTTGTATATCAAGCTGAATTGGTACAACCATCTTTAACAATAGATCAACATCCGATTGATTAATTTTGGGAGTAGCATCAGCGGTCTCCTTAACTATTTTGTCAAGTATAGATTTCACAAATTCAGGATCTCCACACTCAGGCAATAAGTCAGGAGTGAAAAACTTATTGTAATGAATCCATAAACCCGGAATAGGCGGGATATTGTCAGACGTATCGCCATACAAAAGCTTATTAAGAATAATCGTATTATACGGAATATCCCTATCTTTAAAGATCGCTTTTGAGTAATTCGTCCTATCAATTACTTTACCCGTATTGCCAGTAGGCTGGATAGAAACATTATCCGATACGAGAAAAGCCAAATCACTATCTCGAGTATGAATGTAAACATTTTCAAAATCATTCTGATATTCCTTCACCAATGTGTATATAAGATCATCAGCCTCATATCCATCAGCATAAGCACAAGGAATATTACATCTCTCAGCAACTTCTCTACATAATATCTTCTCAAACTTTAGGTAACTCGGTTGTGGTGTTCTATTGCCTTTGTACTTATAAACACCACCAGTACTTTCCTCAAGTAACCTATATTTGACAGTAGGAGTAGCATCAAAACACATAACTACAATATCGTTTGGAGTTACCAATTCCTGATAACACTTCAACAGGTAACACAGTCCACCAATAGGCAGACTACAATTCTGATACATACCACGTATTTCAGTAACTCCAAAACTCTTATATTTCTCATGAGCTGCACCAGCATAAATGTAGTTAGAGCAATCCATTAAATGTAGGTTCATAATTTCCTCCACTGACTAGGCGACATATTCTTCTCTTTACATTCGTAAGCAAAGTCCACTGCATAACGCAAAGGAAGTAAAGAAGAACCACTTCTCCGTAACCGAAGCAATGGTGTATATGTATCAAGACGTGCCTTACCGTTCTTAAAGAACTTAGCATTTTTCTCCATGATAACACGACACTCATTAGCAGCATTACTAATAGACTCATCATCAGTATCAGTAATAGCTGTTAACTGATCCATAACTTTATTGAACTTGTTAGAGTCAAAAGTAAGATTATACTTCTCGTCAGAAGAATCTGCAATAGAGAAAATCTCCTTTATTCTCTTCAACTCATCAATAGTTAAATCGTCCTGAGAAAACTCATTAATCTTAATACTTTGCATAACATTGATCAATTCCCTAGTCTCATCGTTACACAAAGAGTCGAGTAATGTAGCACGCCCATCAAGATAAACCTTTAAAATATCTATAGCTTTCTGAATGTCAGGATTATCATCGTCAGCATGATCATCAACCCAGCACCTTACTCCACTGTAAATAATGCCGGTAGAGCAATAAAAATAATTATCAAGAACATCACGCGGCCAATTCAATACATGTTCAACCGCAAGTAAGTCTGGTATAATCCAGTTCATTCTTCATACCTCATTATAAAAATTATTGAAACTTAAATCAGGCTCTTCATTCCTACTATGAGAAACCATTTGCTCATCATACCAGATGTCATCATACTCCTTTATATGGAATACATTACATCTAAAGTTTATACTACTCTTCATTAGACGATACTTAATACCGGTTGCCTTTCTAATCTTTACAGAATCAAAAGGTAATGATACTTTTGCATCTTCTATAGGTACAATGAAATAGTTATAGCCTTCATCTTTTGTCCAAATACTTTTTACATAGCCCTTAACAACAGAGCCACTATCTTCATAATAGACTAAATCTCCCGTATAAATATTATCCTTAACCAATAACCCAATGGATGAAATCATTATCGGTGAAGACATAGGTCTCTTTCGTAGGATTATATCTGTCAAAGTCAACCTATACGGAAGATCGTCTATAGTGAATTTCACAATATTACCAAGAACATCTTTACCATTAAACTGAAGAAAGTTTTCGAACAAGTTCAGCTACCTCCTCCTTTGTCACGATGTTACCAACTAAGACATCGAGAGGACAATCATCAACTTCACGAAGCTTCACTGTAGAGAATGATCTTCTCCATTCAGCAATATTATAGGCTTCCAGAACTCCAGCAGCCGTATAAGAAGCTTCTGTAACAATTGTCGGAATTTCCTTGAGGCGAATAAACTGACCTTTGTATTCCTGTTCAGTCACAGTAAGAGGTGTTACAGAGTTGGCGACATCTATGACACCAACGTTAAGCAACCTATATTGATCATATATAGTCACCAGATATCGCCTCCTTCCCAACTTGTAATTAACTTTATGATATCACCCAATGGCTTACCATATAACTGATTCTTACGCTCCTTAGATAAATAGCAGAATGCTACCTTCGGAAGTACATTCCCATCATCAGTCTTTACCAAATTCTGATATGCAATAGAATGCAGACACTGAATAATTCTATCCGGTGTCATATTGGTAATATCCATGAGTCGAGAGATAACATCAGCAACACCATTAGCATGCAATGTAGTAAATACACGCTTACCGGTATTTGCAACAGTTAACACATCTCTAGCATTTGTATCACCAGTCTCCGAAATATAGACTATATCCGGATTCTGTCTCAATAGAGATTTAACATTAGCATCAAATTCATCCATATCTTCACATGAAATCTGTTCAATACCAGGCAACTCTACCTCAACAGGCATCTCAATAGATACAATCTTCATATCATCAGGAAGTGCTAAATCATTCAATATAGCAAGCATAGTCGTATTCTTACCAGACATAGTAGGACCAGCAATAATTCTCAATCCATTTTCCTTATTGTTAAAGTACTCATTAAAGAACTTAATTACTGGTTTATTGATGTTACAATCCTCTAATGTCTGATTGAAAAGCTCATTAGAAAGGAGTCGTATGGTTATAACATATCCTCTATACTTGTGATTAATTACTACTCGGCCTCTCCAGTTCTCGTTCAAATTAACACCAACATACTTCGGGTTGTTAGTGATATCAGCAATCGGAGATTCAAAAGTTAAGTACTTAATCAAATCCTCCATATCGTTTGATGTCAGAATACGCTGTGAGTAAACTTTGTTCTTCCTTACATTGTAGTATACCCTTGCAGAGTTACGATAAGATGAAATCGTTATATCAGATGCCTCTGCCTTGATTGCCTCGTTATAGATAGACTCAATAAGAGTCTTAACAGGAATATTACATAAGTCATCATGATAACCATGAATACCCACCCATAACTTGAAATAGTTATAAATAGGGACATATGTAATCTTGAGCTCAGCACCATCAATAAGTGGATACTCTACAGGTATATCCTCACAAGCCGCAACGAATAGCTCATGCGTTCTCGGAAGATATTTATACGGAATAACAGTAGAATTCCAAAGCTTCTCAATAAGTGCTGAGGGAACATAAGCATTCTGTACTTCTACAAGCTCATGTTCAGATTGCTTCTGACACAGCTCAAGGATAGTTTCATTATCCAACAAACGCTGTTCATAGAGAGCAATAGCCTCAGCAGTCTTATACTTTGCAGCATTCTTAAATCTCAGATTTGTGTATTCCTGAATCTCGATGTTAATATCATAAGATATTACGCCATCAAGATTTAACATACTTAATTACCTCCGCTAATCCCTGAGTCACCGAATTGCAATCAACCGGATCAAGCGAGAAGAGTGCTGCATCCACGATCGCTGGAATGGTAGGAATTGTCAGGAACTGGAAGTCCATCCTGTTGTTAAGACCAAGCTTCTCAAGGATAGGAGCCGGAGATACATCACACTTGTTAATAAGCAGACGAAGTCCAACATTGTCAGCCTTGATTTCGTCGATGACAAACTTGGTGTCCTTGATAGACTTAGCAGAAGGTACACACAGGTAGTTAACGCTGATACAATCATTAAAGATCGTATTGATAATCTCAAGCTGAGAGTTATCAGCAACCACATTGATAATGCGATAATGCTCAGCAATATCCTTAAGATCAGAGTAGAACTTCTGGATAGAATCCGCATCATTATCCAGATAGCCGGCAACACATACAAATTCTTCTGTAGGCTTGTTCACAGAGAACTCAGTCAGAGACATAGGCTGAATGCTGTAGTCTGTAAGCTTGTTATGTCCTGTGATATCGATGTACAGAACATTAGCATTCATGCGGCTCTGCTTCTTGGAAATAAGATAAGGAATGATACTAAGACCAGTTTCCTCGGTACCAACAAACAGATGTAATGACTTCTTAAGCAGAGTCTCAGCGATAACAGTATCCTCAACCTTATGAGCTTTCAGATACTTAATCGTCTCAGCCTGGGCAATAATAATGTCCTTATCCAGATCAAGCAGCTTGTTAAGGATGCTGATCATTCTCAGAACCTTCAGATGCATCTCTTTGAAAGCATCATTGAATGTTCCGTTGGACAGTTCAAGTGAAGACTTGATAGCAGCCAGAGTTTCCTCAGATACAAGAGTACCACCACTCGCACGCAGGTGAGCATCGAACCAGTCATTGTTCGTAGGACTGATTACAGTCTTACTCATAGCGTTTGTAGTCTCAGCAATGAATGCGTCTGTGTTGGAGAAGATCTCCTGAATATCTGTTTCAATCTTACGCAGCTCAATGATGATATTGATACGCTCTTCATTAAGCCCGCCAAGCCTAGTATTGTCTGCATTCTGCTCACGAACCTGTTTGATACGGTTAAGAGCAATGTTGATCTCATCGAGACGAGCATCAAGCATAGCAGAAGTCTGAGTGCAGATAATGTCAACAAGCATACGAACATTCTGCTCAAGCATTGTGCACTGCTGAGAAGTCCATGCATTCCGGTCATTGATCTGTGCACGAACCTTAGCCAGCTTCTCTTCCATCGTAGGAATCTTATCATCATGCATAATCTGATAGATCAGATCACCGATAATACGAATACGCTCTTCAACTGCTGCATAGGAAGTCTGGTTCTTCAGCATATCCTTAATAAGTGCAGTAGCAGTAATCTCACGAGAGATCTGTGCAACATCCGCAATCTTATTTGCATCATTCAACTCCTGCACAAGATCCAACTGCTTATCAACAGGCTCCGGCATAGGAACAGGAACAGGCTCAGGTTCCGGCATAGGAATCGGAATCGGCTCCGGCTCCGGCATAGGTGCAGGAGGTTCTTCATCTGCAGGTTCCGGCTCAGGAATAAAAGACCCAACAGAAGGATCAGGAATATCTTCAACAGCAGAAACTAGAGTCTGGTCAATAGGCAGTACATCACTGATATCATTTGCAATGATCTTCGAAATCAAAGCATCAAGATCCTGCGGAGTAGGAGCAATGATGTATCCATCCAGTCCCGGAGTGTCAGCACTGAGCTGAAGTTTCTTTGCATTCTTTTCAATAAACACAACCTTTGAATTAGGATGCTTATTGGCCAACGAATCGATAAGCTGATTCTTTACCTTTGCATTACGAACATCATCAGATGTAAAAACATAAGCATCGCGCACAGGTGTCATAGCAGTAGGGTCCAGGACTAACTGCTTAATAGAAGCCGCCGGTGCTGCAGTTGATAACTTACTTGTATTTTTCACTGCCTTTCTCATGAGAGTATCAGCAGTACTTGAAATCACTATCATATCCAATTCTCTCCTTTAATATAATTCTTGAATAGTGTAATGGTCAATATGACCAGACCTACGTCTAATCTCAATTTGGTCTCCCTTTCTATGACCAAGTAGAGCAGATCCCAACATAGAATCACTAGACAAAATATGATGATCTAAATCCGGAATATTGCCAGGGAAAATTCTGTAAGCATATTCATCTCCTCTTTCATTGTCCCTAATTGCAACAGTCGAATAAAGAACAACAACACCACATGTATTATAGTTCTTCAGGTCAGGTACACGCTGAATATCATACAGCTGACGCTGTAAATTGAGTACACGAATATTAGCCTTTCTACAAGCATCTCTTGCAGCATCAAGAGTAGAGTTCTCAGATGCATCCCCGGAAGGAGTAATCTTAAGAATCTCAGTAGCCTCATTGAGATCCTGCTGTGCCTGTTCTGCCTTTTCCTCCATTGTACTTTTCAAATTTTCAAAATAAATTCTGCAATCCTCAGAAACACTCTTTAAACTAGAAACCATGATTACCACAACTCTCCTTTGGATATTCTATATTCAGAACTTTGTAACCGAAACCTTTCCTTTGCACATACCATATCTCTTTGTAATCCAGTGAAACTTTAATACATACAAGCGAAGACAAACGGAGCTGATCATAACAACAATACTTTTCAACTATCATTGTATCTCCATCGTCGCTTATCAAAGTCCAATTATTATGATAGAACTTTTCATTATAGAAACTTCTCTGAAGTAGGAGCTCATGAGCAATGGTATAAAACCTTTGTATGAACTCCACTTCAAAGAGATCCCTTAACTCGGGTGGATTGAAAGTTCTAATCGCATGAATATAAGCAGAATCAATCTTGTTCAGTTTGCGTATAGTGGAAGAAGGCAGACCTTTTGTATCTACCTTTCTCATATACTACCTCCTGTTACGATGCGGGAGGAGCGGGAGGAGTGGGAGGAGTTCCACCACCGCTACTGCCTGAACTACCACCTGAGTTTCCGCCACCGTTACCACCGTTCTTACTTGAGAACCCTGCGATAAAGATGACAATTATAAGACCCACAACGAGGATCTTAAGGACATCACCTACAGTAAGATTAAATGCAATTGCTAACAGCATTTTACATACCTCCTAACTTTGTGATTATACCGAAGGTAAAACCAACAATTGCCAGCAGTATAACCAGTATTACAATAAAAACAATTGTTCTTGTAGAATTGCTTGAATGCAATTCCTCAATCTCTGCAATTCCGGAACTAGACTCCGTTACAGGCTTATCTGAATCATCATCCTCAATTCCAAATTTGCAGTCATACACACGCTTACCATTAGCGTCATAGTACGTATTGTGTAGAGACCCTCGGTCGTCAAACTTAATAGACGACCTAGGATCAACTCCTGTAGCAGCAGCCAACTCAGGACCTAATGAAATAGAATCATCAACCATCTCGAGATACCCCCTTACAGAATGTCTGATAGAACGCATCAACATCGTTATAGTTGTACTGATGATTATGGTAAACCTGATCAAGCTCAACAAAGTCTAAATCATTATTACCTTTCAGTAACGAAGTAGGCGTACCATTATAGATGATGTTCAATTCATCAGCTGCACGAGTTATGGCAACATAGAGAAGATTGCGTTCAGCCTGAACATCTACTGCAGCTTCATAAACACAACCAGCCTTAATCTTTTGCTCAAGTTTCTTCTTGTTTGGAAATACACCATCATCAGCATCGAACAGATAGACTGTCTTTGCCTCGAGACCTTTTGCCGAATGTACAGTATAACAACGCACACCAGTATTAGCATCAATGCACTGCTGATTGATATTGAACTTCTCTAACTCCTCCGCATAGAGTGTCGGATAAAGTTTCTCATTACAGATAGGTCCAACAAGAGCAGTATAGAACTCCGGCTCTCTATCAAGCTTCCAAGTCTCATTTACATACTTCAAATAGAAACTAAGAAAGCTGTTGAGAACAACACCAGCAGATGCCGGATTCTCACGATACATTTTCTGGTTAGCAGACTGCATAAGAGCCAGCAGTTCATAAGTACTTTGTTCCTTATAACGGAACTGAATATCAAATATGTTCTTACCAGTCTTACGCATAACCTCACAAGGACCAGCAATACCATTAAAGTCCTTCTTGAACTCAGGAAGGAACTTAAAAGCATCCATAACAAACTGGTCACTAAAAGGTTTCATCGCTACATTAGCAAAAGCGCACAGTGCATCAAAGATAGGTATTTCCCAAATAGGAGTATATTTATTACACCTAAAAGGAATCTTGCTCTTATAGAGTTCCTCAATGATAGGATATGCAGATGCATTATTCCTGTAGAGAAACATAATATCATAGAGCTTAGAATTACCTTGAGCATTCAGAACCTCTTTTATCTGATTAGCAAGATTCTGTATATCAAAATCTTTCCTGCTCATTAACCTTACAATACCACCCTCATGACCCGTGAATGTCTGAACATCCGGGAAAGATGGCTTAATAACTTCTGTTGCAAAGTCTGCAATCTTCTGACCACATCTGAAAGACCTGGTCAAATTGCAAGTCCTTGCGTCAGGTCGTACTTTCATATACTCCCTAACAATCTCAGGACATGAGCCATTGAATGCATAAATCTGCTGCTTGATATCACCGATAACTACAAGAGTATCTGCGATGATATTAAGGATCTGCAAATCAAGCAAAGATAAGTCCTGAAACTCATCAACAATCATTACCTGATATTTGCCTTTCCATACAGCAGCAAGGTCTGTCTTTGTAAGCAGAGCGAATAGGCAATACAACGGGATATCACCCTGAGGAATCTGTCTCATAAGAATGCCACGAATAAACACCTGCACCCTAACCTGAGTAAAGACTTCATATGAAATATCCAACTTCCTAAAACAGAATTTAGTTTCCATATGGTCTCTATCAAAAACAAGAGCAGAGTTTAACTCAAGAAGAGCTCTATAAACATTCTTACAAAAGTTCTTATCCTCATAGTTATCATGCCCAGCTTTCTGAAGTAAATCAGAAATCATAGGAACGTATTCAGCAGGCCTCAATGAAGCTACGATCTTTATATCCGGGAAAGCCTGCTTAAGAATAGCATTAGATAAGCTATGAAATGTATTAAAATTTACGGTAGGTGCAATAGCATAACTCTTTGCAGCCTTAGCGTAACGACCAGCAATTTCACTTACAGCAGCTTTTGTAAAACTCATACAGTTAATCTTATTACCAGAAACGCCATAATAAGACTGCAGTAATAAAATACCTGCAATCAAAGTGTGAGTCTTACCTACACCCGGGTCCGAAAACGAGATAGTGTTCTTAGTAAAATCGGATGCAAGCTCTTTCTGCTCGTCAGTCAACTGTGAATGCATATGAGCAGATATAATCTGTAATTTACTACTTACGATAGGATCCATAATAAAGCCTCCATTATCATGTGCAATACCTTTCCAAAAGTTCCAATAAACTATACTTCTTCTCCCTCTCCTTAAAGATGTTGGAGATACAAGCATTCAATAATTCATGCCACTCAGAATCATCATCGAAAGCACTGCTTGACTTAAACAAATCATAGGGAATGCATTGATTATTCTGAGCGTAGTAATGAGGTTCTTCCTCTTTACAGTTCAACGGATGATCCGTAGTACCATCTTCGAATATTGACCACTCAATAAACTTGCTACCTATATACTCATAGAAATGATTATATTTCACAGCGTTTGATGATGGCCAATATTTACGCATCATATACATAAATGGTTCAATCAGATTTAGGACATTTATCTGTAAATCTGGACGCATCATTAAAGCTACTATAACTACTGAAACAGCTCTAAGTGTATCCAAAGTCCACTCAGCCTTATAGACCTTAGAACTATCCAAAGACTTAATCCACTCAACAAGAGTGTCCTTGTTAAGGTCTAATGGTATCTTAAGACTTTCACCAACATTAAGCATATTCTTATTCTCGATATTATACTTAATATTCTTAATGATAGAATCAAGATATTTGTTAGAAGAGTCTACAATCTGTATCTGATTTGCAATGAAATAGTTAAGTAATACTCTCCAAGTCTTAGGACCGAACTTACATCCTTGTACGTCTATAACTGTGTCAGCCGTGCCAACAATAGCATAGACATAATTAGATAGTTCCTCTTCCAAGAAATTGGCAATATACTTAGTATGCATCTCGTCTTTAAGGATATGCATAATTACTCCTTCTTCCTTACATAAGTACAGTTTATCGTAGTATTCTTCGATACATCTTTCTCAAAGGTATATTCGTAATCAACAATACCGTCTACAACATTACCACGCTGGTCAATAATGACAATAGCAGTATCCTCTTTCATTCTCTCAAGAACATCCTTTAAAAGCGATGTTGTAATATCAGAAAGAGTAAAGAAGAATTCATCGAACAGAATAAACTGTAACGCTTCGGGTTGTGCCTTCAAACATGCGTATCTAAGCAACGCACCAAGTACAGCACGATATCCACCACCCTCACGGAGGTTAATATCCTGCCCCAAACCATTAACAATAGTAACATGATTGCTCTCTGTTGTGAGCATATGAATACCACCTACATCAGCATCCGGCACCATAGTACCAGCCTCATTAACAGCTTTCATAAGCATCTCTTCTGCAAGCTGTGTATGACCAAGAGAGTAGGCTTGGATATTCTTATAGATATCTTTTATATGATCTGAAGTATCTAACAACTGCTGAAGTTCAGTTCTAGCATCTGCTAAGTTCTTTCGTACCTCAGCATTAGATTCTTCCCATTCCTTGCCTTTGCGGATTATCTCATTACAACCGCCAATGCAAGAACTTACCTTACCTCTTACATTCATTAATTCACGATTGTTCATTTATACACCTCGTACCGTAGTAGCAATGATCAGAGTAAATCCTTTATACTTGGTATAGAAACATCCGTTACCTACACCAACAGATACCTCTGATAATTCTGCTCCGGAAAACAATTTATACCATACCTTAAGCTGTGCAAGAGTTAACTTACAATATACACAACCATTAGTATCTCCAAAACCACAACTGAATTGGCATCCATCAGATAGAAGCTCTACACGAAAAGTATTGGGTGAAATATAAACTTCAACACCAGCACTATAATCCAGACTTGCAATTGCATCAAGCAAATCCATTCTGAAATTCGTAAGCTTCATTACTTCGTTGAGTGAACCAGACTTCTCTATTGCAAGATTAATATTACTTGTCTGCATAACTGCTTCAATACTTATCAAGTTAAGATATGTATCATTAAAGACAAGCAAGTGATTATCCTGCAAGTTCACAACACAACCTGTGTCAGCGAAATCACTTAAACACTCAACTAAAGCATCAGCCGGAATAACAAAGTTCATTGGCCATTTTATACTTGATGACTTAGGATAAAATGTAATAATATCCCTGCCAACAAATAAGATATCATCTCCAAAATAGATACTACTATGTCCGTCCTTTATTAAAGACTGATACATCATAGTCTGCTTGACTTGATAAAGTAATACCTTAATCAGAGGAGAATCCCATTGACCAACAGTACCAGTTGGAGTTATATCCTGATATGCCTCAAATTGTGATTTACAAACAACAAAAGAATCTCCAACACTCATACGCATTATGTTCTCAGAAAATTCAATTTTCAAACAATCTGCATATTTAAGCGCTGTAGATAGTACACGAATATTACTTCCCACTTCCATACAATACTCAACATCCACAGAACTAGATATGGGAAGTTTAATTGTAGATAACACATTGTACTTCTTTGACTGAACAAAAAGGATATTAGGACTGAACTTAAACACAAAGGTATTTCGTGCATTCTTTCCAGATATATGTCTTTTCATAAAGTCAAATAAAGTAGTAGCATCATCTCTATTCAACTCAATGTTCATGAGAATCCTCCAACAGTCTCTTACCACAAGTAGGACATACGCCATTGATAATCTCAGTTAAATCAGACAAAGACTTTGTAATAGGCGGCAAGTCAAAATGCTCTGTATAACTAAAATACTTTATAGGCTTAATATCCAATAGCGGAGCATCCACAAACTGCATAGGCGGAATTCTAATATCCTTTATTTCCAGATAAGGATTGACATTAAGGACATAGGAGCATCTTTCTAAAGTCTCCTTTACCTTAATAAATTCACGCCAGTTAGCATATACAGAGTTTTTAAGAACTGCTTCATACTTATCAATACGAGCAGAAATCTCTGTCTTCTTACTCTTAAATGCTGGCCAAGTAAACTTCTCTACGGCTGTAAGAAATTCATCAGCAACTCTGTCAGTACAGATACTTGCCTTAATCTCACAATTGGTCTTTGGTGAAGTCGTAATAAAAGGAACAGCACCAAAAGTAGGAGATAGCTGTAAACAAATATCACCATTAGAGTAAGTCCTAAAACCAAAAGCATTGAGCAGTTCATCTATTCCGCCCTCAGTAACAGAACGCGTAGTTGTCAAATCCTCTTCAGATGATGTATCCGGATTATAGGAACAAATTGTATTACCATTCTCCTGACCAACAATAAGATGTAACATCTTATTATCATGAGTGATAATCAGTGTACCAGAATCACAACCATCCTTTATAATAGCGTTTCGTGCGGCACGAGATTTGATAGAACCACTAACCCAAGTTTCAATGACTTTTCCAAGGATAGATTTTCCATTGGAATTATTACCAACAAACTGAGTCAGACTGTGGTCGTCCATCATAATAGTGCCGTCACTGATAGCCTGCAGATTTCTTATACCAAAACTTATCATATCTGACTCCTCAAGTTGTTATACATTTGAACAGCTGCAACTGCTTCTGCATTGACCTCATCTACCAAAGCATTATACTTATCTACTTTAGCCTTAAAGGCAGCATATTGTTCATCACATTTCTTCTGGTCAGGCTGATCAACATACCATTCCGGAATCTCGGTCTTAAGATCAAAGCTCTCAATATCAAAAGGAATGCGAGCCTTGAAGTCTGCAGGAAGTGTCATAACACTCCTCTTCCACTGTTCAAAAAGTACCTCACGATTTGTACGGTCTGTCAAGAAATTATTCTTAGCAGCATTTAATATAGTTCTGTAATCTTCCATATTCTTATACCTCTTTAACTTATATTTGGTTACCCAATATCATACTTACTTTATATCCCAGTCAGACTCATCTTCACCCATAAGGTAATAATATTCCCAACCATTAACAATCATATGATGCGCAATAGCAACAATACCCAACTTTCCAATACCCGGAATGCAAGCAAGACCATCATAACCAACAATAGAAAGGTACTGACAAAGAGCAATATTGTTTGTTATGTTGGAACGCTTCAAAGCACTGTAAACACGAGAATCGAAGACCTTATCAAACTCATCACAAGTAGGAGGTTCCACTTCATGCACAGCGAATATAAAAGCAGGACACTTCAGTCTGCGTATACACTTACTAAGAATAGTAGAAACCTGTTTACAAGTCATACCGTGATTACGAGCAATATCAGTCAGATTAAGCCCCAGGTCCATACACCATTCCTTAAAGAGCCTCTGCCATTTATAAGGGAACTTATAGTAAATTTCCTTACAAATATTCTGAGCAGTTACATTCTTCATTTTAGCATCAGAAAAGACAGTAGCACTCATATCAACCAACCCAACTCTCTTAAGGTAATTGCGATACAAGTATTTAGAAAAAGTTAGAGAATTATTCATATTCTATCTCCTATAAATATATTAATGAGTTTACCAGTATCTTCAGGAGTAGACAGGATAGTTTTAACAATCCGTTTATCACCATCAGTATAGTTCTTAGCTTTCATAAAGCCATTAAGTGACATAGACATACTAATCTGAGATTGGTCAATCTGTGTGATAGAGTCTGTAACATCATACAGATTATCTTTTGCATTACCACGAAGTGTGCCAACCTCTTCCGATGTATTAAACTTCTTATCATAAAAAGTTAATTCATCAGTACGCAAGTCTAAAGGTCTATCCGTAACTGTTACAGTATCATCATCTTCAATGATAACTACCGGCATCTTAATTGACAAATGCCTTGATATAAGCCCAGCATCTGTGTTAGATAAAGACCCAGGAACAATCATTGTAGTATTGGTTCCGTCAGGCTTACGAATAATAAACTTACCAATATCCTTGTGGATATGACCAACAATAGCAAGGTTTATCCCTTCCAATGTTTCGGCAATACCACGGTTAGTACCATCAACAATACCAACACTGTGCAGATAATTGGTAGGTATAACTTCCTGACAGTGGAATATACCAATGTGATAGTTGGCATTGGGATTAAGCATAGGCTTATATTCAACAACACTTTCAGCAGATGGATCCCAATGCTGAAGATAGATAGAACACTTACCTATATCTACTCTTCTTGGAGTTCTGATAATCTGGTAATCCCTCGGAACTGCATTACGAGTTTTCAATGTATCATGCGGCTGAATAAGAAATAACTCCGGATTAGAATCCAACTGTAGCTTAACATGATTTCCAATTACACCATAGAAATTTCCATTTACAGCATTTGCAAGTTCTCTATCCAATTCCGTATGTGCAAGAGCCGAAGAAACATCTCCACCATATCCTCTATCATACCAGTCACCAAGGGAGATAAAATGAGTAAATCCCTCGGTTTTAATGATATTTATCAAGTCCTGCTCTATCTCGTTAGCAACCTTTACATATCCCCTTATAGTAGAGATATCCTTCATCTTCTTATGCAGGTCGCCAGCAAATAATATTTTAGCTTTCATAATTCAATCCTTTATCATATGTAGTATTACCAACTTTAACTTGATAACAAAGTTCCTTAACAGGGAACAGAATTTCATCATCACATATCTTTTCACCATCTTGGTAACAGAGAATGGAATATAAAATCTTTATAATCTCATCTTCCATTTCTCTGTCACTAAGCTCATAATCATCTGAATTATCCCAACTATAAAACAGACAGATACTATTATAAAATTCCTCGGTCAAGAGATTTGTATATCTTGAGAAGAGATGACTATGATATTTCTTCGTACATCCTCTTACAATTCTCTTTAGCTCTCTGTCTGAAATCTCTGTTAAATCAAGTAGGAAATCCTGATATCCTATCACTCAGGCAGATTAGTTGTTGGGTCATGTTGAACATCGTGCCTGACAGCCGGGCCGGCATTTCTCATTCTGAAAGAAGAATCCCTAGCCTGTGTATTCGCTATCTTGTCAAGACCAGTTATAACAGAGTACAAATCTGCAAGCGTAGCAGTATGCTGAGTAACTTCAGTACCAGAGCCTTCACCGCCATTATATACAGTGATTCTCTGATATCCACGACCTTTAAACTTCTCAGCCACTTCAGCTGCCTCAGGCCAATCTACATTTAACTCAGCACAACGCTGTTCAGGATCCGGAGACATAATAATATCTCTCATAATATCCAAATCAGCATCAGGATCCAACTTACGCTTAGCAGCAGGACCAATCTTTATTCCAGCTTCTTCTGCAAATGCAGCAAATGCAGGATCAATACCTGTCTCATTCTGAGAGGGTAATTCATCAGCATCTGCATCTTCCCAATACACATAATTGGGTTCTGCAAAGATATTTGTATAAATATCCGGGAAGCTACGCTTGAAGAAAAAGTCCAATATTTTAATTTCATCATCCTTATATCCACATGCCTGCAGACAGATATAGAAAGCAGTCATGACACAATCAGATGTTAAAAACCATGTTCCAATATCACCATAATCATTTGACCGGCATCTTAAACACTTATTTCTGCCGATCTGCATCTTTTCTTTTCTGGCATTGCACCAGCTCATTATCATTACAAAGAATTCATCCAGCGTAGTAGCACGCTGAATAATGCCACTCTCACTATCAGCAAATCCGATATAAAGTGTAGGGACATCAAGTTTACTCGGAAATGGTAAATTCATACCAATGGGATTCACAGGAGCTTTCACCATAGGGTAAAAAGTCCACATGTTATTATTCTGGATATCACTACTATTGCCATTACTATCATAAACGTACTTTAGCATAGTAAACTCCTTCTTAAAATGGCCAGGCTGACAACTATGCCAGCCCAGCCCTTGGTAAAATATTACAGGTCGGACAGATCAACAACACCGCCATTTACAGAGGAATCAATATCCCCGCCTGCAGCCTGGTTGAACTGCGATACAGTGTTGGAACCATCTTCCATAACCTTCATTGCAACATTTGTAGCCTCATCAGCCTTCTCAGCAGCCTGCTCAACGGAAGTACCTTTCTCAGCCTCAGCCTGCTTAACAAGCTCCATAAGACCTTCCTTGATCTTCGGAAGCTTATCAACAAGACCAGTCTCAACGATATCCTTAGCATACCACTTTGTAGCCTCATCTTCCATATCAATGGATGTGAGAACTGCAGCATGCGTAGAGCAGTACTTTCTCAGGTTGGAGATAACATCCGCAACAGAAACTTTATTACGGAAGTCAATTGCTCTTGCGATCATCTGCTCACCAATCTTATCCGGATCAGTACCGTTTGCAAGAGTATCTATAACAGCCTTACCTTCAGCAGCCCAGCTATCCGGGAACATAACCTCAAGTGCCATAGAGTTAGCAATGGGCACATAGGAAGCCTGCTGTCCAGCGGTCTTCTTATCAGCACCGATAAAGTCATACCCAAGCTCAATGTAGTCATGACCTTCCTGATGATAATTCTTGTCATCAGCAGCCTTCATCAGAGACTGTGCAGCCTTACCAGAAAGGTTGATCGTAACCCTCTTTGCTTCCTTCCAGATAGGAGCACCGGTTGCATCCAGCTTAACTACGATTGCCTGCGTAAAGAACATTGTTGTAAGGTTAGACAGAATAGGCTGTACCTCAGGAGCAACATTGGTGTTATTAATCTTCACACCATAGTACTTCGCGTTGATTGCATCCAGAGCCTTCTCCAATTCAGCAGCGTTGATCTCAGTACCTGCAGCCCGAGCAGTAGCCTCATACTCAGCTTCCTTTGCTCTCTTCTCCTGCACACATGCAGCCTTGTGAAGAACCTTGCAGATAGAACTCCAAGTGTCAAGTCCGGTATGATCGATGAACTTGCCATTCTCATCCAGTTCAACCTGAGAATTATCCAGCTGAATGAAAGATGTTCCCATTACATCGAAATCACACTTACGGCCCGGAACAGCAGGAGCAACAACATCAGTGATGCCGTCGATAGTAACCGTACGGAAGAACAACCTGTACTTGCAGTTAAGCTCCTTAGCCTTGGAGAAACGCATATCATATCCCTGGTTAGCCTTGATTGAATTACCCTTACGAAGTCCGCTTGCAATAATGTTCATAATTTGTACCTCACTTCTTCTTCTTCTTTTTTTGTTTGGTTTTTAATTGATTGAATAATAAGTCTCGACCACATCTGTAATTAGATATACTTATTTACATTTTAATGTTAGCATTAGACTGCTCATTGTATTATCCTAATTACAGCTCCGTGAAATGCGGAACGAGATAAAACTCACGAAGTCTTTTTATTTGATATGTCCAACCCGTGAAATCCTATTGTGACCAAAAGTTGGTTTGTTCCATATTCAATTGTAAATTTGGACATATCTTAAGTAAAAGTCCTACATATCCAGAAAATTTTCTGACATTAGTAGAATTCCTTTTACCCTTATATAAGATTAGTGTGGGGCTATATAACATTCAATATGGTTGACAACTATAGAAATTTATACTTAGTTATCCCATTTCTTAATAACCTCCGTACATTCCTCACTACATGTACAATAATCAGTACCTACGAGCTTGTAAAATGTTGGAGTTCCACATAATGCACAAGACTCTTTGCATCCCTCAATAGCCCCTACTTTGACAAGACCTAACTCATTAACTTTTGTTAAATCCATGTCATCAGCATACTTAGCCATCTCTAACTACCTTTTTTCTTAGAATTAGCCTTTCTACCTGCAACTGCAATATAATCATTTCGTTTGCAGGTTTTACGCCTTATCATAAAGGACTTAAAAATCATATTCAGGTACAGAGCATATGACAGATTTTTATTGTGTCGTAACTCTGTAATCAACTCGTTAATAAGATCGCCATAATCATTCCAGACAGTGGTCTTAAAGTCAACATCAAGAATACGCTGGATAGACTCATAGCCACCCATACCATCAATAACCATCAGAAGTACATAAAGTCTCTCAAAGAAGAGCTGTGTGTTTGTACCATCTGTGAAAAGTAGGTTAAGGTAGTCATCAACAATACTCTTATCACAGTTGAATGAAGTTGTACCACGAGGACCAAGATGTGTGAATGAACACTTAAATCCATCAGCATCTTCTGCACTCACCAACTGTAACAATGCAATATAAGCATCAGTATAGTAGGTAAGCAGAACAAGGTCATCGAAGAGATGCCAGCCATTCGGATCAGGATAAGTAACATTCTCCTGTCTTAAAATACGCTTAGCAACATCTGCCGTACAAATCCATGTACAATCAAAATCCGGAACACCATTTCTATCTGCAATAAGAATTCTATCACAAGCCTCAGGTTTTAATCTATAAGGCTTCGGATTGAGTTTCTTATTATAGATATTAACCATGAATTCCCTGTCCCTCAACATAACTCTTGTAGGACTTGTAGTTTCACAGTCAGCAGAATATATAGGTAAATCCTGCTTAGGTACCATATAGCTAAGGGTATAACCCTTGAAGTTTACTTCCACCGTAGATAATGTTCCTTTGATGAAAAAGTTATTATGGCTGATCTGTTCCTTTGTACTGATAATATCAAAGTACGTATCAATGAAGTTATCCTTCATTAAAGTCCAGCCAAGCGGATATGGCATAAGGACATAGGACATAGGTTCCTTTGTACTGATATTACCTTCGACAAGAAACTTAGTAGAATCTACACCAAGCACAGGCTGACCTTCTGTAGGCTTAATTCTAATCCAATTACCAAAAGGACCAAAAGCATATTTATCAACAATCATTTGAATTGCCTCCATTCATTCTCTAATTTTTTCATACATCCCATATGAAATTTTGTACCAGTATCTCTGAAATAAATGTTAGTTCCATTATTAGTTCCGGTCTTAATTAACTTACCACAAAGATAGCAACGATTGTATAGACCGTCAACAGAAACATTATCTTCTTCCTTACACTCAAACAATTCAGACAAGCTAATATCACAAATCTTTGAACACTCAGAAAACTGTGCTTTAATAGAATCGGTAGCCATGATTAAGCCTGTATAATCATCACTAGAGATACTGTATAAAGCTAAAGGGAGAATTATGTTATCCTCATCCAAAGAAGTAATATACTCCTGTAACTGCTCAAGTTGGAGCTTATTCATAGGTGATAAAGACTCTTCATCTATGCAAGCTCCATCAAAATATCTTTTGAAACAATAGGATACCATAGGCTTAAAGTCTTTAACTTCGACACTAAACTGAAAAGGAATAGGAGTATCAAAAGAATAGTGCTGCCCTTCCCAATCATATTCAGTGTGTACTGAAAAAGTCTGATTGAATTTATAAGCCATAGTGTAACCTCCTATTATCTAATAGTATACCTCGTATAAAGCTCCAGAAATGTCTTGCCGGAATTAGTACAGTAATCAATGATATTCTGGTTATTCTGATTGATGTTATAGGAAATCTCCTGTATAATGACATTATGAAGTCCGGCATATTCAGCAGCAAAAATAGATGTTGCCCAGATTAAGCCGAAAAGGAAATATCCATCATCATCAGTACCACCGACAGCAGTAACATATTTATACATATTCTCAATCACCCTATCACATGAATAGTCAATAGGGACAACCGGCTTGTCAAATGCCAGCTTGACATTATCCATAAGCCAATCAGAGATAAATGCATCGATGATATTTGTGTAACCATCCTTTCCATATGGAATAGTCTTCGTGAAGTTCTCTAACTCTGCTGGTGTAATATGTAACTTCTGCTCATATGAATCAAGGATAGAAACATCCTCATCACATACAGATGCAGCAAGCAGATAAGACAGACCATACAGAATATTAGCACTACCAGTAGCAACATGCTTAGCATCTGAATTACTAGCATAGTAGTACCAACCATTATAAACACCAAGAATAAGTTTCTTTCTATTCTCAGCATTCAACTTAAAAGGAATCTTGTTAACAAGCTCCTCTAAGATATCAGCACTCTTGTCAAGATTAAAAGCATTCTTAAACATATCATTTTCCTCCAATTACGATTAACTTGGATTCATACTAAAGCCTATCCAAGAACTTATTGTCTCCTCATAAGTAACAAAGTCACCTTTGCAGTAGTCGAAAATTCTTACAGGAATATTTAACTGCTTATGTGTATAAGCCAATAAGTCTGCAGATAAACTATCATATCCATCCCAAAGAAAGAAGACAGTAGCATTGTCTTCTCCAGCCAAAGCCTCCACTAGCGTATAAAATACCGCCTTTATAGCTTTCTTACCCTTTACCTTTCCAGGTAAAACATGTGTTATATTCTCAAGAGAGTCAAAGTCCCTCAAGGATTTAGCAGTAATGTCCGTAATAATCTTCATACACTTATCATCAGTCTTAGGGAGAAAAACTCTGGTAGTAGGTGTAATAAGATCGAACGGATAAATGCTATTCATAACACCCTCGATATCCTGTATCTTATCCTTGTAGATAAAGGTTCCATCTTCAGGAAAATTAAATCCTGATATAAAACCAATATTTCTATCAATCATAAATACTCTCCAATCATTAACTTCTTATGAACATTTTAGGTGTATAAAAAGGATTACCCATATTATTTAAATCAATAAGCATCTCCTTTAAATACCTTCCATCCTCATAAAGTCTCATACCATCCACATCTTTACCATATCTTGCCTGAAACATCAAAGCTTTAGGTTTTGAATATTTCAGCCTCTTAATAAAGGTGTAACCAGCTTCATCATTATCCGCAATTACTACAGCACGACTACCAAGACGATTAACAATGACTCTAACATAGGGTGACATATTAGAACCCAACATAGCAAGAGAGTGAAATCCCTGTGTTCTTAACCAGAAAGCACAAACAACACCTTCAGTTATAAACACTGGTTTCTTATCTCTATAATATGTAGGAAGTTCTTCCATACCCCATAATGAATATATCTTAGCCTTATATCCATAATTCTTTGAGTCTAAATATTTTGGCTCAACGAACTTGTCCCAACCAAGAAAACCCATTACAGCACCTTTGTTATCTTTTACAGGATAAACCCAACGCCCACTCTGAGATAGATATCTACCATGACAAAACCCAAGTGAATCTTTTGTCATCCACTCTGGTAAATCATTAGCACTAAGCTCTTCCGGAACATAGAAACATCCATAGTCTCTTAATGCATCAGCCGGAAGTTGTCTAGCATTGGATACAGCAGTCAAAGCTTCTTCAAAATATTCCTGACTCTGGAAATAGTCAATAATATCTTTAAGTTCTTTTCTAGCGTTATCTATTGTATAGACATCTTCATCTACAATAGAGATCTGATTCATTTGAGCGATTAGTTCTTCCAAAGAAATATCATTTACGTTATCCATTATTTGTACCTTTATAAGAGTATACTATAGGTTCAGTACCTGCTAAACTATTATACAATTCAGAAAGTTCTGTAACATCTTCCTCATATATAAGCCCAGCATTCTGTAACCGACCAATTATACTATCCAAAGTATCATCCTTACAAACAACAAGAATACCCATATCCGGAATATTGTAATAGAAGATATCCAGTGTAACACACGAACTGTAAATCTTCTTGAATACAATTGAATACAGTACAATATTATATACTGTAACCAGCTCTGTTATCTTATAAGGGTGAGACTCGAAAGCATCATGTACTAGATACTTACCGCTTAGAAATGCTAAGACATGAGCAGCTATATCATCAGAGTCCAACTTAATGTCATCCTTACTAAAGGCCTTCATTAAATCAGAAATATAACTGTTTATAGTATAACTCACATCTACAGCATCATCTAAGAAATCCAACTTGTTACTCATATGTGATTGTCTTCTCCTTGGAGTTATAGACAAGGGTTAACTTCTTACCAACATTAGGAACTGCCGTAACATAAAAGTCCTCATCAATATCGATATTAAGTTTCTCCATTGCCTTAACAATGTTCTTAGGATCTCGTACTTCGACTTCATTCATATGATCAACCTCCCTGATAAATATTCTTTAACCACCATTCATACACAACGAATGTAGAAACAGCATCATATAGAGCCGTATGGAAAGAGCCTTCACGACCCTTAGGTAACTTATCATAAATCTGCTGAATCATATCCTGTGTTTCTGTAACCTCTACATACTGACCAAGAGTTCCTTTCTTACGATCACTCTCAGGAGGAGTACCTCTCTTTGTTGCAAGGCTACGCCATGTAGGTGCAAAGATATCCTGTACATCAATATCGCCAGAATCAAATCCTGTAACAATAGAAGATGAACGAAGCATATCAATAACAGTGCCACCCATTTCCCTACGAAGGAAATTGTTAATCATATTATTATCATATGCCTTACTGTTCTTACCCATCAGGATAGTCTGTCCGGAGAATAAAGAGAAAAGAACTTTTAAGTTCTCATCAAAATTCTCACCACAGAGATCATTCATCATATCCGGAGTCAATCCATTAATCTTCGTTACTTCACTGATGGTAGAATCCCACTGAGGGCGATAAAAATAGAGATTAACTACGCCTCTTAACATATAATCGAAATAATCGATATCATCAAAGATTGTATAACCTTTAGGTAATAACTTAAGACGCATAGCACTGCACTCAAGAATGTTCGCAGTATTTACATCTAAACCATCTGTCTCCAGATCGTAGCATACAGTCATCATACTCAATCTTCTCCTTTAATTAATAATTGAAATTTCTTCTCAACACTACTTTCAGCTTCCTTCAAACTATTATCCACAGACTTTAAATCAAGCCTATACTCCAAAGGAGTATTTGTTTTCTGGATAAACTCATTAAGGTAGTTAAGTGTAAATGCAGGGATATAAGATCTCTGCCAATCACTACGATTATCTACCAACTCACACTTATCAACAAAACAGACACAAGGAACAATATATCTAATATCACCATTAGGGATAGATTTGAACAAGTGTGAATATAAGTGCCTACAATGCATCTCATTCTGATGTATAGGAGATTTTTCAGTAATACGACAGCCTTCAATTCTATCATCATATAGCAGTATTTTCTTTGCAGCATAGGCTTTAACTTCAATAGGATATATTCTGTATGGAGTAATTAACAGAACATCTATCTCAGTTGTAGAACCTAAATTCTCCAAATAGAATGTACCGTCATCATGCCGCTTAATGTTACCCGGTAATTCTCTATCTACTGCATATGAATAGGAGTGTATTAAAATCCCACCATACTTTTGATAAAACTCTTCACAGATACGCAATACAGCTTTCTCACCAAAAGAGCCTTTATCAACACCCTTCTCAGAATGCATTTGCTGTAGGATTTTATCTACTTCGCCTAACTTCATTTTATATCATTGGCAGCATGACGAATAGAAATCTCCTGCAGCTTTGTCAGTAATGCACTTGATGCAGACATATACATTGTTGGATCAAAGTCATCAATCCAAACACCATGTGTATCATTAACAGTTTCATAAATATCCTGACCAAGATACTCACTCCACTTATCAATGATAGAACCAGCAGACTCAAAGAAGTCTTTGTTAATAAGTGCGAATGAAACCAACAGCCAAGTATTCTTAATTACATCAGAGTAAGTACTGCCACTAAGCTTTGACATATAAACAGAGTAGAGAACATCAAGACCTAACAGAAGAACATTAGAGTCAAGACATTCAATCCCGTACTTGCCATACATACTCCTATCTGTAATAATATACTTTTGATCTTCCTTCACAAGATCCAGAATCTCATTAGACAGATTATCCGGTGCGTAATTCACACAAGTTGTCTTTATGAGATTCAAAGCATTATTTAATTTATCATATCTCATATATCATACCATCTCCTTGTTATTAATAGTAATCAATATCTTTCCTTTGTACATCCTGCTATCACCAGCCTTATTGATTTCTCTTTCAAGACCAAGATAGACAGAATAATCCGGAACAGTAACAATCCAACCAAGCCATATAGGAAACTGAGAAATCAAATCCATAATGGCTCTACAAT
>Ga0326512_10000511_pt1 | contig 34408 bp, 55 predicted proteins | sample 1_2617_0518_D_FD_203652 | JGI IMG/M metagenome (GOLD analysis project Ga0326512, IMG submission 203652) | Bovine rumen microbial communities from UC Davis, California, United States - 1_2617_0518 | ecosystem: Host-associated > Mammals > Digestive system > Stomach > Rumen | place: USA... | reverse complement strand
GTATCCCAGCGAGCCGTACAGAATTCAGCACCCGGGGGAGGTCATCCATAGTACTCCGCGCGGGTTCTTCCTCTGTTTGCTTTGCCTGCCTTCTCGGGATGCTCCTTGTTGTGGCAGTCAGCGCAAAGGCTCACCAGGTTACTGGGATCCAGTGCCAGTTCCGGGTACTCATCCAGATGCTTTATATGATGCACGACTGTCGCCTGCCGCATCCGTCCGTACCGCTTGCATCTCTGGCACAGATATTTATCTCGCCGCAGGATCCTCGGCTGCATATGCGCCCAAGCCCTGCTATGGTAGAAGTCTGTCATGGCATAAAGTAGGCAGCGCCTGAGAGGTAGCGCTGCCTTGACCGGAGGATAAGAAAAAGCGGATGCAGACCGCACCCGCTTCTTCCTCTCATCTATGTCCAGCTTATATTATATTTAAGATCGTTGTCCCGTGATTACGGTTCTTTATATCCTTTTCGACATCTCGTAGTACAGCTTCCTCCTACGGTCGTAGTACATATCCTTCCCGCACGGGATCCCCATGACCTGCAGCTGGTAGTACGTCATCCCGTAACAAACGCCAAGGATCAGCCAGTCATACAGGTCGCTGTCAACAGACCGGATTACATCCTCCAGCTCCTTCTTCTTGCTCGCGATCTCTGCGCGTCTGATCGCCAGCTCCTCCGTGGGATTGAAGTCTCCCGAAGTCTGCACGCGCTCCTTATCGTAGACGATGGCCCGCGATGTATCCGGCGCCGTGTTCAGCTCTGCCACCCATAAGGGATACCGCTTGCAGTAATGCAGGACCGTGAGGAATTCTTCCTTCGGGATGAAGTATTTGTTTCCGGTCGACAGGACCCTGTGCTGACTCATGATGCACCTCGTCTTTCATGATCAAGCTCACAGAGGAAAGCCAGGTTGCAGGCAGCGTGCTGGAGGTGCAGCAGGCCGCTCTCCTCATCGATCGAGTCCGGATTCTTGATATACTCCAGCAGATGCCTCAGCAATGCGTCCCTGTACCGGATAGCCTCCACCTGCCTCCAGTTCTCCGGCCCGCCCTCCGGGTATTTGGCGTTGCCGTACATCCGGACCTCTGCAATATCTTTGATGATCTGTGTAGGCACCAGGGAGAGCTGGAGCTTCCCGGCATCCGCTTTAGCCGTCTGGTCGTTCATACCGTCTCACCTCCTATCAGCCGCATGAAGCCTTCCTCTGTCAGCCGGTCCTTGGCATCGTCCACGGTCATGATGATCGCATCATCGAACTCGCTCTCGCCTTCCCGCAGGCCGTCCCGGAAGCCCTCCGCGTATATCTCCTTCAGATAGTTGAACATCTCTACTGCGGACAGCTTCCGGAGCTTCCGCAGCATATCTCTTGAAACTCTTCCCTCATTCATTTATACGTCCACCCCATCAGCTCACCCAGCCACAGGTTGAAGGCGACAAAGGCATCGATGCCGCCGATCAGGAGCAGCGTGGCGAGTATGAACATTAGCAAGATAAACATGAAGTCTTTCACTCTTTCTCCTCTAACAGAACTCCTCGTCCGAAAACCGATACCCATTCACGTTCTTTGAATACGTAAAGTTGTCCTCGTTGCTCAGGCAATGCTCGTCACTTTGTTTTGATTCGACTAACTCAATGAATTCATCGTATTCAATAACCTCGTCATACTCATTGATGATGACATAGGTGTTATTCTTGACAGTATTCTCGTACAACCATTCCTTCACCTGATCGAAGGTGTTCCATACTACAGGTGGATCGTTCCACTTATCGTTCTGCGTATGAAACAGGAACAGCCAGCCAATGCTGCTTTTGCCAATGTGGATTGGCTCTGCTGTGGTAGGTCTGTTCTTGACTGCATAGTAATTAGTTCCCATTCTCTTCTCCTCCTTTATAGGCTTCCGGCAGAGGCATCCATGCGGTGACACCTTCCCATACAAAAGCTTCAATACCGTAGTAAAAAATCAGTCCGGCGAGTATTAAAAATATGATCATGATCACGAAGTCCTTCACTTTTCGTCATCTCCGAAATGGTACGGACACTTGTACTCGAATGGTTTCCACGGCGTGACATCCATGCGAAACCCGTCTTTGTTGATCTCAATAGTTACTTCTACGTTCTCGTCATGTACCTTCTTGATAATCAGGTTCATAAGACCTTCATCAATCATCTTCTGTCCACTCATCCTCTTCTCCTCTCATGTCTGCATTTGCCCACTCTTCCATCGATTTGCACCAATTTTTATACGCCTGCTTCCACTCTGGAGTGTTAAATGCTTTCTTTGTAAGTGCATATCCGTTCGTTGGTGGCGTCGCATCCGCTATCAATTCCGGGACTTCGCCATAGCTAACTAACGCAGGATGTCCCTGTGATGTGTATTCAATCAACCCATCTTTAACGAGTGACTTTAATGCCATTCTTGCTCCATATTTTGTAACGCCTTGAAGCAAAGCAATGATATTGCTGATTGATACAACCGCCCTATCAGGTGCATGATAACTAGTGTATAAACCGATTTCACAATGGATTAACAGATTAAAGATATCGTCCTTTAGTTTTGCGTCATACATCCTCTGATCCTCTCATGTCAGCACTCGGATACACGCCACGCTCTATCCGTTCAATCACCGCACTTTCGGACTTAACCTGCTGAATAACGGCGAGAACATCATAGCAAGCTGTCAAGTTTGAATCGCAACCGATGTCAGCATACTTCACATGACCGCTTGCATAAGTAATCTCCGCAACTTCCTTCATGTATTCTCTATGTCTGCCGTCTGAATCCTTATACTGACCTTTGTACCAATCATGAACTGCTTCGATGCTGACCACATTCTCTCCGTTCATTTGGAGAACTGGTATTAGTGCCGCCAATGTTCTGTTTATGTCTTTATTCATCCTCTTCTCCTCTCATGTCTGCTGTGTTTCCACCGTAATACTGCGTGTTATTCCATCGTTGGTCATCGGTGTTCCGGTGCTATAGCACGGTGTTGTAATTGTAGGAGATGTCCACCAATATGAGCCATGCCGATTGTATCCATCATTCCAGACTTCATTCAGAAGCGTTTCCAGTTCTTGTCTTGTAAATTCTATTTTTCCGTCTTTGTTTGTTGTAAATACCTTAACCATCCTCTTCTCCTCTCAATATGACGGTGAATAATCATCAATACCGGCATCAAAGCACATATCCTGGATAGCGTTTTCAACCGATTCATGCAGCTGCTCTGCGATACGTTCATAGTCGGCAGCGGTTGCACATTTCGCCTGGTCTACCAAGTCCATGACATATAATTCAAAGTGCAGCACGTTATCTCTAGTCATCCTCTTCTCCTTCCGACATCCTTGCTCCGCGCCACGGACAGTATGGCGTTTCCAATTCGGCGCTCTGAATGTAATGTTCCTTTAAGTTTGTGCCTCCGCTTTGACCAGTTCGATCATATGGAGGAATACTGCTGTTTCTTGAAATCCTCCGATTGGAACGCCGCTGTTTAGTTTGTCGTATTTATCAAGTGCTTCGTCAACGTATTCCACACCGATGTTCTTTTCGACCCATGCGGCTACTTCTTTTCGGAGATTATACAGTTTGTGCTTCTTACGAAATCTTTTAAACATCATTTAAAGTCCCCTTTTATAATCCCCATCCTCTTCTCCTTTCGACATCCTTGCGCCGCACCAGGGGCAAAACTGACTCAATGAATCATGTCCGAAGGCATTCTTGAGCGGATAATCACCACAAACAGAACACTCATACCACCATGCGTTAATAGATTCGTCCACCTGTTTTATCCACCGTCCCTTCATCCTCGGCTGTACGGATGGAAGATGTTCAAGTGTCGCAATAATGTCGTCAACCCTTACACCTGCTCCAACTATGTTCGCCGTTCCCGGTTCCATAATTGCAAACGGTTCTACTTCTTCTGTCAGCGCATCAATCGCCTGCTGCCTGTCAATCAGATCGCTCATGTTCCCCTCCTTTCCTTCAGCGCGGCCAGGAGTGCCGCCTGGCTCGTGTCCTTTGCCTGCAGCGCCCTCATGACCTGCTCGTCGACGGTTCCCTCCGTGATCAGGTGGTGCACGATCACGGGCTTTTCCTGTCCCTGCCGGTGCAATCTTGCGTTCGCCTGCTGGTATAACTCGAGTGACCAGGTGAGCCCGTACCAGACGATCACGTGCCCGCCCTCCTGCAGGTTCAGGCCGTATCCGACCGACGCGGGATGCGCCAGCAGGACCCGGATCTCCCCGCGGTTCCAGGCCGCGATGTCTTCCGGGCCTTCCAGCGTCCTCGCGTCCGGGATCCTCTTCCGGATCGTGTCCAGGTCATGCCGGAAGCTGTAGAAGACCAGGACCGGCTCACCGGTCGTGTCGACGATCTCCTCCAGCGCCTCGGCCTTCCTCTCGTGGATCCTGACCGGTGCGCCGGATTCCATGTAGACGGATCCGTTCGCGATCTGCAGGAGCTTGCTCATCACGGAGGCAGCGTTCAGCGCCACCACCGTCTCGTCCTCTCCCAGCTGCAGCAGCTGGTCTTCTTCCATCTCGTCGTACTTCTTGCGCTCCAGACTGCTCATCCGGACCGGGATCACATTGTCGATTCTCTCGGGCAGCTGCAGGTAATCCGCCGCACTCATGCTCACGCAGATGTCGCTGATCTTCTCCTGGATCCTCTCCTGCGCTCCCTTCCTCGGCTCCCATTTATAGACCATGTAGCCGTTCCGCATGCCCGGCCGGAAGTATTCGTCCCTGTACCATCCGATGGTCCGGCCTAGCCGCTCGCCCTGGTCCAGAAGGTAGACCTCCGCCCACAGGTCCATCAGACCGTTCGGGCTTGGCGTTCCGGTCAGGCCGACGACGCGCCGTGCACAAGGGACTGCCTTCCGCAGCGCCCGAAAGCGTTTGGCCTGCGGGTTCTTGAAGCTGGAGAGCTCGTCGATCACGATCATGTCAAAAGGCCAGCCCTTTTTCCGCTTCTGCAGGAGCTCCACCAGCCAGACCACGTTGTCCCGGCCGATCACGTAGAGGTCCGCGTCCCGGTCAAGCGCGTCTGTCCTGTCCTTAACAGATCCAAGGACCGGGCTGATTCGCAGCTCCCGCAGGTGATCCCATTTTGCCGCTTCCCTCGTCCACGTATCCTCCGCGACCCGCTTCGGTGCAATGACCAGGACCTTGTGAACCTCGAACCGGTCATAGATCAACTCGTCGATCGCGGTCATGGTGATCACCGTCTTCCCGAGTCCCATGTCCAGAAACAGCCCGACGCTGTTCTGGTCGAGGATCCTCCCGATCGCTCTTTTCTGATAGTCGTGTGCCACAAATTTCATCCGTCGTTCCCCTCGTAGACATCCTGCAGCCGCACGCCCTTCCGGAGATCGTAGTAAAAGTCCTCTGCTGCCTCCTGCCCGTATACCACGCAGGCCTCATGCCCAAGGTTCCGCAGCTGGTCGAGCTCATGCTGCTGGATCCTCGAGAGCTCGCCGGTCTCTGTTTTCAGCTCGACAAATACGACCCTGCCGCGCGGCATCAGGATGATCCGGTCCGGCACCCCAGCTCTGCCCGGGCTTGTAAACTTCCAGCACTGTCCTCCGGCCGCCTGAATTGCATGACGAAGCCATGCCTCAACATCTTTTTCTCTTTCCATAGACTTGTCACTCCAAAAATCCCGTATTTATGCGGGTTTGAGGCCTGCCTGTGACAAGTGTGACAAGATGACACGATTTTTCTATACGCGTGTGCGAGAAAAACACGCGGGTATATATGCGTATGTTTTTCTATAAAGAAAATCTATAGAAATCTTGTCACACTTGTCACTTGTCACACTTAGGCCCTTTTGTATACTCTCTGGAGACCGTAGTCTCCTATCCGTTTTCTGCTATTCGTTTTTGACCATCCGGGTATCTTCGCCATAATCTTCGCGATCGCGTAGGAGTCTTTTGCCTCCAGCCGGCTGCCGGATCCATGCAATGCCTCGACCCAGATCTCCATGTTCGAGACCTCCGTCCTCGGGACCACACCTTCCTCATCGCTATCCAGGAAGAGCATCCGCTGGTCGATGTTCATCTCCGCCCAGCCTTCCGGCAGAAGCCTCTCGAGGTATTCTTCCACCAGGCCCTGGCGGTCATCCTGCTCCATCGCGTCACGCTGCGCTTCTGCCGCCAGCGCCTCCGCATCCGCAGACAGGATCAGCTCCTCACCGAGCTCGTAGTTGATCTTTGCCTCTGCCCATATCTGGTCGACCTCTGCAGTCGTCAGGTCCCGGGCTTTCACCCGGTCGCCCTTCCGGATCTTCACCGGCCAGAACCGCCGGTTCCCAGTAACGTCCCGGAGGAATCCTTCCTCCGCGTTCGTGGATCCGACCACGATGCACTGCCTGGGCCGCTGTTCTTTGTAGTGCCCGAAGGCGGCCCTGTAGTCGTCGCTGGTCCTTGAGACAAAGCTCTTTACTGCCTCGATGTCGGCCTTCTTCATGCCGGTCATCTCGCCGATCTCGACGACCCAGGCGCCCTGCAGCTGCTCGCCGCTGTCCTTGATCTTGTTCATCATGTCCATCTTCAGCGAATCGGAGAACCATTCCGGCCTTCGCGCAATCCGCTCGAAGAACGTGCTCTTGCCGGCGCCCTGCGGTCCTACCAGAACAACCATATAGTCGAATTTAATGCCCGGCTCGTATATCCTCGCGACCGCAGCCGTGAGCGCCTTCCGGATCACCTCCCGCGTGTACGTGTTATCGTCCGCGCCAAGGTACCGGACCAGGAGCGTATCGAGTCGCTCCTTCCCGTCCCATTCCGGCAGCGAGTCCAGGTACTCCCGCACCGGGTGATAGCGCCGGCTGTCCGCGACCGCCTGCAGGGCTGTCCGGAGCCGCATCAGCGGCAGCTCTACACCGTGCGCCCGGACGATGTACATCAGTAGCTGCGCGTCGTCCGCGTCCCTCCACGCGCCCCTCGGCCGGCTCCAGGGCGTGCCCACCGCATCGATCAGGCCGCTCATCTCGTTGAACCGGATGCCCTGCAGCTTCTCGTCGTTCTCGATGATCAGCGTGGCGTTCGCGACGGTCGGTGCGATGCCCATCGAGGCTGTCATCTGCAGCCGGAGCCGCCAGTCACCGTCCTCAATCGGTGCCGAGAAGTCGTCCTTCGCTTCCGCGTCCCGCTCCTGGTACATCTGGCGCAGGCATTGTTCGTCTTCTCGGATAAGGTCACGCATGGCCTTCCAGCTGGGCGCGTTCGCGCCTCTCTTTTCGCTCCCCTCATCCAGCTCCCGGAACTTATAGAGCCGCACCAGGTCAAAAGCGTTGAGGAGCTGCCCGCCGAGCGGATCCGTGCCATGGTTTGAGTAAAAGAACCTGCCGTCCTCGTAGATCACCACACCGGCGGCAGTCGAGCCGGCCGCGTAGGTGTACCGGTCCTCCCTGGTGGTTGGCACGTATACCCCCGGGAGGTATTTTTCCATTGCCTGCTGGACCGTGTACGTCCTGCAGAAAAGCCCAACGATGCCCTTCTTCTCGGTCGGGTCTCCCTGCTTGTCGGCCATCTTCTTCCGGATTCCGCTCATCCTGGATGACTCGGGCCACTCTGCCACGTCCGTCCAGTCCCGGTACTCCTGCAGGATGTCGTCTGCCTTCAGGAACGGCGCATCATTGCTGTCGAAGAACGGCTCCACGTCCGCGCTGTGACTCGGCCAGTACATCAGCCTGGTCGACTGGTAGCTGGAATCGTCGAAGTAGTCGATGCCGACCTTTTCCGCGACCTTGCGCGCGATCGCCTCGTACTCGTCCGCACTGACCTCCCGGTCGACCGGGATGATCAGACGAAGCCGCGGCTTGTCCGGTGTGTGCTTGTGGGTCGAGTAGATGGCCCACGCGCACTCGAGGCAGAAGCTGTCCCGGATCTCGCCGGCAAGGTCCGCCGGTGCGAAGTCCGCGTCCAGCGTGACGATCTGGCGCGCCGCCACGTTACCGCTGACGCGCCTGCCGCCCTTCAGATGGCCGCCGACGAATCCGCCGATGTCCTTGATCTGGTCCTGTCGGTCCTTCGGCATCTTCATGTATTCTGCGTGCGTCTCATGCGTCTGGAAGCTCTCCGACAGCTTCTTCAGCAGGGCCGACCATGAGATCCGCCTGTTCTTCCATGCGGTCTCGAAGCGGCTCTTCCCGGTGCTGATCAGGAGCTCCCCGTCATACTGCACGCGCAGGAGGTTGTCCTCCATATTGATGACTTTCGGTTTCTCCATCATGTCTCTCCCCATTTAGGGGCGCACTTCGTGTGGACCAGGAGCTCCGTGCTGCGTTTTGTCTTTACATACTCCACGTCCTTCGCGTCCTCTTCCTTTATGGCCTTATGGCATACCGGGCAGTAGACTTCCGGATCCCCGTGATAGGCATCCGCCGCCAGCTTTGCCATGCGGTCCCTTAACTTCTTAATAACTTTTGTATCGACCATCTTTTAATCCTTCCTGTAATAGTCGCAGATGTACCCGTCTCCCCGGAGCGGCAGTCCCGGTGCCCAGCTGATCGGTGCGCCCATCGCGCTCCCGATATCTGCCAGCGCCTTCTCAGCCTCCTCCGCCGGTACATCCACGATCATCTCGTCATGGATATGCATCCGGATCTTGTAGCCCATGGCATCGACCAGGAGCATCGACTCGGCGAGGCAGTCCCTTGCTGTGGCCTGCACGATGTTTTCAACGATCTTGCCACCGTATGTCTCGGTCTTTCCCCACTGCTTGGTCGTCTGGTTGACGCCCATGTAGGTGATCTGCTCCCGGCCATTCGGCAGTTCCTCGACCCTCGCGTGCCAATAGCAGAGCCGGCGCCCGTTGGGAAGCCGCACCAGGAGGTTTCCGTTCTTGTAGTAAAACTCCACGCTGATGCCGCTTCTGACGCTGTACGGCCGCACTGGGCCGCCTGCCACGTGCTCCCGCTCCTGCAGGTTGTCCGCCGGTAACCGGATGCCCCTGCGGACCGTCCTGCGTTCTTTGATAGCCGTCTTCGCCGCAGCCTCGTAGTCCCGCCACAGCTTGACGATCATCGGGTTCGCCTCCCGCCAATGGTCCACGATGCTCTGCATCTCTTCTTCCGGGATCGATCCGGAGGAGTCCATTGCCTTCATCGCGCCGACGCCGCCCTGGTAACCGCAGGCAAGCGTTGCGATCTTTCCCTTCTGCCGGAGTTCTCCGTTTACACCATGCTTCACGACCGGCACGTGGTACATCATGCTGGCCGTCTCGCAGTAGATGTCTTTCCCGGCCCGGAACGCATCCAGGACCCATTCCTCGCCGGCGAGCCAGGCGATCACGCGGGCCTCGATGGCTGAAAAGTCCGACACCACGAAGCGACACCCCTCGGATGGTATAAAGGCCGTCCGGACCAGCTCCGAGAAGACGAAGGACGTCTCTCCGAAAAGCGTGTCAAGGCTGTCGAAGTCTCCCTGCGCCGTCAGCTGCCTGGCAAGGTCCAGATCCGGCAGGCTGTTCCTAGCCAGGTTCTGGATCTGCACCAGACGGCCGGCCCATCTTCCAGACCGGTTCGCTCCATAGAACTGCAGGATGCCCCGGAGCCGGCTGTCGCTGCAGACGGCCCCGAGCATCGTGCTGTATTTGGCTGTGGATGTCTTTCCGAGCGCCTGCCGGATCTCCAGCACGCGCCGGATGACGTCCGGCAGATACCTCAGTGTAAGTGCTGCGGAGATGGTTTCCTTCGTGACTTGCGTCATCGGGATCCCGTTCGCCTGCAGCCAGTCTTTTAGCTGTGAGAGGCTGTTAGGGTTAGAAAGCCCGGTGATCTCCCGGGCTTCCTTCTGCAGCTCCTCGCGGCGCTGTGTGTCATATTCGACGATCTTCTCGACCATCGGGACATCGATCCGGACGCCGCTGTCATTCATGCGCTGGTCAAATTCCCACAGCTTCTGTTCGCTCTCTGCAAGCGGCAGGAGCTTGTCCCGGATCGCCATCTCGGTGACCACGTCCTGGCGGTTGTATTCGATGTACAGTTTCCACTTTTCGCGGTCATGGTCGGGCAGGTTCCTCGTCCTTCCGCCGTTTGCCTTCGTAGGCTTGCATGGCTTCGAGAAGTACTGGATCAGGCTCTTGCCGATCGGATCCTTCAGCTGGTCCTCTGGCAGGCCGAGCGCCATGCCGGCGGCTGCCAGGGATCCCGGCAGGCCGCACTCCAGCGCCATGATCATGGTGTCTGACCACTGTTCTGGCGGCATCGGAACGCCCAGCCATTTGGCCAGGCAGTTCCGTTCAAACGCCGCGTTGAACGCTGTCTTCAGCACGGCAGGATCCTGCAGCAGCTCCGCGATCTCCTCGATCTCTTCGAAGGGCTCGGTCAGGTCGAGGACCTTCACAGGCCCGCCGTTGACGCTGTAACCGATCAGCAGGATCTCAAAGTCCGGACTCTCGACATATTTGTGCAGCCCGCATGCCCCAAGGTCGACGGAGCTGTATGTCTCAATATCGATGCTGCATGTCTTCATTTAGAAGTCCTCGTCCTCATCTTCGAAACCGTCGCCGAAGTCATCCTCTGCGGATGCCCTCGCGCCTCCGAGCCTCTCGCCGTCCGCGAGCTTCTGGATGTTGTTCAGGCCGACACCGACGCCGCGGTTCCCGTTGCTGTCATAAGGGAAGAAGTTGATGGAGGCCCGGCCCCAGCATCCGCTGTATACCTCGTCCGGGTCCAGGATCTCGTTCAGATCCTTGTCAACGATGCCGGGCTTCGTCTGGCTGTTTGCGTTCAGGAACATCATGCCCTCATACTCGGGAGCCTCGTCCGCTCTCTCGTCATCACCGTCGCGCAGAGGCAGGTGCAGGTTCTTGGGCTGCTTGCCGCCCCACTTGGTGGCGACGCCTTCCTGGACCGCCTCGTCCATCGCCTTTGTCAGCTTGGCAAGGCCGGCCTTGTCGCTCTTCGGGATCAGCAGGCAGATGCTGTACTTTGCATCCTGCCCTTCCCGGAAGCTCCTGCTCCTGAAGATGTTTACATATGAAAATCTGACCTTATTCGTGATTACCTTTGTCGCCATTTTGTCCTCCTATTCTGCGAAGTCGACCTTTGCCGCTTCGATCGTGTTTATCTCTTCTCTTTTATCTGTGGCTGGTACCAGTACCGGTTTGCCGGCCGGTTTGACGATCAGGTCCCCGAGGACCTCCGTCAGCTTCTTCTTTCCGACGATCTTCTCCATCGCCGTGATCCCGTAGAGCTTCCGCTCATAGAGCGCCGCTTCCGGATAGCCGGCGGCCTGCAGGGCTTCCGCGACCTTCAGATCGTCCGCGTACTTCCTTGTGCTTCTGCCCTCGACCAGCTTCCAGCCGTCGAAGTGCTCGCCGGCGAGTGCTTGCTCAAAGGCATAGGTCTGCACGTCTGCCGCCCACTTCTGCAGCTCCTCTGCCTGCCGGAGGATCTCTGCGATCTCCTCGTTCGTCAGAAGGTCCGGCTCCTGGAAGTCGTACTGGGCAAGCTCCAGCTGCTTTTTGGCCCTTGTCCTGCAGACTGCTTTGGCAGGGCACCACCGGCACCAGTCTCCGCTGGCCGTCGGCGCGTTTTTCTTCTCCGCAAGCGTGGCGGCCGGTTTGACCACCTCCTCCGCCCAGCTGATCAGATCCGCCAGGCGCAGCTCCTCCGTGCTGATGTGGTCGAGGCGCGGCTGGATGATCGTCATCCGGACCTTCTCGAAGTCGTAGATCTCGCCGAACAGCGTGGCGGCTCCGAGGCCGTACAGCCGCAGCTGTGGGTTCCCGGGAGCATCCACGCGGATGCCCTTGCCGTATTTAAAGTCGATGACCTCGATCGTATTCCCGCCGATGATCACCGCGTCGGATGTCCCGAAGCCGCCCGGGATCCATTCGTCCAGGGAGAAGTGCTGCTCGACCATCAGCTCCGCGGAAAGATCTTCCTGCAGTGCTGCACCGTAGATCTCCTGGACGCGGTCGGCGTAGTACTCGGTCGCCTCTTCCATCTCGCCGCAGAAGTACTGCGATGCGCGGGCCTCCTCGAAGTCCTGGATGGTCGCGCCTGCGTCCATGTCAGCCAGGACCTTCAGCTCCGCGAGCCGGTGTGCTGCGGTCCCTTCATCCGCGAAGTCGCTGGATCCTGCCGGCGGGCACTCCTCCGAGAGCCGGATCGAGCCAGGGCAGTTGATCCACCGCTCTGCCGCGCTGGGCGACAGCTTGGCGTGTGCTTTAGGCATTGTTCATGGCCCCCTTTGCTTTATCCATCAGCCCCGGCAGCAGATCCAGAGGGACATCTGTCAGGCGCTTGTAGCCTGTCTCCGCGATCAGGGCCTTCGCCGGGTTCCCTGTCTGCATCTTGTTCAGCGTGGCCAGGACCTTCCGGACCTCGACGCGGAAGTCTTCCGTGATGGCGGGAGCCGGTTCGGGCTTCTCTGCCGGTTCCGGTTCGGTGACCGCTGTGGGCACGAACGGGACGTCCGTCGGCTCTGCCGGAGTCTCTTCCTGCTGCTGTGTGGTAGGCCTGACCATTATGCCGTTGCAAGTGAGCTCCATCTCGGTAGCCCGGATCATATGCTTCTGGAATTCTCCCATGCTCTCAAATTCGACTGTGATCTTCATGTTTTTCCTCCTGTGGTATACTTACCTTGAATTACTTTTTCTTGAGGCCGTTTTGCTGTTGCCGCAGCTGCGGTCTCATTCCTTTTTGGTCCCATAGCGGCTGTTCCTCCATTCCTCGATGATCTCTTTCGCGGAGTCGTTGAAGTCGTCGCCGCTCACCCTGGTGTCTGCCAGGAAGACGATCTGTGCAAGTGCCTGCGCGTCTTCCATGAGCCTCTGGTACCGCTCCCTTCTTATGACCACCGTGTCCTGCAAATTAGCCATTGCGTCTTTTCCTCCTCTAAACAAATCTGTCAGCCAGTTCCATGATCTTCTGCAGCGTCAGCGTGCAGACCTGCCTCTCGTCCATCCCGTCCATGACAGTCTCGAGCACCGTGCCGAGGCCCTGCGCGAGGTCCGCGATCTGCGCACATGTCTGATGGACTTCTTCCGGGATCCTTACTTCTTCCATGCTTTCCTCCTTTCTCAGTTGTCCCATGATTTCAGCAGCCGCTTCCAGGCGTCAAAGCTGATCGGGATATCCGCCAGGTCTTCGTTTTCGACTCCGCAGATGATAACGGTGCCGACGATGATGTCCGGGAAGTACCGGCACATCCGAAAGTTACGGTCGAGCCTGCGGAGCTTTCCCTCTTCGTTGCAGATCATAACAGTCTTTGGGCTGTCGATAAGTGTTACCATTTCGATCGGACCGTCGACTGTCTTCTGCAGGTTCTCCAAGCTGATCGAGATGTTGGTCACGTGCCCGAACTCCTCGTCCGGCCGTTTGATGATCACCTTTCGCTTGTAATCCACTTTTTTCTCCTTCCTCCTACATAAATCAACACGATTCCACTTGTTACCATTGCCGCCGGGATCACCAGACTCGCGCTCTCCATGGCGCTGGCTCCCAGAATTAACAGAATTGCTCCAACTGCTGCCATTGTTACCTCCTTCACTTTGTAATCCGGTCACAGACCTCTTCCGGTATCAGCTTCCGGAGCTGCCGGATTTCCGAAGCCTTGAAGCTATCCGGATCTGCCAGCCTCCTCGCCCAGGATCGCTGCGATAGCCCAAGTGCTCGCCACGCTCTGGCCTCTGAGATCCCGTTCCGAAGCAGCTCCGCCCGGATCTCTCTGCTGATGTCCGGCATGTTAGTTCCCTCCGTGCATCAGCTCGTCAACTGTGACTCCCAGCGCTTTGGCCACCTTGTCCAGGGTATCGGCCAGCGGCTTCTGGTTCCGCCACTTTCCGACCGTGCCGTTTCCGACACCGGCTTTGATTTCGAGCTGCTGGATGGTCATATCCTTTTCTTTACTCAGCCGCTCGATATTGTCATAAATCACAAATACGCCCTCCTTTCTTTGGATATCGTTCTCATTGACCGTATTTAGACAGGCCGCTAAAATATTATGTGCGAGCATAATAATCAGCTACCGTTTCGGTCACTTTCTGTCTATGCGTTAGCGAATTGTCTAACGCTTACTTGAAAGTATAAAGACGGTAGTCTAATTTGTCAACGCTTAAATTAGCGAATTGTCGAAGTTTAGCAGGAGGAATCAATGACCACTTTCGAAATAATAAAATCGCTCTGCGACAAGGAAGATATCAGCATCGCAGCTCTGGAGAAGGAAATGGGCTACGGTAACGGCTACCTTGCCCGGGCGAAGTCGCTCTCTTCTGATCGTGTCTATGAGCTGTCCCGGCGGTTCCACGTTCCGATGGAGTACCTTATGACGGGCGAGATGGAAAGAGTAAATGAGGAGACTCAGAAGCTGGAGCGAAAGCGCTCCGTCCTCATGGAGATAAACAAGACGAATCAGATGATCCTGGATCTGTACAAGCAGCTGAACGCTGCACAGGCGCACCTGGATGATCTGAATCGTAAATACGACGCCATTCTGACAGATGAAGCCATCCCTGTGAGCGATGACTGGAAAGGACCGGAGGAATGAAAAGAAAGATCCTGCTCGTGCTGTCTATTGTTCTGGTGGTGCTCGGGCTAATCTTGTGCCTGGCCACACTGACCGGCCTGCTCTTCATGGCACTGGGCGTTGTCGGGATCATTTACTCGATCAAGGCTCCCGATCAGCCTGTCCGGCGGTCTTCTGTTAGTCCTTCACCTGCAGCACCATCTCCTCATCCGACACCAGCTCCCGCAGCACAGCCGGCGGCTCCTGTAGTCCCGGAGGGCATCCCTTCCGCGAAGCCGCGCAAGCGCGTGACCTGTAAGATCGCCGGCGTGACCTTTAAGTGCAGCCTCGACAGAGACGAGATGCGGCAGGACGTTCTGGATGGCATGGCTGAGGGCGATCCGATAGAGATCATGCCGTACACCTACAGAGGCGATCCGGCCTTCCTGCTCGTTGATCCGGCCACCGGACTCGACTTCGGCAACGTCCCTGCGGATGTAGCCGAAGCGCTGGCGGCCTTTCCGGATCCTGTTTATGAGGGATACCTGGCTGAGTCCGGCAGTTTTGAAAATGAGGACGGCGACTGGATCTCTTATGGAAAAGTAAGGATTTTTGTGATTTAGGAGGCAATAATGGCTAAAAAAGAATCACGGCTGCCTTCCGGCAAATACCGTTACCGGCTCTACCTCGGCACCGGCCCGGATGGCAAGAAGAAGTACAAATCCTTTACTGCCTCAACGCTCAGGCAGGCCAAGAAGGATGCCCAGGCATGGCAGGCGGTTCATCCTGTCGATGGCCCTGACATAAGCCTGGGAGATGCATGTGATAGATTCCTGGAAGGCCGCTCAGGTACTCTCTCACCTTCCACATGGGCTGATTATAAGCATCGGATCGATTATATGAAGAAGGCCTTCCCGGACTTCTTTAAGCTGCCGATCTCCTCGATCAATGCGGAGCGCATGCAGTGGCTGGCGTCCATGCTCGCGACCAAGCGCAGCGATAATAATCCGGACAAATTCATCAGCGCAAAGACTGTGGACGAGTACTACAGCCGGATCAAGACGGTTCTGAGGATGAACGGGATCCACATCGACGGTGTCCACCTCCCGCAGAAGCAGAAGCCGCAGCTGAACATTCCGGAGAACGAACTGATCAAGCAGCTGCTGGTCTCCCTGGAAGGGAATCATCTGGAGATCCCGGTCCTTTTGGCTGCTCTCGGCCCGATGCGCAGGAGCGAGATCGGAGCACTGACGATGGACGACATAGACTTCGAACGGAACATTGTACATGTCCGGAAGGATATGGTCCGGAACTATTCCAGGAAATGGGTCGTGAAATATCCGAAGACCCCGGCCGGGACCCGCGACATCCTCTATCCTCCCGTCGTGATCGAAAAGATTCGGCAGCAGGGATATGTGACGCACTGCAACCCGGATACAATCAGCGGGAATTTTGTAAGGCACCTGAAGCGGCATGACTTCCCGTCGTTCCGGTTCCATGATCTCCGGCACTATGCGGCCTCTTTCCTTCTGGCGCTCAATATCCCGGCGGTATATGTCATGCAGCGAGGCGGCTGGGAGTCAGCGCAGACGATGAGGCGTTATATCCACGCGCTGGAAGAACAGAAGCAGCAGTATGCCCAGCAGGCGACCGCTGCCTTCCAGGATCTTTTATAGTGCCCTTTTCGTGTCATACTTCGTGGCATACTTTTACTGCCAAAAATGCCCTTTTAATGTCAGATATGGCATAGTGAGTGCCAAAGATGGCAAAAAGGAAACCGCGTATTTACGGGCTTTTTTCAGCTTTTACCGTAAATTCGCGGTTCTTCAATTTCCTGGAACGGACGGGGATCGAACCCCTTGATTCTGATCTCACATGCCGCATAAATACTGAACATTTTCATACTTTCGTAATTCGTGGCATATTTCGTGGCATACTTTTACCTGATTTACTATAATATGAATTACTAAATCGGTTCATTGAAATTGGCGCCTGTCGTGAGGCGCCTTTTTCTGTGCAATAAAAAGCGCCCCGGCACGGTTGCAGCCATGCCGAGGCTTATTCAGAAAGGAGGTATTTCAGCGGCAGCAGTTACCGCTTTATATAGGAAAGTGAGCACCAGCCGTCAAACCCGGACAGCTTGGCCCACCCATCTGCTTCTGCTTCGAAGGCCACACAGATCCCCTTCGGGAGGATGAACTCGTGACCGTTAACCACAGTATTGTTGTAGCTGGTCCCCGGACCGCTGCGGACCCGGAGACCGCTCACAGCATTTACGATGCCGGCATAGGAGACCTCCCGGACCGCCGGCTCCCTGTCGTATCTGGTGAGGTCATACTGGTGTACGGTCCTCATACAGGTCGTGACGTACGTGTAGGCCGTGGCGTACCCGTCTGCCTTTATGTACTCCAGATACTGCTGCGCCGTCGTTGCCTGCCTTAAGTTGGAGTACCTTGGGTACTGGATGAATTCATAGTATCCTTTGACGCCGTCCTCCATCGAGGAATACACCCGGAAGAAGTCCCGGATGCTGGTCAGCGTTCCGGGCGTGTACTCTTCTTTCGTGTTCATATTCACAGAAGGTCCGAGCCATCCGGATCCGCACTTCAGTCCGAAGTAGTTGTGGTATTTCGCTGACAGCGTAGATCTCCCAAAGCCAGACTCGATGCAGGCCTGCGCGATGACCGCAGACACGACCTTATACCCGTAGGCCTTGGCGTACTTCTGGATGATCGGCGCAATTTGCTCGATAAACTCCTTGTCCGTCATCCCTGCACCTCCCCATAGGTTTTGGTGTACTGCCTCCTGGCCACTTCGACCAGAGAGCCGAGCAGTGTGTCGAGGGCTGCAAGGATGGCCGTCACGACATCCAGATGCGGGACCGCAAGGGCTGACAGGACTGCCACGATAAACACGCTGATCGGTGTCCATACCAGGGCGATGGTTTTCAGAGTGTCATATGCTTTGTTACTCATGCTTGAATTCTCCCTTCTCAAGCAAGTGCTTGTACGTTTCTTTTATGTGGGCCTCCGCAAGTGTGGTGTAACTGTTCTTGAAGCCCGGATGCGAGGCGCAGTATTCATCGTAGGTGTCGCAGTCGTCCATCTGCTGTCGGAAGTATTCCTGCGAGTGCTCGACGCCGTTCTGCAGCTCGTCGGAGAACCGGAGGATGTGCGTTCTGGCAAGGATGGCCGAGTTTTCATCCACTTTCCGCTCCAGCTTGTCAATTTTGTCCGCGATCCGCTCGATGCCCTCCTTCTTACTGTCACACCTCTGGATAAGGTAGGTCAGCAAAGCGAAGAGCCCGTTTGAGCCGATAATCGCGGTGATCAGTGTTCCGTCCATCATTCTCCCACGATATAATCAAACTCTTCCTGCGTGATCGTGCCCTTCTCCAGCCGTGCCCGGATCTGATCCAGCGTCAGTCTTCCCGCCTTGTATAACCTTCTTAAAGATTCGACCAATGTCCTCATCACAGAACTCCCTCCTCGATCAGCTGCATCGTATACTCGTCCACGGCGGCCTGCCTTTCGGCTTCGATCCGGTCCTCCAGTCCAAGGTGCAGCTGGAACTCCGCGATGATCCTGCCACCGGCGCGGTATGCCTTTTCGTCTGCAAGTGACAGCTCGGTGTACTTCCGGCCATCGAACTCGACCTCGGCCAGATTATTTGCGGTCATCTTCGCCTTGATCGTGTCCACGCCCTTATAGTTCTCGACCGGGATCTGGACATCGGTCACGCTGCTAGCAGCCGTTGCGGTGTACTCCGTGCCGTCCTTCAGCCTAAATATCTTTCCCATCTTCTTTTCCCTCCGCTTCGTAGTTTGCTTTATCCTCAAGGTACTGCTGTTCCTCGATTGCCTTCAGTTCGCTCAAAGCCTGTTCCATGACGGGCACAAGTACGAACGCCGGGAGACCGCTCTCGTTTATCAGCGATATGAGGTATGTTTTGAACTCCCTGTGCCGCATTGTCGTTGGCTTATCCATTATTCCTCCTTTCCAATACTGTGATTCGTTTTTCTTGGTTCTGTATTACTGTGACAAGATCTGCAATCAACTCGGTGTATGCTATTCCAAGATAGGGATCTCCATCTGGTGACATTTCCGGGCCGGGCATTACAAGCCCCCAATCATCGGACACGAGTTTTTGGGCTTCTTGTGCGATGAATCCGTGGTGTGCTATCTGCTTTGTGGCATCCTTCCATCTGAACCGTACAGGGCGAAGTCCGAAAATGTACTTTGCCGACTCGTCATAGCTGATAGTCTCGACATCTTTTTTGAGTCTTCCATCCGATGACGGTATATTTGAATCCTTTGTCCAGAGATAGCCTCGGCAGTTGATACGGAACTCATCCGTGGCATACTGTCCAGCCCAAAGGCAGCCGTATGTCGAGATATGCCCTTTGACCAAGATGCCGTTGTAACCGCCAGCATCGTCATCGCCTTCCGGGACTATGTCAATCTGTTCCGTCCCGGAAGTGTTTGTTGAAATGCTAAACTGCCCGGCTTTAACAATGCCGTTCTGTATGCTGGCCTGTGTGCCGTTTGCATTGCCGCCATATCCACCAGTACCAGCACCGCTGACCGTCTGGATGATGCTGCCGCCGCTTATCTCTCGCCCGGTAAGTGTCCCGGAAGTGATGTTTGATGCATTGATGTTCGTGACGCTGACAAGGTTGGCATTTATCGTCCCGGTCTTGATGTTCGAGCCGCTTATGGTGGTCGTGCCGTCTGTCAACTGCGAACTGAAGATAACATTGCCATCAATCAGGACATTGCCGCTCCCGGAACTGATGATGTTGCCGTTGGCATCCTTCAGTGAGATGGTGATGCTTGCCCCGGATGTCTTCCCGGCCTTTCCGCTGACCCCCAGCGTGATTGTGTGCGCCGTCTGGGAGATCCGCGAGGACAGGGAACTGTCACCGTTCTGCCTTGCCTCTACCTCGCTCGTTATGCTGCTCGCATTCTGCGTTATCCGGGAGGAGAGGCTGTTCACAGCCGCCGTCTGGCTGCTCTGCGTGGCGTAGGTCTGGCTGACCTCTAGTGTGATCTGATCAGCCTTCTGCGAGATGGCACTATTCATCTGGATGGTCGTTGAATAGTTGGACAGCGTCTGCGCCGCCTCCAGCCGTATCTCCTCTGCTGTCTGGGTTATTCTTGTGCCAAGCGAGGTGACGGCATACTCGATGGCGTGCGGCTTAAATATGGATATCTCTTGCGTAAACCTCATGGGGTTACTCCAACACAATAGCCCCCTTCCGGGAGCGAATTTAATTAATTAAATATAGTCCCGTGGCAACCGCCACGGCGTTATCCTTACAAGTGTGCAATATTCTGCGCTCATCAGCACCCCGTCGCACGCGGTGGTTAAACATAGGGCGAGTTACTTAATTAAAGAGCAATTAATTTATGTTCTGCGGAATAGTGAAACTAGCTTAAATGTTCCTGTAACCGTTTTGTCGAACCAGATAACTGTGGTATTGTTAGAATTTCCAAAAATATAACCGCAAACAAACCCACTAGCCACTAACGCAACATGAGCCAAAAATGTATACCCAGATGGCGCGGCATTGGCGACAGAGACGTGAGTCGCGCTTTCAACCGTGTACTCTTCTGACTCTTTTGCCACCACATAACTTTGCACCCTGCTATTTAACGAAGCAACATCACTGTCCAGCTCGTTAATAGCACCCACAAGAAGCTTACTGGTCGTAGACAGGCCGCTGTATGTCTTGCTGGTCAGTTTTGAAAGAATCTTATCAGCCAGCAGATTGTAATCAATGATCTGGCCCTCGTTTGTGTTCCGGTTGACAGCCACCAGACTGTCCGTGCTTGTAGGCTCGCTCGTTATCGTTGTGAGCGCATTAACATTAACATCTCCTGCAGCCATGTTTCCTCCTTAATCGTAATCGTATCCAAACACAGGGTAGACACTCCCTGATTCCTGCGAATCTGAAATAATCACCGGATATCCTTCATAAAACTTCATCGTGCCCTGCGATACCGTCAGCGCGTAGAAGCTGCCGAACATTGTGAACACCCACCGGCCCTGTGAGTTGACCGGATACCTGTCTTCCAGCAGCACGAATACGCATTCGACTTCACCGCCGTAGCCATATTCGCTGTTTGTGACGGTGATCTCATAGCCATAGCCGAGATACTCTTTTCCATCCTCTGTCTTCTTGTACCAGCGGAAGAACTGCGGTGCGAAGGACTCCGTGGCATCGTTCCGGTTCAGGTAAACGTGTGCCTGGATCGTTGTTGTCCCGTTCGCGTTGTCGATCGGTGTGCAGTTGAAGAAAATACCGCTGCCGACCTGTTCCACGACCTCAGTCGCGATCCGGTCAGCTGCTGCCGTAAACTGGGCCTGCGTCACAAAGTCGCTGGTATCTATGAAGGACTCCGCACTGATCCGCATCTCACCCGTGTCGAGGTTCCAGTAGTTGGATCCTGTCTTGTCCCGGATGATGCCTGCAGTGATCAGGTTCGCATCCACAACGCCGGAAGTGATGAATCTGGCATCAAAGCCGCCTTCAATCGTCCAGGCTGTGACGAACAGATCCGGATTGTATCCGGAATCCGAGAACGCAATGCCATTCCTGTTCATCCGGATCACATTGACAGCCTGATTGATATCCGGGTTGTCCATGATCAGGATCTCTTCTGGCTCACCGTTCGCGTTCGGCTTCAGGTACACATAACCGCCAAGGCCGCCGGTGATCAGCTGCGTCGCGTGAGCCAATGAAGACCGGAGCTCCGATGTAGTCGGCACCTCGTCATAGATCCCGGAAGCCTCAATGATGGCCTGCGAGATGTTCGTCTTGGTGTCACCCAGCTCCATCTTGTTGTAACGCTCGGCAAGTGTATCGTACTCGACCTTGATGACCTTCGCCTTTGTCTCAACGCCAAGCTCCGGATGCACGACTGTAATGGTGTCGCAGAGGTTGACGCGCTGGAGCGTGGCCACGTTCTTATATTCTTCAGTATCGGCCAAATTGACGAAGGATATATTGATGTTCTGGGACAGCTTCCAGTTCTCCGACCGGTTCAGATAGGCCTGTCCTGCAGACCGGAGCTGCTCGACAGTCGGCGCGGAGCTCTGGAACCGGCTCGACAGGTCTACCGGTATGATCATGACCTGCGAGTAGTCATGCACGTGATCGCCGTACATGACGCGCTCTGGCAGCGTGACGACGGTGTCCTCGCTCGCATAATAAGGAACGATCGCAGTGTATACATTCGCGGAGCTGGTCTCGTTCTTCATGTCCGTGAGGTTCTTGCCATATCTGATCGTGACACCGTTATCGTGACCGCGATGCAGATGCAGCCGGACCGTGTACATATCCCACTCATACTCGCCGGTGCCAAAAACATCCAGGATACTCCCGGTCTGGCCTCCGAGCATGGCCCGGACCGATGTGGGGATCTTCAGATTGAAGCTGGCCGTGACCTGCTTATCTGTCCAGTAGGTGAACGGCGAAGTGCCGGCGATGTTGTCATTGATCGCCGCAAGAGCTGCCGCGCAGGATCCTGCCGAGAACGGCATGATCACGGTCTTGTTCAGCTGGTAGCTGATGTGTCGGGCATCGACTGTGATGATGCCGTTGATCGGTCTGCTGACCTTGTAGATCCGGAACGCCTGCCCGGACGCCCCTGGCCTCGGCTGCGCGAAGATAATCCGCTCCTCCGCGATGTCGCCATAATGGATCCCGTTGACCGGGTACTGCATGGACAGCTCAAAGATGCCGTTGCGCTCCTCCGTTACGACGCAAGAAATGGCATCAGCCAGTCTGCCGATGCCATTCGTGGAAAATGCTGTTTCGGTTTGTCCGTAAAGAATTGGGATCATAAAATCCACCACCTCGGAGTGATGATCACTCTTGTGATACCGCTGCCCGGTTCGATGCCGTTATAGCCAGGTGCAAGAGTCGGGAATTCGCCGCTGGATAGCGTGATGTAGCTGTTGCAGTTGATGGCGCCGAAGTAGGCGTCCATCATCTCGCAGTCTATGTCGATATACCCGGGGTTCTGCGTGATCGTGATCGTCTCCGAGCCGATCCCAAGCGTTCCGGTCCCGTAGACGCGGATCAGCGGTCTGGCCTTGAACCGGGTCGGGTTCGTGATCTCGCCGGACGCCGTAAACTCCACAGGATCCTCGCCGCTCTTCAGATAGCGCTGCGGCATCCGGTCGAAGGTAAGGTCAAACCGGCCCTGCCTCCGGAGCTGCGTGGTCTCTACAGACAGGCCTGAGACGTACCGGGCCATCATGTAGGTGTCCGGGTTGTATGTATCTTCGAGCCGTCTGTACCCTGCTGCGGAGAGCAGGAAGTTCCGGAGGCCTTCTACGTTTGCCCGGAACTGGTCATAGATGAACGCAGGATAGACCAGGTCCACATTCTCGAAGCGGCCGTTGTCCAGCGTCAGCGTGCCGTTCCTGCCGGGGACCACGATCGTCTGGATGCTTCTGGGCGCCGCGTCGAATACGCTGTCACCGGATATGAAAACACCGAAGTCCCGCGAAGAGACCCCGTCATAAGTGAAATAATTGATCATGCCCATACCGCCGTTTGCTGCTGCTGCGCGGCCACGATCTTCCGTGTGACCTCGTCTGCCAGCTGATTGATATCCTGCCCCTGCGCTCCGTACACATTGACCTGGATGTTCGTCTCACCGCTTCCGACCAGCTGCCGGAGCTTATCCATGCCGAGGACGACCTCGCCACCGGCTCCATCGCCGAAGCCCTTATATCCGGAAGGCGTCTGCAGGACCGTCGGCTGCGTGAAAAGCACAGGGTTGTTGTATGCTTTCCGGTACCAGTCAACACTGATGTGCGGGACTCCCTGCGTAAACCAGTCGAGCGGGTTCGCTGATCCGGAGACCGAGAAGTGCGGCAGCTTCAGGTGAGGGAGCTTCCAGTCGAAGTTGAAAAAGCCCTTGATTTTCTCGATCGCGTTGTGGACGGTGTCTTTTACCATTTCGAAGCATTTGAACCAGAGGTCCTTCATCTGCGTCAGCTTGCCACCGGTCAGCTTGTCCAATGCGTTGAAGCCCTTGGTGTAATTGTCTTTAATGCCGGCCCACGTTGCAGCCGCGACGCCCTTGATACCGCCACCGTTCTGCTCGAAGGCCTGCTTCATCAGGTTCAGCCGTTCCTGGGTCTGTGTTTTCACGCCCTCCATCGCGTTTCCGATGGTTGTTTTAATGTTGTTCCAGGCTTCAGAGGTCTTCTCCTTGATAGCGTTCCACTTCTCGCTGATCCAATCCTTTACCGCCCCAGCAGCTTCTTTTATCTTGTCCCAGTTCGCTATCAGAAGCGCACCAATGGCAATGATCGCGCCGATGGCAAGGGTCAGAGGTCCGCCCAGAACACCGACCACGGCGCCGATGACACCAATGACCGCCTGTATGCCTCCGATAAGAGGACCGATAACAGCAAGCACGGGACCGATCGCCGCGGCGACGGCACCGATCTTCACGATCATCTGCTGCTGTTCTGGTGTCAGGCTGCGGAATCTGTCGGTGAGTTCTTTAATCGTTTCGGAGAACTGCTCGATGACCGGAGCAGCCGCCGTCTGGATGGCTTCTCCGAGATCGGCGCCAGCGATCTTTGCCTGATTCATGGCCGTGGTGACATCATCGATCGGGTCCTTTGTGTTCTCGAAGGTGTCATTCAGAATGTTTCCTGCATCATCGACCGCAATGCCCAGAGCGTTGAAGTCCAGTGTGCCGTTTTTGACCGCAGCGTAGATCTGGTCGCCAGATTTTCCGAAAAGATCGTAAGCCGCCGTCAGGCCATCCATCCCGTCGGCACCTGATACGATCGTTTCCTGCAGTTCTGCCAGTGCCTGATTGAGAGGTACACCGTCCTCTGCTGCGCTCTTCAACGCTTTCCGGAGACCCTGCATAACTGTCTCCGAGTTGGCACCAGACTTTTCCATCTGGCCCATAAAGATCGTCGCCTGATCGATAGAGAGGCCCATTTCTTGGAAGGCTGTGCCGTTCTGGATCAAGCCGTTCAGCAGGCTGTCCATGCCCACACCGGTCTGCTGTCCCACAAGAGTCAGGCGGTCTAGAAGATCGCCAGCCGACGAAGCATCAAGTCCGAAAGCGGACAGCGCCTTCTGTGCATCATCGACGGATGAAACGACATCTGTGCCGTTGATCTCTGCGAATTTGATGAACTGTCCGGAGAGCTCTTCCAGTTTTTCCCCGGTCACGCCGAATCTCGTATTTACTTCGCCGACTGCATTGCCGGCTGTCTCGAAGTCCGTCGGGATACTGGTGGCCAGGTTCTCGACCGTCTGCTGCATCCCTTCCAGCGCTTCTCCGGTCGCTCCAGTCTTCTGGATGACGATGTCCATGCCGGCATCGACTTCCTTGAAAGCCGCAATTGATGCCGCGCCGACTGCCATGATCGGAGCAGTCACGCCTTTAGTCATGGCCGAGCCGACCTTGGAGATCTTGTCGCCGACCTCCTTGACCTTCTCGCCGACCAGCTTGAACTGCTGGGCGCCGACCGATCCGAACTCCTTGGATTCCTTCTTCAGACTGTCAAGGGCCTGCTCGTCTGCGATGATCTGCCGCTCGAGCGCTTTAGCCTGTTCGCTGTTGGCATCGAACCCGTCAGCGCTCTTCATCTGCTCAAGAGCCTGGCGCTCCGTCTTCAGCTTATCCTCTGTGGAACTGATCGCGTCGTTCAGATAGGTCTGCTTCTGCCGCAGCAGGTCCACGTTGCCCGGATCCAGCTTCAGCAGTTTGTTGACGTCCTTCAGACCGGTCTGCGCGGTCCGGAGGCTGCTGTTGACCTCTTTCAGCGCGCTCTGCAGCCCTGTAGAATCGCCATTAATTTCAATTGTGATTCCCTTGATCCGATCCGCCATTCTTAAAACCTGTCAAAGTCTTCCTGCGTTGCGAGCTGTTCATACTCGCACCCATCGTTCCCATGCTCGATCATCATGTCGAGCACGTCTCCATAATTGAGCTGCTCCAGGTCAGCCATGTGCAGGCCGATCTGGAAGCAGCGCAACAAATAAAGGCCGACCGTCATTCTTCGGTCGGTTGGTCGTGATTTTTTTTTACTTCAGCGTCTGTCTTCTGGTTCCCGGCATAGATGTCCATGACCTTCCCGGCCATGTCCGACGTGGAAAACGTCAGGGCGTCAAACCCTTCGAGCCAGTTGACATAGTCGTCGAAGCTGAGCTTGTTCATGTCGGTACCTTCAGCTGCTCTTGCCATGATGTAGGCAAGCTCGCCGACCATCTCCACGCTGTCGCCCTCGCCCTCCTGTCCAAGGAAGAACGGCATCAGGCTCCTGTGGAATACCTGTTTATACCGGATCGGCGTTGCAGCATTTGCCAGCAGTGGCAGGTCCCTCTCACCAACTTTGATCACTCCATACATAAATTTATCCTCCGATCGTTATTTGTTCTCAGGTTCCGGAAGGTGCGGTCGGCTGGTATACGTTCTCAAACCAGCCGTTGTACTGCGCTGCCTGATCCGGTGTGACCGAGGCCTTGACGATGTCCTTGTCCAGCGTTGCGTTGTGGATCGCGACAGCCGTCATGGACGCCGTCTCGGTAACGGGCTCGATCGTGTCGCCGGTCGTCTCGGAAGCCACGGAAGGCCTGCCGGAGGTCACGTTGTAGAGAACGTGCCTGACCGCGTGGGCGTCGCCTTCAAACTGGAACAGGAGCGCGAAGGGCCGCGTCGGAGCGCCGGCATCCTCGACCAGGACACCGTTGCCGTCCTCGATATAGCCGAGGATGTCCTTTTTGAAGCTGTCCGGGATCAGAGCAGACTCGAAGTCGCCCTCGTAGCCGTTGTTAGACTGGCCAACCCAGTAGTCGACGTTGTCTGCGCGGAAGTTGGTGGACTCGCCCTGTGCCTCCATGGACAGGTTCACAGCACCCGGCCACGCGACCGGTGTGGCATAAGTCGCGGTATTGGTCGCCGCGTCAATGGTGGCCTTTGCGTAATAAACGTTTTTGAGGCCGTATTTCACTTTATTCGGCATTGATAACTACCTCCATCGTGTAGATCGTCATGTGCATGCGCTCGGTGTCGAGATACTCCTCTTCCTTCCCGTAGCTCCATCCAAGTCCGGTCAGGAAGTTCTCGATCTCGATCTCCTGCGCGAAGTCTTTTTCGTCTGTGTACAGCTCGATCGTCAGCTGGGCGATCCGCTGATAGTTGATGTTATCGGCGTACAGATCGTCGATGCCGTCCAACATCCAACAGATAAACGGTGGCTGCTGTCCGGTGTCTTCCTTGAACTGGTAATAGGCGTAAGGGAGACCGATCGTGCCGATGATGGTGTCCAGGTCTTTATAGGTCATATGGCTTTTCTGATTGCCTCCTCAAACGATTTGATCAGTTCCTGCTCCACCGGCTGGATGTGGATCTTGCCCTGTACCCTGCCGCCGCCTCGTTTGGCGTGGCCGTGCTCCAGAAGATGAGGCAGCCCGGGCAGGTCCTTGTTGTAGATGATCCCCTGCGCCGAGTAGTGGTCCGTCTCGACCTGGCTGGTCCATCCCTTCGCATAAGCGCCGGTACCGCCGAAGTCGCCCTTGGCATTGGACTTGACCGCCTTGACGCCGGCCTTGGTGACCTTCTTCGTGACTTCTTTGACGTCGTTGGCCACGTCAGCGCCGTATTCCGTCAGGATCTTCCCGATCTCCGCTTCAAGGTCAACTCGTTTTGCCATTGGTGCCGCCCTTCCTTTCGGCGTACAGCTCCAGATAGTCCCCGTCGGCATGGTATACGCGATAGATCCCGTAGGTCTTGCCGTTGTACTCGCATATCGTCTCGCCTTCATAGTCACCGGCGAAGACAGTGAACATGTACTCCGGGTTCAGGCCATTCCGGCCGCCGTCGAAGAATTCCGCCCGCGTTACGTTCTGGACCTGGCAGAAAACGTCACGGGATGACAGCTTTGGCACCGTCACCCCGTATTCGTCTTTTTCCATCGTCTGCGAGATCAGCGTGAGCACTGCGTCCATGTCATCCATCCTCCTCCTGCATCTTCTGGGAGAAGAGCTTGTTATTTAAGGCATAGCGCAGCATGCGCGGCATGCCTTCCATGCCGTCACGCCTGCGCCACATCCAGGCCGCGTACATCACTATGATCTGCATATCGTCCACGGAATCCGTGAGCGTGATCCCCTCCCGCTCGATCTGTGCCTGCGCGGAGGAGAGGTACTGCCCGAGCCGTTCATCGTATGCAGTTGTGGTGATGCCGAGGTCAACTTTGAGCATTTCAAGCAGCATGATCCGTCTCCTCCGTCACTCGTCAAGCGTTCGCAGTGTCAGCTGCAAAGGTCACCGCTGCATCCGCCGGAGCTGCGCCGTTGATGCCGACCGCGATGAAGGCGCTGGCATCGAGGACCTTGCCGTCATAGCGGGCAGTGCCCTTGAAGCCGGTCTGGTCTTCCACCCAGAAGGCGTGCTCGGAGGTGTTGATCACTGTGCCGGCGCGTTCTGCGAGCAGGTACAGGTCGAAATAACCGCCGATGATGATGTTGTCCGGGATGAAGTTCAGGACTTCGATCACGCCGCCGATGACGGGCATCGTGCCGTTGATTCCGGAGACGATGGCGCCAGAAGCGTCGAAGCCGAGGGCCTCGGCGATCAGGTTGGTGTAGGTCGTCTCATTCATGACCCAGACCTTGGTGCCGCGGCTGTACTTGCCCTTGGCGAGGCCGGAATCCTTGACCAGTGCCTTGAAGAGGGCCTTCTCAACAACAGAGGCGGCATGGCTGACGATGTTCGGCGTGCCGCTGACTGCCTTCAGAGCGGTCAGGATACCAGTGGGCATCTTGGTGCCGGTACCAAACAGGATGGCCTTGTCGAGTGCGAGGCCGATTGCCTGGCCGAGGGTCTCGATCAGGTCAGCCGCCAGATCGATGTCGGAGTCTTCCAGCGTAGCGTTGCATACGCGGAAGTAGCCGCCGACCTTGTAGCCATCAACTTCGACGTCCGTGAAGGACAGATCCAGCTCGTTCAGGTTCGCGCACATCTCGGTCCATACGGCCTCCGGAATAGCGCCCTGGACGACCATGCGGCCGGTGCCGGGGATCTGGCGCACAAATACGTGCTTGTACAGCTTGGAATACTCAATCACGTTCTCACGAAGCAGACCAAGCATGACGGAAGGAATCAGGAGGCCTGCGTTCTGCAGTGCTCTCTTCTCCTTGATCGCGGTCCTGACCTCCTTCAGGAAGGACTGGACATCTTCGCGCGCGATGAAAGCGTCGCGTTCCTGGATGGTCATACCGAAAAACTTATCTCTCTTGCTCATTTTCTTTTCTGCCTTTCTTTCTTCATTGGGGACCGGTACAGGATCCGTGTTCTGCGCCGCTTCCTCTTCCTGCAGTTCCGTTTCCAGCCCGGAGATCTGATCCTCGAGCTGCTTCTTCTCGTTCTCGTGGGCTTCCTTGTCCGCATCGAACTGCTCGATCTCTGCCTCGACCGCTTCGCGTTCCTCGTCAGTCTCCGCTTCCTCGATGCTCGCCGTCAGATCGGCCTCCCGCTGCTCGAACTCCGCGTCCTTGGCCCGGATGGCCTCCAGTGCCTTCTGCGCATCGTTCAGCCTCTTTTTAATCATCAGAGCCTTTAATGCCATTGATCTTCTCCTTCATTCGTTCGCGCCATGCCTGCAGCTCGCGCTTGTGGATGTCGTCACGCTGTGCCGCCCTGGCTGCAATGTTCGTCTCTTCATATGCAGGGAAAGTGCAGCAGCTGACCTCGTAGAGCGGATCCACTTCCTTGATCGTCCAGTGCACGCTTCCGTCCTCGCGGATGTCGGTCTCCTCAGAACGGATCTCGAACCCGATGGAGCACTGGTCAACATCGCCGCGCTTCACACGTTCATACAGGTTCATTGCATCCCCATCGTTCGGATTGATAGAGATCTTTCCCCACAGGCCGTGCGCATCCTCGCGCAGCTCAAGCGTCCCCGCTTTGCTCCTGCCGAGTACGAGAGTCGTGTCATGGTTGATCAGGGCACGGATGTCTCCCGAAATCGACCTAGAAAAAGCACCAGGTGCGATTGATTCGCTCATACCCGGTGCAATTTCGTAGTTGCTATCAAAAACAGCGAAGTAGCCCTCGATCGCGAGCGCGTCGCCGTCTTCCCTCGTAGTAAACTCTGCGGATCTACACCGCATCTGTCTTTCGTTTCTTTCCATCGAATTCCTCCCTCCCGGGGCAGGTCGCTGCCTCCGGATGATGTTTAAATTCCACCGACATATCGCACCAGAACTGATGTGCGCAAAGGAAGTCGCTGCCGCGGCACCATATCTTTCCGCGCTTGCCATCCTTCCTGTAAGCGTATGGACATAACAGCGGGCTGCTCATCAGTTGCCTCCGTTCAGCTTCGACTGGTTCCCGCTCATGTCATAAGGGATATAGTTCTCCAGGATCTTGTACTCCTTCAGCCCGGCCGGGTTCATGTGCATCCGGTCGCGCCACTCGTCGCCGTTCACGAAGCCACGATCAGATCCGGCCAGCAGGACGTCGCTGACGCTCTTCAGGTCGTAGTCGATCAAACTCCAGACGTTAAACTGGAGATACCAGGACGGGTTGATGATCAGCTTCTTGGTCATCTCAGCTGCGATGCCCTTCGCGATCGTCATGATCGTGCCCTGGATGAAGGCATTGTATTCGTCGCGCTTGTACTCGCCGACGCCCAGAAGGAACGCCGGCACGCCGAGGATCGCCGCGACTGCACGCTTGTCCAGCTGTACCGTGTCGTTGATTGCAAGGTCCGCCAGAGTGAGCGGCCGGACCTGCTCGACCTCGAACTGCTCCGCAGGGATCAGCCAGGGCTTGCCCGTCGCAGCAGGCTCCACATAGCTCTCCAGGAGCTTGTTGCGCCCTTCCGGTGAGGAGAACTCCTCCGTCAAACCATCAACTTTCACGATGATGCTGGGCTTGTACTCGGAGCTCATGAAGGCCTTCTCGGTGTGCGCTGCCTGCTTCAGGTTGTTCGCAATGTCGCGGAGGGAGACCTCCACGCCGCGGCCCTTCCACAGGTAGACCGGATCCGGATTGTAGACGAAGTGCAGGACGCTCGCGGGATCCCGTTCCAGCCCGTCGATCGAAACCTTATAATCGCGGTATCCTTTCGGGACGAAGCTGACGCGGCTCGCGCTGATCGGCTCCAGGGACTGGATCAGCCCGCCCCACGTATGAGGGACCACGATCGAGTTCCCTCCACCATACAGGAGCAGGTTCATCACGATTGCCTCCATCCAGGTATTGCGCGTCATGTTCGGCATCGGCGCGATGTCGATCGCCCTGGAGAGTTCGTTCGTGATCCGGACGTCGCCGTCTGCGGTATTGCTCATCAGGTAGATGGTCGTGGCACCGATCAGGGAGGCGATCTTCCTGCAGGCCGTCATGATCTCCGGGTTCTGGTCCAGACTTGTGTATCCGGAGCACACCAGGTCGTGGAAGGCCTTCGCGTCAGTCAGCCATACCTGCGCCGACTGACTCATGCGCTTCTGCGTTGTGTTTCTGTTCCTTCTTTTTCTGCTCATTCATTCCACCATGCTGCAGCCTTCTTCTGTCGTTCCATCTGGTTCATCATCGCCACACAGGCGAAGACCGAAGCGTCGAACAGGTCGATGCGCTTCTCCTGCTGGATCTTGTCATACTGGACGGCGTCGTCCGTCTTCTCGATGGCATGGACATTAGAGATGCAGTATTCATATGCTTCGGAGTGCAGGTAGTATAGCCTGCCATCCTTCGCGGCCTTTTCTATGTGCCGGAAGCCTTGCGACTTCAGGTAGTAGTACTGAGGAATATCGCGGACCACGAAGTGCGCAGCCTGCATGGCCGGGAAGTATTCCTCCCCGGCGAACTTCCGGTCGTGTCCGACCATCTTGATCTTGAAGCCGAGCGTCCTCATGGATTTGAACCATGCGACGACGTCGGCCACATTGACCGTCGGGCTGTTGCACATGGTCAGCCATCCGTCATCGGCCCACCCGAAGAGCGGGATCTGATCCTCGTCCGCCTTCCGGGCCGCCTGCGTGACCGGGAAGAACCCGTGCGTGATCACGATGTCCGTGCCATTGTACTGACCGTACAGCGCCGCGGCCGTAAGATCGTAGAACCGGGACAGGTCCGCGCCGCCGTACCAGCTGATCGGGAGCTTCGCCAGCTCCTGCAGCGTCCAGTTGTATTGCTGATCGGACCGCCGGAACTCGTCCATGTCGAACCATGCTCTCATCGCGTTCGTGAAGACGTTCAGCGACTTCGCCAGAAAATCCTTCCGCTGCTGCGGATCGTTCTGGGCCTGCAGAGAGTCGTTCAGGATCTCCGCCGGCCGGATGGTCACACCGTAGGACGGGTTCGCCATCTCGTGGACCCTCGGGTTCGTGTAGTCGATCTCGCCATCCTCTCCCGGGTTCGCACAGCAGATGAAGACGAAGTACTGCTCGTCCTCGACCGTGCCGTCCAGGATCTGTCGGCAGTATTTCAGTCGCTGCCCAAGGAAGCCCTGCGCGTCATCGCCGGCCGTTGAGATCCCGATCAGGAGCTTGTTTGTGTATGCCTTCTGGCACTCCTTAAACAGGTTGTACTGCTTCGGTTCCTTGAAGGCGTGTATCTCATCGCAGATGCAAATGTTCGCATTCAGGGAGTCCTGTGCATCCGGGTTCGCGGCGAGTGCGCGTATAAAAAAGGAGCCGTCTTCGAAGGACGCCTCCATGGAGTGCTCGTTGTTGTTGTCTATGACCTTGACCAGGCCGCCGTGCTTACCGCGGACCTGCTTCTCGCCCATCCGCTCTATGTTGTAATCGAGGAAGTTGAAAGTCTCCAGGGACTGCATGAGCGCCGCGGAGCTGACGTAGCACTTCGATCCGGACTTCCGGTACCACAGGGACAGCGCCCATGCGAGCGCTGCCGCGAAGGTCGTCTTTGAATTCTTCCGGGGGATGAAGATCAGCGCCTCGTGGAACCGGACTATCTGCGTGCCGGCCAGGTAAAAGCCGACCAGATTGTAAATAATAAATTTATGCCACGGCTGCAGGAGGAACGGCTGCCCGCGCATCGGTGTTCCGTCGATGGCTTCGCCCTGCTGGTGGCATAGGGTCCGTTCGATGATCCGGATGCAGAACTCGGGAGCGTCATGCCGGAGCTCGTAAGCCGGGTTCTCCAGATCCCGGAAGAACCGTTCCGCCGCCTGCCGTCGTTCTGTATTCGCTATGATCGTACCGTCGCGGATCCCTTCTGCGTATTGCAGGACCTCCGCCCATTCCTTATGTTTCATGCTCCACCGATAGACTTAAGCGCCTCCTCCAGCGCTGATCCTTTTTCCTTCTTCTGCATCGCTGCTTCGTTTATCCGTTTCAGGCCCGCAGGTGTAAGCCCCAGGTCCCGCCAGTAGGCGAGCGCGTCCCGGTTGAGATCGTTGATCAGCCGGAGCGCCGGGTTCAGCTCGAGGTTCGTTGCGCCGCCCTTGTTCGTGTGCGCGATCACCACGTTACCGCCGGAACGGTCGAAGACTTCCTGGGCTGTGTCGCGCTTCTCGAGGATCCCCGCCAGCGTATCGATCACCGCATCGAAGAACGGCTGATACGTGCCGGCCTTCTTCGCTGCGCTCTTGATTTTGCTTTTCCACTGTTTTTTATCCATTTAGGAGCACTGCCCTTTTTCCCGTGAACTTTTCCCACCTGCTGATGATCACATCCACGTAGTGCGGGTCGATCTCCATCAGGAACGCCCGCCGGCGCAGCTGCTCTGCCGCCATCAGCGTGGAGCCTGATCCTCCGAAGAAGTCCAAGACCACGTCGTTCTCCCGGCTGCTGTTGATCATAAAATGCGCGATCAGCTTGACCGGCTTCATAGTCGGATGCAGGTCACATTTGAGCGGCTTGTCGCAGTAAATGACGCTGTCCTCGTGTTCCTGCTTTAAGGCCCGCACCAGTTCCTTGAGTTCGCTCTTCGACAATTTGTCGACTGGCGTCGAGTCGTCTATGACCGTGTTACCATACCCGCCATAGAAGTTATGCTTCTTCGTCCAGGTGTAGAAGATCGGCTCGTGCCGGTAGTCGTAATCCAGCCGCCCCATCGAGAACGTGGCCGTGTTCTTCACCCAGATGAGATTGTGCCGGACCTCGAGCCCCGCGTCCCTCATCATCATCATCATCAGGCCGATGTCTCCGCCCTGCGGGCTGCTGACATAATAGCTGCAGCTCTCTTTGCAATGCTCGCGCAGGTTTGTCATTGCCTTCAGGAGCATGCTGTAGAGGTCGTCCGTGTCGAGCGTATCGCCTTCTATGTTCTTCGTGATCCCACCATCGAAGCCATGCGCTGCCAGGAGCTTGTTCTTGTCTCCAATCGCCACGCCATACGGCGGATCAGTAAAAACGAAGTCAGCTAGCTCCCCCCCCATTAATCGGTCCGCATCGGTTTTGCTGGTGCTATCGCCGCACATGACTCTGTGGTTGCCGAGGATCCACACCTGCCCAAACTGCACACCATGGTCTGTTGTCTCCTCGTCCTCCTCGAAGTCATCCTCCTGGACGTCGTCTATGCTCTCCGCTACCGCCGTGTCAAATCCGAACTGCTCCATGTCGAAGCTGGCCAGATCCTGCAGCTCAGTTGCAAGGAGATCAAAGTCCCACCCGGAAAACTCGCCGACCTTATTGTCCGCGAGCCGGAACGCCTTCACCTGATCCGGAGTGAGGTCATCCGCAATGATGCAGGGCACCCGGTCCATGCCGAGCTGCTGCGCCGCCTTGTAGCGCGTATGGCCGGCCACGATGGTACCGTCCTTGTCAATCACGATCGGGACCTTGAACCCGAACTCGCGAATACTCGCAGCGACTTTGTCGATGGCTTTTTCGTTTTTCCTCGGATTCCTGCCATATGGCTGGATCTCCGTCAGCAATTTCTCGACGATCTGCATCAATTGACCCCTTAATCTCAAAACTTGTTTAGAGTTGGACAAAGC
>Ga0326512_10000509_pt1 | contig 34463 bp, 38 predicted proteins | sample 1_2617_0518_D_FD_203652 | JGI IMG/M metagenome (GOLD analysis project Ga0326512, IMG submission 203652) | Bovine rumen microbial communities from UC Davis, California, United States - 1_2617_0518 | ecosystem: Host-associated > Mammals > Digestive system > Stomach > Rumen | place: USA... | reverse complement strand
CATTTCTCTCACGAAAATCGGCAAAACGAGGTTTTTCACGCGCGGCCGCAGGCGTTTTGTAGTTTTCATTTTTTGTCACAAGTTTGTCCTTTTTTTGTCCCTTTTGAATTGTTGAAATTATACAAGATATATGGTACGATATAAGGTGTGGGAGACCATATTATGTGTTTAGGGCGAAAGGGTAATGGCTATGGATTTTCATAAAATATTTGTGAGTGTAAGGGGAATAGGGACGATGATTGGAGGAGCTTTGACCTTCCTTTATGGAGGTATGGATCAGCTACTCATTACGTTGATATGTTTCATTTGTATTGACTACGTTACCGGCGTACTGTGTGGCATAAGTAAACACGAGTTATCAAGCGATATCGGTTTTAAAGGTATCGCACGTAAGGTTATCATACTGATGTTAGTCGCTATCGGACACTTGGGAGATAAGGCACTTGGCCTTTCCGGTACGTTAAGAGATATGGTTATCATCTTTTATCTTGCGAACGAGGGACTTAGCATTGTAGAAAATGCTTGCACGCTCGGACTTCCAGTACCGAAGAAACTTAAGTCGGTACTACAGCAGTTGAAAGAAAAAGCAGAAGAGGACGATGAAGAGGAACAGCCGAAACTACTTGAGCATTACAACACATACGACAAGGAGGAATCATGATGATTGTTAAGTGTGGTTGGGCGTCAATCGGAGAGACGGGACGCGGCAGAAAAAATAAGGCAGGAGATCAGACCGGACGCGAGGTAAAGACCGGAAACTGGTATGATTTTGGTCAGAATGTCATGTTACGTTTCAAGAAGCGTACTATAGCAGAAGCGTTTGCAAAAGCTATACGACAGATGTGTAATAATCAGAATGTCGGTTATGATATGGACGACAGAGATACACTGTGGGACGCGCTCAACAAGGTTGACTGGGATCCTACAAAGATTGTTAAGCCGGTAGAGGTTGACTGTTCTATGCTTGTCGGTTGTGGTGTAAATGTCGCAGTTGGCAAGGCACTCATAGGTAAGGAGATATACACAGGCAATCTTGTTGACCTTCTTATGGCAACGAGAATGTTTGACAAGTATACGGACGCTAAATACTTAAGAAATTCTGACTATCTTTTGACTGGAGATATTCTTAACAGAGCTAACCACCACGTAATAAGCGTTATTGATGGTCACACGGATCATGCAGTGGCAAGGCCGACACTCCGCAAAGGAGATAAGGGCGGCGAGGTAGAGCTTTTACAGAACAACCTTAACTCAGTCAAGGGACTTAGTGGTGCTAAGTTAGTTGAGGATGGAGACTTTGGTGCTAAGACAAAAGCTAAGGTTGAGTCTTTTCAGAAGAAGTCAAAGATACTGGTAGACGGGATCTACGGTAAACTTACCGCGTCAAGCATGAATGAGGTAATCAAATGAACGCGGCGCAACCACAACCGCGTAAGTCAGCGGTAGGGCGCAAGAAGTCGTTTTCGAAGAACAACATAGCAGAGCGCATAGCTGACATAAAACTTATGGCTCAGACCATGAGTGATATGGAGATTGCAGAGGAACTAGGGGTTAGTAAAGCAACATGGTACAGAATGATCGCTGAACATCCGGAAGTCAAAGAAGCGGTTGACGATGGTAGGGCGAGACTAACGGTCAAGCTAAAAGATGCACTTATACAACGTGCACTAGGGTATGAATACACTGAGTCAAGCACAATAGCAGAGCGCGTCAGATATCCGAAGGAAATGTATCAGATGCTTCTTGATGCCGGATTTACAGCAGAGCAACTTGAACAAGGGCGTGTGATACGTACTGAGGTCAAGAAGAAGGTTTGCCACCCCGACGTCAACGCCATAAAGCTGTTGCTTAAAAATCTTGATGATACGCAGAAGTGGAGTGATAACCCGATGGAGCTTGAAATCAGGCAGAAGGAGTTAGAGCTTAAAGAAAAGGCGGCTAACGATGATTGGTAAGTTTACACTGGCAAACTTCTACCACTCTAGGGAGTGGGAGAGATTGGTTGCACAGTTAAGGCTTGATAGGCAGGACGCAGACGGAAATGTAATCTGTGCGCACTGCGGAAAGCCCATAGTCAAAATGTATGACTGCATAGGCCACCATACAATGTTTTTGACTGAGGAAAATGTAAACGACATAAACATATCGTTAAATCCCGATCTCATACAGCTTGTACATCATAGATGCCATAACAGAATACACGATAAGTTAGGATATCAGAACAGAGAGGTTTTTCTTGTGTGGGGTTCACCACTGGCAGGAAAGACCACGTTCGTTGAAGATACACGATCGACGGGAGATATGGTTGTTGACATAGACAATATGTGGGAGTGTGTCAGCGGAAGTCGCTATACAAAGCCCAATAAACTAAAGAGCGTGGTTTTTGGGATGCGAGACTATCTTATGGACTGCGTTAAAGTCAGAAGGGGCAAGTGGGATAAAGCTTATATTATTGGCGGCTTTCCGCTGATATCTGATAGAGAGCGTATTCTAAAAGAGTACGGAGCGCGAGAGATATTCATATCAACAACCAAAGAAGAATGTATAGCACGACTTGATGCGTGCGACGACGGAAGAGATAAAGATGCATGGCGTGGCTATATAGAAGAGTGGTGGAGGTTATCTAAGTTATGAGAAACGACTTGACAATAGATACTTCTACCGGCGCACTACTTAACGTCGGCAGAGTCAATGTAGGAGAGAATAGCCTTTACATAAATGGTTCGGCAATATCGAGTAGTAGTTGGATTGGCACCGGAGCATACACAACAACTATTGGCGGCGTCACGTATACAGTTGACAAGATTATACGTAACGACGGGAACATAACCTTAGTCAAGCTCAGTGATACTCATTTTTCAATGCAACACATAGCAGGATCTGAGGTCATACCGACTAAGATCACGGTTGGAGCAAACCAGTTGTTTCGAGCAGTAGGCGTAGCAATACCACTGCCTGACATAGCTCCTCATACAGATTTGTGGGCGAGAATAGCTGATATTCCGCAATACGACGGATATACACCTATCGGTATAATTGGTTATGTGTTATGGGGTTCGTTTTGTACGTATTGTACGATTGCCGAACTACATATGTGGACTTCGACAAGCATAAGGTATAGTGTGGCAAATCCTACTACGGATCTGACTGCCACTAACTTATCGCTTAGTGTGGATATACTGTATGTAAAAACTGCGTGAGGTAGAGCATGAGTAGATATGACGACTTAGTAGAGATAGTGAACAACGACAACTTGATTCCGCTCATAAAGCAGATGGTTTTTTTGGAAGAACAGCTTGAGAGACTACGGACGTTGCCGATGATAAGAGTTTGTCCTACGGACAACACCAAACAGAAAACCACACCGGCGGCTAAATTGTACAGAGAATACTTACAACAGTACACCAACGTGGTCAAGGTATTCTTAAGTGTTACTGCAAACGAAGAGGGAGACAATGAAGAAAGTCCATTACGAGCATGGTTTAACACCCACTTGTGACAACAGCTACTTGCTTAAGTACAGAGCAGAGTGTGAAGCCGGAGAGATCATCATAGGTCAAGAGTTAATGCTAGAGCTTGATAATCTTGCTGAGGACATAAAGAATGTAGACAGATACTACTACGATACGTCAGATGCGACACTTAGAATGGACTTCATGGAAGGTTGCATACGACTGACAAAGAGTCCCTATTACGGACAGCCTATGACACTCATGTTATGGCAGAAAGCATTTATCGAAGCACTGTATAGCTTTAAGATGCGTGAAGAGTCTGAGAAAAAGGGCATTACGATAGATAGGTTTAAGAGAGCGTTACTGTTAATCTCACGTAAGAACACAAAGTCTGAGACGTGTTCAGCACTTGCAACAACCGAGTTGTTCTTGGGAAACGCCGGTGCAGACATAGTGGCAAGTAGTAACGACGATGCGCAGGCTAGTATTGTGTTTGATGCGATAGACACGATGCGCCAGCTCATAGATCCGCACGATGCGGATTCTAAGCGTAACATACGCTTTATACTAAATAAGCTGTCTAACACAAAAGTCTTTAAGTTGTCTGACCGGACAAAGAACAAGGAAGGTCGAAACATAGACTTTGCGATTATAGACGAAACGCACGAAATGAAAGACAACGTGATTGCTAAGAGTATCGAGCAGTCACAGTCACTAAAGGACAATCCAAAGTTTCTAAACATAACTACTGAGGGGTTTGTGTACGACGGGTATCTTGACGGAGAACTTGAGAAAGCACGTGCTATCATACGTGGCGAGACAGACGACGTAGCAAGTGAGAGATTCTTACCTTGGCTATATACGCAGGATTCAGAGCTTGAGGTATGGCAAGGCACAAGAGAAAACAGACTTTGGGAGAAGTCAAACCCGACACTTGGCACAGTCAAGAAGTGGGAGTATCTTGAGGAACAAGTCGAGCAGGCACGTCAGTCTAAAGCCGATAGGATATTTGTTCTAAGCAAGGACTTTAACATAAAACAGAACGCCGCTGAGAGTTGGCTCAACCTTGAGGATTTTACCTACGACACATTATTTGATAAAGACAACTTCAACAACTACTTGTGTATTGGAGCGGTAGACCTTGCTGAGACTACCGACTTGTGCGCGGCGAAAGTGCTACTAATGCACAAGGACGATCCGAGGAAGTATGTGATAAGCCAGTATTTCATTCCGGAGACTAAGCTAGAGGAAAATCCCGACTTGTCAGCAGGAGCTAAATATGCTGAGTGGGCGAAGATGGGAATACTTACAGTCACTGAGGGAAATGACATAGACCTTGCGGTGGTTGCTGACTGGTTTTACAGTCTGTACACGCAGTATAACATAAAGCTATGGAAGTGCGGTTACGATCAGAGGTTTGCTAAAGACTGGATAACACGTATGGACTACTACGGGTGGGTTAAGACCGGCACTAATGATTCTGACCTAGTGATGATAAATCAGAACGCACAAACACTTTCAAACGCCATCAAACTAGCAGAAGCAGATTTTAAGCATAGACTTCTCTACTACGACAACAACCCAATGGATATGTGGTGTTTCTCGAACGCAGGACTTAAGGTTGATGATAGAGGACAAGCACTGTTAGTCAAGATGGAGACAGCAAAGAGAATAGACGGAGCTGTGTGTTTAGCAATACTTTACGAAACATACAGACGTTTCCGTACAGAATACAAACAGATAGTGGAACAACGATAGGAGGATAATGTTGTGAGTTGGATCGACAAGTTACTAAAGAGAAAGCCAAAGAACTGGAACTTTGCGCCAACACCCGATGGGTGGATGCCTATATTCAGCCAGTTTGGAGATAACATCTATGCGTCAGACGTTGTTCAGCAGGCTATAAAGTGCATATGTAACGAAATGAAAAAGCTCAACCCGAAGCACGTCAGAGAGAATGACTGTGATACTGCGCCGGTTAAGGGCAAGTTACAGAAGGTACTTGACAATCCTAACGAGAGAATGACTACATCTGACTTTCTTGAGAAGATCACTTGGCTTCTTATGCTCAACTACAACGCCTTTATTGTTCCCGTGTACAAAGAGTGGACGGACACAGCAGGCCGTAAACGCAAGGAGTATCAGGCACTTTATCCGATAAAGCCGGTGCAAGTGGACTTTATTGAGGACGCAAGCGGTACACTGTTTGTCTACTTTAGGTTTGCTAACGAGTATGAGACTACTGTTAAGTACGAGGATATAATACACATAAAGTATCAGTTTTCCGTTAATGACTATATGGGCGGTAATGAGTTTGGACAGCCGGATCACACAGCACTTCTTGAGACGCTCAAACTTAACGATTCACTTCTTACGGGAGTGGCTAAGGCCATGAACGCTTCATACGCTATCAATGGAGTTATCAAGTATAACACGCTCATTGACGACGGAAAGACAGAAGCGGCACTTAAGGATCTTGAGAAAAAACTTTTGAATAATGTCAGCGGATTTTTGCCACTTGACTTAAAGACTGAGTTTACGCCACTTGAAAGACATACTCAGCTTGTGGACGAGCAGACGCTTGAGTTTATCGACAAGAAGATACTCAGATACTTTGGAGTGCCACTGCCGATACTTGAGGGAGACTACACTAAAGTACAGTATAGTGCGTTCTATGAGAGTACGCTTGAGCCACTTATTATCTCTTATTCTCAGGCGTTCACAAAAGGCTTGTTTACGAAAGAAGAGAGAAGCAGGGGCAACAAGATAGAGTTTATGCCGGAGGACTTAATCTTTATGACGGTCAACCAAGTCCTTCACATGGTCAACCTTCTTTCGAGTACTGGCGCACTTTATGAGAACGAGAAGCGTAAAGCGTTTGGCCTTGCACCACTGCCGGAGCTTGAGGGCAAGCGTTATATGAGTCTTAACTGGATTGACGTTGACATAGCAAACAGATACCAGTTAGAGCGCAACGAGGATAAGCAGGGAACTAATGAGCTTGAAGAGCAGATAGAGAAAGACCTACTTGACGATACCGGAGAGACGGAAAAAGAGTTTGAACGAGAAGCAAATGACTTTGAGGACGACGACTACGGTACAACCGGAGACGGGGAGATTGAGAAGGAGGTTGACACAGAATGAGTAGGAACGAGGACATTTTACAGTCAACTGTTGATGGTACTGAGTACACAGAAGAGCCGAGAAGTCGGATTGAAGAGTTATTGTTGCAGATAAAGGATATGATCGAAGAAGCGTTAAAAGAAAGGGGTTAAGGCTATGGCAGTCACAGATCCGAGAAGCAGAAACGAAGAGATACTCAGAGCGACTATAGACGGTACAGAGTATGATGCGCCGCCACAGAGTCGCATTGAGGATTTACTTATACAGCTTAAAGAAGCCATCGAGCATGGTGGCGGCGGTGGCGGTGGAGACGTTACCGGAGTAAAGGGTAGTGCTGAGAGTACGTATCGTAAAGGGAACGTTAATCTCACTGCCGAGAACATAGGCGTTGAAGCAGGGGCAGAAGTCAACGCTATAGCGTCGATAAGTCTCAACGGAGATCCTATCACACCCGACGCCAACAAGAACGTGGCACTTGTGGTTATCACAAACACAGTCAACAACCTTGTAAACTACTATCTCAAGACTGAGACTTATTCTAAGTCTGAGGTAGACGCTATTGCGGCACTCTTAAAGAACGGACACTTTATATACGTTAATGAGTTACCAACAACCGACATAGATCAGACTGCCATTTATCTTGTGCCGAAGTCAAGCGCACAGACAAATAACGTCAAAGACGAGTATATCAATCTTGACGGAACAAGCGCGGGATGGGAGAAGATAGGTGACACTCAGATAGACCTTAGCGACTATGTGACTACAACACAGCTCACAACTGCGTTATCAGATTACACAACAACAACTGCCTTGACAGCACTACTGGCAGACAAGGTGGATAAGGTTAGTGGCAAGGGACTTTCTACAAATGACTATGATAACACTGAGAAGCAGAAGGTAGCAGATGCACAGCCTAAAACACTTTCTACACCGATTGAGGTTGAGGGTGTACAGCAGACTACGGTCGAGGGCGCACTCGGGGCAATCAATAATAAGAGTGGTACGGGAAGTATCGACCACTATTCACAGTTACCGGACAAACCGCAGATAAACAGTGTAGAGCTTGAGGGTAACAAGAGCTTATCTGATCTTGGTATTCAGCCGGCAGAGTCCGGAAAAGGACTGTCAACTAACGACTACGATAATACTGCAAAGGGTATTGTAGACGGCGTGACTGCCGCACTTGCTGACAAAGTAGACAAGGTTTCCGGTAAAGGTTTGTCTACTAATGACTATACGAGCGCAGACAAGGCTAAGTTAGAGTCCTTGACTAGAGTCCAGTATGACGTTATGCCAACTGCAAGTGGCGCACGCGTAGGTATGGTTGTGATGTATATAGGTGCAACAAACGCTAACTACACACACAACTACGTATATGAGTGTGTGGACAACGGTGGATCTTATGCGTGGGAGCGTAAAGACGTACAGCCTAACGAGGGTGGCGGTCACACCATCGAAAACGCAAGCGGAACAGCTCTCACACAGAGAGATACGCTACAGTTCAAAGGTGGACTCAGTGTGTCAGACGATAGTACGAATGAGGTGACGGTAGTAGATGATACCGTACCCGAAATAGAGTGGTCAGTATGGAACGCTATGACTCCGCAGGAGCAGGAAGCTATACCAAACGCACTTATCTTAAACGCACCTGATAGTGGAGGTGGAAGTTCAGAAGATGTACAAGCTATTGTAAATGTGTATGGGAGTAAGAACTTATTGACTTATCCATACTATGATACTACTAAAACTGATAGTGGTGTCACATTTACAGATAATGGAGATGGCACTGTTACTGTAAGTGGAACAAGCACTGGAGAATATTTTAGTCTTTTTAGAATAAAATTTAATGATAATAGTTATGTGCTTAAAAAAGGTACTTATAAATTTTCCAGTGGGTTATCTTCCGGTAGTCTGTCAACTTATTATATTCAGATATTTTATAAACCGGTAAATAGTCAATCATCAGAAACAGGGTTTCAAATTTTTAATGAAGATGTCGATGTTACTTTTCCAGAGGATATATATTTTACTCAAATAACTTTGATAATTATAACTGGTCAGACAGTCAATAACTTAATCTTCAAACCTATGATAAGAGACGCTCGAATATCTGATGATACTTGGGTTCCATACGCTATGACCAACAAAGACTTGACGGACCAAAAAGCTAACAAATCTGACATAGTAGAGTTACAGCTAACAGGCACAACCAACACGTCAGGTGGTACAATCACAGCAGGCACATGGTTCTATCTGAATAGTAAGTTAGTAAAAGCTAAGGTAGATATAGCAAGTAATGCTACATTCACTAAAGATACTAACTATGAAGAAAAGACAATCGGTGAAGAGCTTAGTGAGTTGAATGGGAATTCATTTAATAATGTATCGCAATTATGGGAAGTAGATGCTAATACTATTACTACAGGTGGTACGTACTATTGTAATTTGGCATCAAATTATCCTGACGGAACATCTTCACTACATACAATAGGATGGATGCAGGTTATGACGATAATAAATGGTGAGTATCTTGTACAAGTATTTTGGAATAGAGCACAACAGATGTGGTATAGAACAAAAGAAGCTGGTGTTTGGAATAGTTGGCATAAAGTAACAACATCATAAAAGGAGGTGAAAACTAAATGTCAAATATATTTAGAAAACAAGGTGTTAATACTGGTGGTGGCGGTGGAGGAAGTGAGAGCAACCCCAACTTTATAGGAACAACCGCAGAATGGAATGCTCTGTCATCAGCTGAGAAGGCATCGTTTGATAAGAGTAATGGAGTGACTGTGAATTTATCGGATGATAGTGAGAGTACAGTTCCAATAGTAACTAATTTGGGTGGTTCAGTAATTCATGGTAATAAAATACTTGTTCCTTTAGAAAAAAATACAATGATAGCTAATAATATTACTTTACAAAGTATAGCTTATTGCGGAATAAATTCTATAATGGCATGTACTCCAATTAAAGTTGAACCAATAGACAATGCCTTTATTATCGAAGTTAGTGAAAACATAGGAACTTATATTGGTTATTATGCTGTTATAACCATTTCACATAGCTAAAGGAGGTGAAAACACATGGGAACATATGCGTATGACGCAACAAACAACACCCTAGACCTCATAGCAGGTAGGGGAAATACATCATCCTCAGCCAATAAGACAGACCTAACAGCTATCATACTGACGGGTACGACTAACACATCAGGAAATGTAATCTCCGCAGGCACATGGTTTTACCTAAACGGAACGCCATGCGTGGCAAAAGTTGACATAGCGTCAGGTGCTACATTTACTGAGGGTACTAACTACGAGGAGAAAACAATAGGGAGTGCGCTTAGTGAGTTGAATAGCAAAATTCCGACATTGGATTATCATATAGACAATCAAATTGCCTATCCTGTAACAAGCGCAAATACGTGGATTAAGGTCGGAACATTTATTCCGACACCATTAAGAGAGTATAGAGTAGGTACTTCGTATGCTTACGCTGAAGTAAGGGGAGTAGGCGTATCATATGATATAAATGCAACATCTCCTGCACAATATATAGAAAGCAATCAAGACCTGAGCAATTTTACAATGTCGTTCATGACTAAATATGCTAATATTCCGATATATTTATACGCTAAACACAATGGGACATCATCAGGCGAATTACTTACCATCTACGCGAGATAAGTTAGAATTTAACTCAGTAACTAAAAACCTAAAAGGAGGTATTTATTATGAAGTATTTTGTAATGCAGGTGAGCAATGGTTCACCGAAAATCGTAACAGAGTGGACTAACGTAGACAAAGCAAAGACAGCTTTCCACGGAGTTTGTCAGGCTCTGTGGAACGCAGAGGACGTAGTTACAGCTTCTGTAGCTATCGTAGACGAAAACCTTGACGTAGTGCAGGGATATAAGGAGTTTATATCTCATGCGGTAGAACCTAATGAGTGAGATTATCTTACAGCCTTTGCAGGCAGGGGTTAAGAGAAAGCCTTGTGCAACAGCAAGCAACTATCTCTTTTCTGACCATCCTGCCTGCCTTGCTGAACAGATACCGACAAAAGCTAGTATAAAGAGTCGTATGCCTTATGTATACAAACAGATATACGGTTCATGCACAGCTAATGCGGTACTAGCGTGTGACCACTACTACTACCATACTAACAAACATCATCCGTCAGCTACATTCACATATCATCAAGCAAGAGTGATAGACGGTTGTGGACGGTCAAAGCGTGACGATGGTAGTAGTGTAGAATCAGCGTTAATGGCGGTCAGAAAGTATGGAGTATGTGTTGCTGAGGTATGGGCGAATGAAAAACCGTTCTACAAGAAGCCTAGCAAAGAAGCATACAAGAATGGTTTAAAAGGACAAGAGCTAACGACATTCCATAGGTTACGGTCGTTGACACAGCTAAAGAAAGCCATAGCAAAAGACTATCCGATACCATGTGCTGTTGCGTGGGCGTTTAGAATTATTGATGGTAATACATGGATAATGAAACCGCCAACTGACGAGGACTTGGAAGATTGTAGTGGACACGCTATTGTAATAGTCGGGTACGATGACGAAACAAGGCTTGTTGAGTTTAGAAACAGTTGGGGGAGTCAATGGGGGAACAATGGTTATGCTTACATTGACTACGACACGTTCAAGAAAATTGTGTGGTGGGATGATACTTATGCTGTAATAAAGTGAGGTGAGAAAGAATGTTAGAGAGTAGAAGTTATGATTGCGACGTACTGATTGACAGTGTTGAGTCGGATCGCAGAAAGATAGTTGGAAAACCGATAGTCTATAATTCACGAACAAACATAGGTAATCTGTTCTACGAGATTATAGAGCGTGGCGCACTGGACGGTTGTGACCTACGTGATGTCCGGTTCTTGGTTAATCACGATATGTCAAAGATACCACTTGCACGTTCACGCAACAACAACGGCAACTCAACCATGTTGTTGAGGGTGACAGACGAAGGGCTTACGGTTGACGTTGACCTTGACACAGAGAACAATGCAGATGCAAGGTCGTTGTATTCAGCGGTTGAGCGCGGCGACGTTTCCGGTATGTCGTTCATGTTTGGAGTGGACGACGAAGAGTGGACTGACCTTGAGTCAGAAATGCCGACCCGTCACATAAAGAAGTTATCAACGGTTGTCGAAGTGAGCGCGGTTACATTCCCTGCTTACGAGGACACCGAGATAAATACACGTTCTAAAGAAGCACTGGATAGTGCCAAAGCTATACTGGATAGTGTACGCGAAGAACGAACAAAAACGTCACTGGATAGTGACTTAGAGTTACTAAAACTTAAAACACAGATTCTAGGAGGTATGTAACAATGAGAAAGAAAACACTGGAAAAGCGCATGGCAAGACTTAACGCAAAGATTGCAGAGCTTGTTAAGCGTTCGCAGGAGAGTGACGATGTGAACGAGGTACGTTCTATTCAGTCACAGATCGCAGACCTTAAAGACGACGTTGAGGACTGCAAGGCAGAGATCGAAGCTATCAATGAGGACGAAGCACGCGCCGCAGAAGCTAAGGCAGAAGCAGAGAAGCGTGACAATGCGCCGCTTATGAACGGAGACGTAACAGCTTCATTCGGTCAGGCAAACAACATCAATCAGACACGTGCCGTAGAAGATCCGTATGGTACTATGGAGTATCGTATGGGATTCAAGAAGTATGTGCAGACTGGCGACAAGTCAGACCTTGCTGTACGTGCGGCAGAGGGTACAGTTGCACCGGCAACAACGGGAGACATCGGAGCTATCATCCCGACAACCATTCTTAACGAGCTTATCAAGAAGGTTGAGGGTGTGTACGGACAGCTCTACTCGAAAGTCCGTAAAATGAACATTCGTGGTGGCGTGAAAGTGCCGATCGCAGACTTGCAGGCATCTTTCAAGTGGATCACCGAGACTACTGTTTCACCTAATCAGGCGGCAGGCAAGATCAACGACTTTGTAGAGTTTTCCTACAACATCGGTGAGATCCGTGTGTCTGAGACACTTCTTGCGTCTATCGTTTCACTTGACGTATTCGAGCGTGAGGTAACAGAGCTTATCATGCGTGCATACGTAGAAGCTATGGATAAGGGCATCATGCTTGGAACTGGTAACGGTCAGATGCTCGGTATTCTTAACGACACTCGTGTGACTTCTCAGGCCGATCACATCATCGAAATGACAGCGGCAGACTTCAACGACTGGACAAAGTGGAGAAAGAACTTCTTTGCCAAACTTCCGCTTGCTAAGCGTGGTGGCGAGTTTATCTTCCCCGTTTCAACCGTTGAAAGCTATCTTCTGACTATGGCTGACTCCAACAACAACCCGATTTTCAAGCAGGCTACGGGCTTCGGTGGCGAGAACAGCGCAGACGGAGCGAACGTAGATCGTTTCTTTGGACGTGCGGTTACACTTGTTGAGCCGGACATCATCGGAGACTTCGATACTGCAAGCGCAGGCGACGTTGTTGGTGTTTACTGGACACCGACTGACTACGCAATCAACACTCAGATGCAGTTTGGTATCAAGAGATACTTTGACGACGACAAGAACGAGTGGGTAAACAAGGCACTGACTATCGTAGATGGTAAGATGCTTGACGTGCAGGGTTGCTACATCATCAAGAAGAAATAATTACGGGAGGTAAAAGATCATGTTGAACAACAATCGTATTGTATCAGTTACCGCAACCGACCTTATCACACTTTATGGTGTGGCACTGATCGGAAGTGGAAGTAAAGCACTTGAGAAGATTGATGCTACAGACGCAGGACTGTTTACTGTAGACACAGTAACGGGCGCAAAGGTCACTCTTCTGTCAGAGCCGGTAAAGAAAGCCAACTTTACCGTAGCAAGTGGCACTGTATTCTTTGTAGCGGCCTACGACTTTGAGGGATTCGAGGTTAATGGAGTTGCCGCAGATATCACGGGAGACATCGTTGCTGACGGTGTAACTCTTTACAAGGCCGTACTTGCAGATGGCGCGTTCACTGTAACACCGGTGGCAGGCTGATAATCGGAGGTGTATGTTATGCTTGAGAATGTCAAGAACGCACTAGGCATAACCGGAGACTATCTTGATCCTACGCTCACAGAGTACGTTGACGAGGTTGTAGCGTACTTAAAGGGCGCAGGAGTGAAAGAGTCCTCAATCACAACTGGAATTGTGGCACGGGGCGTCTCCGACTTGTGGAACTATGGTAACGGAAGTGGTCAGCTTTCAGACTACTTTATGCAGAGAGCAACACAGTTAGCTTTACTTTAAGGAGTATAGATCATGGCGTATGGCAGAGCGAAGAGGTTTGTACCAACTATCCCATTTACAGTGCCTATGCAGTTACTTACAGTAACTGAGACAAAAGTAAAGGGCGTAACCAAAAAGACGTATACTGAGGGCGACAAGTTTTTTGGATCATTCCGTAGCTTTACGGGGACTGAGACTATCGAGAACGACGTATACGCTATCAAGGACACAGCCACTATTGATACTTGGTACAATCCTACCATTACGCCTGCGTGTCGTATAAAGGTGCTTGACACCGGAGAACTGTACGACATCATATCGGCAGTGGACGACATATACAGACGCCATCAATTTATGCAGTTTAAGGTTGAGCGAGTGGGAGCGAACGCATGAGCAAGAACAGATTGACTATTTCTACTAAGCCGCTTGAAGCGTTAGCTGAGGACATAGACGCGTTTGGTAGCACTTACTTGAAAGAAGCTATAGACGCAGGACTTATGGCAGTAGGCAACGAAATTGAAGCGGCGGCACACAGAGAAATGAAAAAGCACAGACGGACGGGCAAGACCGAAAGCACAATTGTTTCTCCGAGAGTTGATTGGAGCGGCGGCCAGTACGCAGAAATGGACGCAGGATTTAGAATCCGTGACGGAGGACTTGCATCAATCTTTCTTATGTACGGGACGCAGGCACACCCACCACACCGAGGTTTACCACAAGACATCAAGCTATATAATGTGTTCTATGGCACAGCCACAAGACGTAAACATACACAAATGATTAAGACGCAACTACAACTTGCGCTAAACAGATTGAAAAGGAGTCACAAGTAATGGAAGATACGTTGATAACACTGTTAGAGTCACTTAATTATCCCGTTATACGTCAAGGGAGTCTGACTGAGGGCGAGGAATATCCGGACACCATGATAACATATTGGGAGAATGAGGACTTGGAGGACGCCCACTACGACAACCGCCCTACGTCGGTAATATGGGACTACGACGTTAATGTGTATTCAACTGATCCTGAGCTTACATACTCTTTGCTTGACAGTGCAAGAAAGTTGTTGCGTGACAATGGTTTTATCATAGCGCGTCGCGGTTATGACCTTGCGTCAGATACTGTAGCACAGACGGGGCGCGGTATGAACGTAGTATACATACAATATAACAATCTAGGAGGTAATGAAACATGAAAGTAGTAGAGTACAGAGGTGTGCGCGGCCTTGTTGCCGCAGAGGTATTGTCAGATACCACAGACGAGTACACAACCGGAACTCCGTTTCCGCTTGCCGGCGTTGCCGAGATTTCAAAGTCAACGGATTCCACAAACGAAGCGCACTATTACGACAACGTAGCGGCAGTCGTTATTTCATCAACCGCCGCTGACGAACTTACAATCACAACGTCAGCTATCGAGCTTGACGTACTGGCTAAGATCACCGGTCAGCTTTACGATGCAGACAAGGGTATGTACGTAGAGCAGGAGAGACAGCCGAAGTACTTTGCCATTGGTTATATCACAAAGAATACCGCAGGCGAAGAGCAGTTTGTATGGAGACTTAAGGGATCATTCAACATTCCGAACTCAGATCATGCGACTGAGAACAACGGTACAGACGCTAACGGTCAGGAAGTTACCTTTACTGGTATTTCTACCACAAAGAAGTTTAGCCTTAACGGAAAGGCTACTAAGGCTATCACAGTTGATACCGCTGTCAATCCGCAGGACGAGACAACCTTCTTTGCAAGCGTTCAGACACCGGACACTGTATCAGGCGTGACTATCACATCTGTGACTGTATCACCCAAGACTGGTACAATCAGTGAGTCTAATCCGACAAAACAGCTCACAGCTACTATCGCACCGTCAAGTGCGCAGGCAACGGGTGTGGCTTGGACTTCAAGCGACACGACTAAGGCTACTGTATCAAGCGCAGGACTTGTTACAATAGCAAGCGGTGCTACCGCAGGATCAGTGACTATCACAGCTACATCAAATGCTGACAGCACAAAGTCAGACACAGCTACAATCACTGTAGAGTAACAACAACACCCACTCCCACTATGGCTGTGGGGGTGGGTTATATTTTAACTAAACGGAGGATATAACCATGAAAAAGGATTTATTTTTAACTATTTACGACAACGACGGAACTGAGCTTCGTACAGAAGAAGCGCAGATGATCGAGATCAAGTTTGGTACAATACGCGGTCTTATGAAACTTCTTAACATCGAGAAGGTAACGGACACACCGGAACTTCTTTCGATGATGGTTGAGGTTTGGGACGAGCTTACCAAACTTCTGTCTTACATTTTCCCGAATATAACCGATGAAGAATGGGACAACGTATCACTGAACGAGTTGTTACCGCTTGTCGTTGACGTAATAAAGTCGTCGTTCTCTAAGATGCTTACCATACCTACGGAGAAAGACGGAAAAAACTAATTGACGGGGAGGACGACATTCCTCTCCATGACGCACTTTTTGAAATTGCGCATGGTCTATCACAAGTTTATACGTCACTAAATCCTATTGTGATAGACGAACAACCGTTCGTAAAAGTGATAGATTTATTTGCAGACTTGCGCAACACACAGATACGAGACAAAATGTTGACCGATCCTAACCGAGTTGTTAGAAAGCAAGCCGGCGACGATTGGTTTTAAGGAGAGAAAGCTATGTCAGTTGCAGATAAGTTAAATACTACGCTTACCTTTAGGGCAGATATAACGGATCTGTCTAAAGCTATGCAGGAAGTACAGAGATATATCAGGGCGGCACGTTCCGAGTTTGCAGAAGCAACAGCAACTATGCGTAACTGGGGGACAAGTGCTGATGGTATATCTCTTAAGTTGAGTCAGCTTAACAAAACCATTCAAGCGCAAAAGCGCGGTATCGACGTTCTTAATGCCGGCTATCAGAAAGCGGTACAAGAAGAGGGCAAGACTTCACGTTCAGCACTGGAACTTAAAAAGCGCATAGACGATATGACCGCTAGTCTCAAGAAGAACGAAGCGGAAGAGAAAATGTACAAGTCAGCTATGGCTGACGTCAACACCATTCTCAAGTCTACTGGCTCAAGTGCTACGTCTTTTGGGCGTGATATGGACAAGCTTGACAACACTATCAAAGTACAAGAGCAACAGCTTGAGATACTTAAGCGTGAGTATGCGTCTTTGTCAACTGTACATAAGCGTGACACGTCCGATATGAAACGTCTTAAGCAGGCTATACGTGAATTATCGAGCGAGTTACAGAACAACAAATCAAAAATGAATCAGGCCACTGACGCGGCAAACAGACTGGATAACACAGCTAACCATATGTCTGACGCGCTCACAGTGGCTACAAGTCGTTTCACCACTATGAAAGGTGTTATGGCGTCTTTAATTGCGTCCGGTATCAGACGTCTTATCACGTCCATGAAGGACTTAGCAAAAGCCACATACGACGCAGGCGAAGCGTTTGAAATGCAAATGAGCAGAGTAGAAGCTATCAGTGGTGCTACTGCCGATCAGATGGACGCACTCAATAAAAAAGCTAAAGAAATGGGTATGACCACTAAGTTTACCGCGACAGAAGCAGGCGAAGCGTTAGAGTATATGGCTATGGCCGGTTGGAAAGCTGACGAAATGCTTGAGGGACTTGAGGGCGTAATGAACTTAGCGGCGGCGTCAGGAGAAGAGTTAGGCACAGTATCTGATATGGTTACTGATGATCTAACCGCTATGGGACTTAAGGCGCAGGACGCCACACGTTTTGCTGACGTATTAGCGGCAACAGCTACCAACTCCAACACTAACGTGGCAAAGATGGGAGCGACGTTTAAGAATGTTGCACCACTTGCAGGCCAGTTAGGGTACACAATAGAGGATATGGCGGTTGCTATAGGACTTGCCGCTAACAACGGTATTAAGGCAGAGAAAGCCGGTACTGACTTAAGGTCAATGTTTACACGACTTTCAACAAATGCAGGAGCAACGAAGAATCAGTTAGGAGCTATGGATATTCTGACTAAAAAGTTAGGCGTTGCTTTTTATGATGCGGCAGGAGACGCACGCCCACTTAATAAAGTGCTTACAGAAGCGCGAGAGAAGTGGAAAGGCTTGTCAAAACAGCAAGCAGTCGCATACGCCAAGACTATTGCCGGTCAACGTGGTATGCAGACTTGGCTTGCTATTATGCGTAGTGGAGAAATAGACGTTAATCAGCTCACAGAAGCTATAACGCACTCGTCCGGCGCGGCTAAGGAAATGGCTGACACTATGCTTGATAACGTCGGTGGTAATATCACAATACTGAAATCAAAGATTGAAGGTATTATGATTAAAGTCTTTGAGAAAGCGGCAGGCTCGATAAATAAGTTTATCAACAGTGTTTCCAAAGGACTTGACAGTATTGACTGGGATCACGTCGGACGTGAAGCGGCTAAGTTTATTGAGGGATTCCTTGACTTCATGGGTAAACTCTTAACTAACTTGCCTAAAGTTATAGACTATCTTAAAACTTTCGGCTCAGCTATGATAATAGCGTTTGCGGTGTCACGTATAACAGCTATGATAGGTGCTATTGTCAGATTGTTTATATCAATCAAGACGTTGACAGCAGGCTTGACCGCCGCACGTGTTGCGTCAACCGCCTTATCTGTAAGCATGGCGGCACTTCCCATAGTTGGTGTTATTGGCCTTATTGCTGGACTTGCTGGTGCTATGGATATATTTGAGGATTCAACTGAGGACAGTATAGACGCTATGCGCAACTTCTCTGAGGAAGAGCAGGATCTTGTCGATAGCACAAACGAGTCCACAAAGGTTATGGAAGATGCCATTGAAGCACGTAAAGAATCACTTGCCGGTATCGAAGGGGAATACCAGTACATTGAAGATTTAGTTGACGAATACAACGACCTTATTGACGAGAACGGAAAAGTCAAAGAGGGTTATGAGGACAGAGCAAACACGATACTTAACACAGTTGCTAAGTCAATGGGTGTTGAACGTGACGAAATCGAAAAGACCATAAACAAAAATGGCAAACTTCAAAAGTCGTTTAATGACTTAATGATAGTCCGTAAAGCCGCCGCAGTACAGCAGGCTTATCAGAACGACTATAACGATGCGCTATCTAACCAAAAGAAAAACCTTGATAACCTTCTCGCGGCTGAGAAACTTGTTGCTACTAAAGAGCAGGAAATGTTTGATGCGCGTCAGAAGATGCGTGACGCAGAAGCTAACTATGAAAAGGTGCAGAGGGATAACGCCGGATCTAATACCGCAGGATCAGCGGTGGCTATATCTAAAGCAGGAGCGGCCGCAAAAGAAGCAAGAGAGCAGTACGAGATTGCTATAAATACGTTCAATGACGCGCAATCAACACTTTCAAAGCTCAACAAACAGCATAACGAATATAACACTACAGTAAAGAACTTTGAAGCGTTGACAGAAGCAGTGGCGTCAGGTAGTACTAAGAACATGGAAACTGCAATCAATGCGCTGACCAACAGTTTCAAGACCGCAAAGAGTGCCACAAAGAAAGAGCTTGAGGAACAGTACAAGACTTGGGAGAAGTATTATAACGACCTTGTGAAAATGGCACAAAACGGTAGTGCTGACATTACGGACGCAGAACTTGAGAAGTATTCCAAGATGCGCGATAACGCGTTGTTGGAGTTAGGACGTGGTGGAGACAACGAAACAGTCCGTAAAATGCTGACAGAACGTGGAGAAGCGTTAGGTGTCGCATTACCACAGAGTATTGCCAAAGGTATCGAGTCCGGAAAGACAGATCTACAGAAAGCAATCAAGCAGATCCAAGAGTGGGAGAAGTTTGACAAGCTCGTTAGTGGCGCAAAAGCGCAGGGTATAGCAGTACCACAACAACTTGCTAAAGGAATTGTGGACGGAAAAACGGACGTCAAGAAAGCCATAGCCGAGATTCAGAAACTTGACCTTAAAGAGATTGTCAATAAAGCTAAACGTGCAGGCGTCGAAGTACCGAAGAAAATCTCACAGCAAGTTAAGAGTGGCAAGGGCGACGTTCAGGCGTCTATAGAGTCTCTCAACAAAATGATCCAGTTAAAAGATGGAGTCCGAAACATTGACAAGGATTCTAAGAACGTAACAAAAACAACCGCTAAGAACATCAACTCCGGTAAAGGTGAAGTACAGAAGTCAGTTGACAATGTACTGCGTATCAACTCAGCGGTAGACTATGAGAAGTACTTTGGCAAGCAGGCAGATAAGAACGTCAAGAGATATGCTGACGCCACTAAGTCAAGCTCGAATAAATCCAAAGTAAAGAAAGCGTCTCAGTCTGTAGCTGACGCGTCACTCAATCCGCTCAAGAACATAATGAATCAAACGTGGGATAGCGGTAAGTTTTTTGATATGGGTTACGCTAACGGTATCAGAGACAACAAAGACAAGGTTATCACAGAAGCCACTAAACTGGGTAAAGAAGCACACGGAGCGTTAAAGAAAGCGCAGGAAGAGGGATCACCTTCAAAGCTGACGTTCAAATCCGGTGTGTTCTTTGGTCAAGGTTATGCTAATGGTATCTTGTCAACAAAGAATGTTATCACTAATTCCGTTAAGACAATATCGAGTGCGGCCTTGCAGACATTACAAGGCACGTCAACGTATCTACTGAATAGCTTGACAAGTGGACGTTCGCTTGTTGACATAGTTATTGGAGACACGACCACTCTTGTGGACTTTGTGAACAACAAACTACCACAACTATTTGAAACACTGGCGAGTGCGACCGGAGGAAACTACGACAAGATAGGAGATAGCGCAAAGTCTATCTTCTCTACGGACATAAGTGATAAGATTGACTACACTATTGATAAGGTCAAGTACCTTAACGAGATAGAGCAGGAGCGTTACCAAGACGCGATAAACAATCAGAAAGCGCAGGCACAATCTGAGAAAAACTACTGGTCAAACTGGTATAACTCCGAGAAGAACAGTGTCAGTGAGAGCTACAAGAAACAGATTGAATCTATCGAGAAAGAGCGTGATAGTATTGTCAAGAAGTTAGAGAAACAGAGAGACAAGACAACCAACAGCACAAAGAAGAAACAGCTTAAAGAAGAGATTGCAAATGTAAAGGCTCAGTACAAGCAGATCATAGCAGAGCGTAAGCAGATGCAGACAGACGAGCTTAACAATCTCAAGAAGCAGTATGACAACCGTATTGACGCGCTTAATGGCTACACTGAGTCCGTCATTGACGACATCGAAAAAGAGAAAGATGCCTACAAAGATGCGTCAGACAGATTCCTTGATGGTATGGGAGACGCGCTTAAGGACTACTCCGATAAAGCGAAAGAGTTGTTGTCGAGTGCGGTTGACGGAATAACAAGTAAATATCAGTCACTGTATAACGACCTTGAGAAGAAGCAGGACACGCTCATAAACAAGCTAAAGACCGCAGACAAACTGTTTACGGTGTCGAGTGCCAACGTCTTACGTCCGGCAGACATTCAGAAACAGACACAAGAGATCCGTGACTATGCGTCAAAACTTGCTCAGGTTAAGGGTAAAGTATCATCGGAGCTTTTTGAGGACATAGCTTCATATGACGTAAAAGAGGGCAGTGCTTTTCTTTCATGGCTGTTAAGTCAGTCAGACGCGCAGATACAAGCATACGATGCGGCATACTCAGAGAAGATGCGCGTTTCAGAAGAGATAGCAAACAGTGTCTATAAGTCAGACTTTGATAAACTAGGTCAAGCATATCAGACAGAAATAAGTCAGGCGTTTGAACAGTTACGCCCACAACTTGAGCGGATTGGAGAGCAGTGTTTCAGTGGCCTTGCAGATGGTATAGCGTCACAGAACGACTATGTTGTTGGCACTGTACGTACTATCATAGACGATATGTTAAGTACGTTTAGATCACTCCTTGATATTCATAGTCCGTCACGCGTTATGAAAGAGATCGGTATGTACACCGGAGAAGGTTTTGTACTTGGACTTGATTCAGTCAAGGGTAATCTTGAAAATACAGTGGCTAATCTTACAAACATAGCGCGTAGTGGTGTAGATCAGGCGTATTCCATGTTATATGATTCTTATAACACTGTCGATCAGATGCGCAGACTTAACGACGAATCAAACGCTATGGCAAGTAACATCATCAACAACTACAACCTTGTGCAGAATAACAATAGTCCTAAGAGCTTGTCAGCACTTGAGACTTACAAGGCGCGTAAAGCTCAAATCAATCTGTTACAAGCATACTTTTAATTAAAGGAGGATTGAACTATGTTAGAGGTACTAGCAATAGGCGCATATGCCGGCGGCAGACCTACGAACAGTACGTGCTATATCAACTTTGCACGTGATAGTCGGTACAAAATTAAGCAAGTGGACGGACTTGACTTTCCCGAAGGTACAATAAAAATGTCACAGTATGTCGGACTGGATGGTGCAAACTTTGATTCTGCGTCTGTAGGATTTAGAACTATCACGCTAACTATAGCGATTGAGAAAGATGCGCCTAGCGCACGTCATTCGATATACGACGTATTTCAGCAGAAGTCACGCGTAATACTTTACTTTGCGTCGGGATCGGACAGATATTGTCACATTGACGGATATGTGAGAAGTTGTGATATGAGTTTGTTTGATAAGAAGCAGACAGCACAAGTGGTTATTGACTGTCCGAGTGCTTATCTGTCAGCAGGCGGCTATATACCACACACAGCAGATGCACCGACTTTAGGTGGTATGACGTATGATGGAACAAACGAAGCCATGTATTTACAGCCGACAAGTGACGATCATTGGAGTACGGGAGCAGGCAGTACGCCGGCAAAGTATCTGATACAGAATAATGGAGAAGTATCAGTTGGGGCTTTCATAACACTAACCATAGTACAGAATCAGACGTACAATATCGAAGTACACTGCCAGTCCGTGAGAACTGGTGTAACAAAAACTATGTCGTTCTTAAATCACTATTACGCACAATACGACGAACTTTCGATATTGACTATACCAAACAGAAAGAACATAACATACTATCCGAATGGGAGTTCGACAACACGTAACGGTATGGGTATGCTTTCACCGGCGTCTGAGTGGTTCATGCTTGAGAAGGGCGACAACTACTTTTGGGTAACGACTGATGGAGCTGACAACAATCTGTTCTTTGATGTGAGCGCAAACGGACTGTACGGAGGTATTTGATATGGAGATATATTTTATACCTTATGAGAAAATCAAAACGATAGATCCTACATCACCGTCAGCATTGTTTCTTGTTCCGGCGGCAGAGTATGTGGTTGACGCTTATATATCTTGCATATGGACTAGGCGTTACGGGGGTTATTACGACTTTCAGATACAACTTCCGGCCACTGAACGCAATATGTCTAACATTCATATGTACGACTTTGTGTATCGTAGCAAAGACCGACTTCCATACACGTCGCAGTTGGCAGAAGATATGGGTATACCGCCAGTCAAAAATGTAATGATGATTGAAAAAATCGAGATAGAAGATACTGACGATAAGCACATTATGACGATCAGTGGACGTGGAATAGAAGCCATATTTGCGCGCATGATTATGTGGACTAAGGCCACACAGCAAGGAAAGCTTAAATCCGTAATTAACTCGTTGTTGTTACAGAATGGTATTTATGCTGACGTGTTTGGTACAGAGTATTATGAGTATTGGGCGAATATCCGGTATCAGTGTCAGCAATCCGGAGACTATACGGACTACATACCTAATTCATGTCGGTACATGACTATAAGTTTGGCATACGACAACGATGATGTTAAGTCTTATGATAACGATATTCTCTGTGATACTGTAAATGATTATCTTGGAGATACATTGACGCAGATTCTAAAGCCACTTGGTATGTACTGGTATTTCTATTTCAGACCGGCAAAAACTACACACCGAGATTCAAGCGGCACATGGGTAGAATACGGGTGGAAGATAGAATTACACATACGTGAGTCGTGGAAACACGCAAATCTAAGTGATAACAGCTATGATGTACTGTTTGCGAAGGACAACGGAACGCTTTTATCTAGTAAATATACCGAAGATTCTACTGTATCGTTCAACTGTGGTCAGATACTAGGTGAGGGAACGGGAGTAGATCAGATACGTGTCGCTTATCCATATGCAACTGGCACAGCACTAACAAACGCTCAGCCTAAGTTTTTCAATCGCCACGAGTCCATAGTTGACAACTCTTCATATACTGCTGACACAATAGTGCTAGTAGATCAGTACAAACAGCTACTTGTACAGAATACGGAGTATCAGGCGGTAAAGAACAACGGGCAGTCAATGGAAGTGGAGCTTAATCTTACCAACACACTGTATGTTTATGGGGACGACGACGCAGATAATGGCTATGATATAGGCTCAGTAGTTGGATTCAAGACGGAGACGGGTATTATGGCTACTGCACGACTTGTAGAAATGATTGAGAGTGAGGACGAGAACGGTACAAAGCTAACGCCATCCTTTGACGAGTGGGAGTTTAAGACTGCATAAATAGAAAGTGGGGACACACTTACGTGCGCCCCCGTGAGGTCAACTTGTGTTTATCACTTATCGACAAGGCTATTGTACCACAATTTGTAGTTGTTGTCAATACTTTATATCCTCTGAGAAAAGGCGTGTCGTTTACGGGCGGTGCGTCTTTTCATATAAAGAAATAAGATTCTCGTCCTCTAAGATGTCTGACAACTTACACTGCAAACAGAAACATATACGTAATAGAGTTTCCAGCTTGCACCGGTCTATAGGATCTCGGCCTTGCTCAAGGTTCTGATACGACCTAAGTGATAAGTCACAAGCGTTCGCAACGTCCGACTGTTTCATATCAGTAGACGTGCGTAAAATTTTTAGTTTTGTCATGTGAATCCTCCTACTTATGGCACAAATGATAACACGTAAACACTACGATGTCAAGCGTTTTTTATATGAAGAAAAGATTTTTTTCTAAAAAGGGTTGACAAGCGCAATTTGTTGTGGTATCATGTGTACGAACGATTGAAGGAGGGTACGGAAAAATGATTAACACCGACCTACTCAAAAGTAAAATGTTGCTCAAAGGTGATCGCGTGTTCGTTGAGGACTTGCGAAAGACTCTCGGATGTACTCGACCAACCGCGTCGTCACGTCTTAATGGAAGTGCTGACTGGTCACAGACTGAGATTATCAAGTGTGCTAAGAAGTACGACCTGAGTGCAAGCGACATTGATAAAATCTTTATACACTTCGAGTCCTGATAACAATTCTTTGGGGGAATAGAATCAACTCTCTTGGACAAACTCCAGTTCTCCACAAAGAGTACAGAAATATCTGTATAGGTCAGGACTCCCGAAAATAGGGGGTTTCAAGTTGTTATATCCGTTTCAACAAAAGGCAGTAGAAGATAGCATGGTGTTTAATGACGTGGCTTTCTATCATGCTATGGGTTTAGGAAAAACTTACACCGGAAGTGAGCGCATGTTTGCTTTCGGAAAACGAGTAAATCTTGTGATATGCCAAAAGTCTAAGATAGAAGATTGGCAAAATCACTTCTTAACTAACTATCCGTCGGTCAGAGTCTACAGACTCGACAAGCCGAAAGAGTACGAAGCGTTTTTCGCTGAGCGACTTGTTGAAGGGCGACTGGTAGGGATCATCAATTACGACTTAATCTTTCGTCGTAAAGAGCTTTTCACACTTCAAAACTTTACATTACTTCTTGACGAGTCCAGTGTGATACAGAACAAGAGGACGTTGCGTACTAAGGCGATACTCCATCTGAAATCTGTTCACAACGTACTTTTGTCCGGCACGCCCGTTGGTGGCAAGTACGAAAATCTGTGGTCGCAACTACATTTACTTGGGTGGGATATACCTGAGAAAATGTTTTGGGCACACTACGTAGATTTTCACTACGACACAAGGCAGGGCTTTCCTAGACTTGTGGTAGACGGATATAAGAATGTAGAGCGGCTCAAAAGAAAACTGAGAGAACACGGGGCACAATTTCTTAAAACCGAGGAAGTATTCGATTTGCCTGAGCAAGTCCATCAAGACGTTGTTGTTGAGGTTGATAACAACTACAACCACTACATGAAACACGGGGTGCTTGAAATTGAGGACGAGACCTTAGTTAATGACAATCCGCTAGTCCATATGCTGAACGCACGTAAACTGTGTGGTATGTATTCTGAGAAGTTAGGAGCGTTTAAGGACTTGATTGAGTCTACGTCAGACCGACTCATAGTGTTCTACAACTTTACTGAGGAATTACGCAGGCTTGAAGAATTGTGTGACGACAGACCGTTGTCATATGTAAACGGAGAGAATAAAGACCTGAGCGCATATGAGGACTATGAGAACAGTATCACGTTCATCCAGTATCAATCAGGAGCTATGGGACTTAACTTACAAAAGGCTTGCCGGATAGTTTACTTCACGCCAACACTTAGTTCAGAGCTATTCGAGCAGAGCAAGAAGCGCATACACAGAATAGGTCAGGAAAAGACGTGTTTCTACTATTATATGAAGTGCAGAAACAGTATCGAGTATAAGATATATGACACACTGGCCATGAGAAACGACTTCACGCAGGAGCTTTTTATAGAATATACAAGGAAAGAAGGTGGAGAGTAGTGACACCGGAAACAATGTTCGGTAGGAAAGTAAAGAAGTATATAAGGGACAATGGCGGCTATGTGGTCAAGTATCATGGAAACGCCATGAGTACCAACGGAACACCCGACTTACTGGCTTGCATAAATGGTAACTTTGTAGGGATCGAGCTTAAAGCGGCACGTGGCAAGTTTGATTTACAAGGTATTCAAGCACTTCGTATCAAGGAGATACGAGACGCAGGCGGCTACGCATTTTGTCTGTACCCGTCAGCGTTTGAGAAGTTCACTCGGTTTGTGAGTGATCTAAACAGTGGCAAAGATCCAAACACTAGACTCATAGTGTGGAAATAAACAAAGAAAGGAGAGGTCAACACATGAACACAAAAACATTCATCACGAACAGATTGAAAAAGACAGAGCGTGAGGGCATTGAGGATCTACTTGACTACATGGACAAGTACGGATTCTACGATGCACCGTGTAGTGGCAAGTACCACTTGTGTAAAAAGGGTGGACTGGCAGAGCACACAGTCAACGTCATTATATATGCTGAAAAGCTGTGGGACTGTTTGTGCAAGGGAGAGGATCACACGTCTGTTGTTATTGCGGCGGCGTTACACGACTTGGGAAAGATGGGGCAGTTCGGAAAGCCAAACTATGTAGACAACGTTCTAAAGAGTGGCAGAATATCCGACACACAGCCCTACACAACCAACAAAGAGTTGTTGTCGGTCGATCATGAGATACGCAGTGTCGCAATAGCGCAGATGTTCATTGACTTAACCGAAGAGGAACAGTTCGCTATTCTTTACCACAACGGTATGTATGGGAATCTGAAATATTCATACAATGGCAAAGAGACTCCGCTATCACTGGTCATTCATTGGGCTGATATGTGGTGTGCCAAAGTCATAGAAGAAGAGAAAGGAGAAGAGTAAATGGACGTGGGAGAAATGGTGCAGATTTACACCGACTTATTCCGAGACGCAGTAGCCGAGAGAGGTTTTACTTTACGAGAGGTCATTCATCTGATGCACTCATACATGCTGAACAGTAGTTATCTGTCACACAGATTGAAGAAGGGATCTGTTCCGGTTAATGTATTCAGAGCGGCGTGTGAAGTGATAGGGGTTGACTTTAGAGACTATTGCGTTGAGTACGACTTATCAGAAGTGCCAACGTATCAGTTAGAAGCAGAATTAAAAGAAAGGAGAGGTTGATTATGGGTTTACCAGTACTTATCTTAGGCGAGAGCGGTACGGGCAAAAGTGCTTCACTACGTAACTTCACTAACGACGACATAGCACTCATAAACGTAGTGGGAAAGCCTTTACCGTTTAAGTCAGACATCAAGTCGTTTAGCACTGACGACTACACAGAAGTCAAGCGACACCTTAAAGAGCTTGCTGACGAAGGGTGCAGGCGCATTGTCATTGACGATGTGCAGTATCTTATGGCTAACGAGTTCATGAGACGTGCTATGGAAAAAGGTTACGACAAGTTCATGGAAATGGGACAGCATTACTGGTCACTGATCGACTCAGTAAAGAAGTTGCCTGACGAGTGCATAGTGTACTTCTTGTCACACATCGAGCACAAGGACGACGGAACAGAGAAGGTCAAGACCGTGGGAAAACTTCTTGACGAGAAAATCACTATCGAGGGAATGTTTACCATAGTTCTTAAAACGTCGGTGCAGGACGGAGTGTATTCCTTCGTGACGCAGAACAACGGAAAAGACACGGTCAAAACGCCTATGGGTATGTTCGAGACGTATGGTATCGAGAACGACCTAAAGTACGTAGACGACAAGATCCGTGAGTATTATTCGTTCACAGATGCACCGGAAAAGGTTGTAGACAAACCGACGGACGCAGAGCCAACTAAGAAAAAGAGGGTAAAACGGAATGAGCCAAAAGAAGAAGAGCCTACAGAAGCACCTGAGAAAGAAACGAAGGAAGAAGATGCAACTCCAAAAAGAAAGAAGCGAGAGCCAAAAGAGGGTGACTACGATTGGGTAGAAATACCCGAAGGTCAGAAGGGTGACATACCGTTCTTTCAAGACGAAGAAAAAGTAACAGAAGAAACTACACCACGTCGCAGACGTAGAAGGGAGCAGTAATCATGGGTAGATTTGATAAGTTCAATGAGGAAATCAACACAAAGGAAATCAACAAGGAGATTGACGGGATCAAGGACAACGGAGGACTCGGGAACAACAACTCAGAATTGCCGGCAGGAGAGTATACAGTAAAGATCGAGAAAATGCTTATCGGTGAGTGCGGCCCTAACGCCAAAAACGCAGGCGCGCCGCTTCTCAAAGTGGACATGAAGGTTGTTGATGGAGAGGGTAAAGGACGCCATATGTTCATGAACAAGATCCTTTATGCCGCTAACCCGACAGAGAAGTGGAATACTTCAATCGCAATAGCTCAGATGGTCACATGGCTCAAATCCTTAGAGTCAGGAGTTGACGTAGTGTTTAAGACCTACGATCAGTTTGAAGAGCTTGTCATGGATATCGCAGAAGAGTGTGCAGGACTTACCTTCGATGTTTCATGGGACGCAGATGCGTTTATACCTATCACTATTGATGCAGTCTATGAGGACTGAGTGATGGTCGCGTGTGTCTGTGGAGACTTTAACCTATACATAGGTTTTAGGCGCGTTCGATTCGCGCCACACGCATAAATGAAAGTGAGGTCAGATGATGCTTGTATTTTACGACTACGAGGTTTTTGAAAGAGACTGGTTGTGTGTGATAATCAGTCCGTCTGAGGACGAAGTGTATCGGGTACACAACGACGAGGACACGCTTCACGTTTTATATGAGAAGTACAAGGACGCAATATGGGTAGGCTACAACAACCGCCACTACGACAAGTGGATTCAGCAGACGATACTTAGTGGATTCAATCCAAAACTCATGAACGACTGGCTGATAGACGGACACAACGGCTGGGACTATGCAAGACAGCTTAACGACTATCCGTTTGTAAACTACGATGTTGCTTTACAGTACCACTCATTAAAGGAGCTAGAGGGTTTTCAAGGCCACAACATTAAAGAGACCGGAGTTTCATTTAACATTCGTAGAGCACTTACAGAGGAAGAGGTTGCTGAGACATTTAAATACTGCGAGAACGACGTTCTTGAAACGATGGAGATATTCAGACTCACATATAACGAGTTTGAAGCCCTGACGTGGCTTATCAAGACGTTTAATTTTCCGCTTAGTTATTACTCTAAGACAAAAGCTCAGATATGTGCTGAGATCATAGGTTGTGAGAGAAGGACGTTTAACGACGAGTGGGACATCAAGCCGCTATCATGTATCGACATCGGCAAGTACGAGCAAGTCAAGGACTGGTTCTTAAACGTCATGGACTACAAGAAGAAACTTGACTGTGATATTGCAGGAGTGCCGCACACATTCGGTTTCGGTGGAGTGCATGGAGCCATAAAGAATTATAGCCACGTCTGCAAAAAGGACGAGCTTATACTTCATGTTGACGTTGCCAGTTACTATCCGAGACTCATGATATATCACGGACTTTTGACTAGGGCAAGCACACGACCAAAACGATTTAAGTGGGTGTTTGACGAGCGTATGAGACGTAAAGCGGCAGGAGATAAGAAGGGACAAGCACCATTAAAAATTGTAATCAACGGTGGTTTCGGAATAAGCAAGGATCCTAAGTCAAAAGCATACGATCCGAGAAACGCCAACACGGTATGTATCAATGGACAGCTTATGCTTGTTGACCTTATAGACAAGCTAGAGAATAGCGTTCCGTCCTTCGAGCTTATCCAGTCCAACACTGACGGACTTATCATAAAGATTAAGAAAGCAGACTTTGACCTAGTAGACGACGTTTGCTATGAGTGGGAGTCTAGGTGCAACATGGTATTAGAGTTTGACTACATAGAGCGGATATATCAGAAGGACGTCAACAACTACATATTTAGATTTACGAACGGAAAACTGGAACGTAAAGGCAAGTGGACAAAAGAGAAGTCAATACTCGATAACGACATGGCAATTCTTAATGAAGCCTTGTGTGCAAAGCTCATTGACAATGTACCGATCGAAAAGACCATAAAAGGTTGCGACGACTTATCAAAGTTTCAGAGGATATTCAAGACCGGAGATAAGTTTAAGTGCGTAGTCCTTAATGTGAACGGGAAGGACTACGAAACGGACAATAAATGCAACCGCGTGTTTGCAGTAAAGACTAAGGGCGGCACTGTTTATAAAGTCAAAGAGTCCGGCAGACGTGACAAGGTGGGAGAGACAAGTAGGTGCTCAATCATCTTTAACGACGATCTGTCAGGTGTTAGGCCACAAGACATTGACCTTGACAAGCAGTGGTACATCAATGAGTGCAACAAGCGGTACAGAGAGTTTATGAAAGCAGAGGGTGTAGCATAATGATTTATGAGGATTTTTTCAGAGGATATGTGTCAACAAAGAACAAGCGTTGCACAATGCAGTTTAAGAATAAACCGTCAGAAGAGTTGTTGTCGTTAGAAGAAGCAGAAAAGTTACCGGAGTATGCGGCGGTACTTGATAAAGACACGGTGCTAGTAGACGTAGACGATGCGGAGACTTCTGAGATTCTACTTAATATCATAGAAGCAAGGGAAGTCCGGTGCAGAGTGTACGAAACCACGAGAGGAAAACACTTTTTCTTTAAGAATGACGGGAGCGTTGTTAAGTGCGGATCTCATATAAACCTTGCCTGCGGTATAGAAGCTGACATTAAGGTTGGCTCGACTAACTCATATGCTATTCGTAAATACGATAACAAGACACGTGACATCATATACGACAAGCTAGAGAACGAAGAGTATGAGGTAATACCAAAGTGGTTGTTGCCGATCCGTCACAACCAACAGTTTAGAGGTATGGAGAGTGGAGACGGGCGCAACCAGTCGCTTTTTAACTACATTCTCAGGTTGCAGTCAGCAGGATTTACCCGTGAAGAGTGCAAAGACACCATACATCTGATAAATAATTACGTGTTCACGGACAAATTGTCCGAGCAAGAGGTAGAAATCATCCTCAGAGACGAAGCGTTTGAAGCACCTAGCTTTTTCAATGACAAGGGTGTGTTCTTGTTTGAGAAGTTTGCAGTCTATATAGCGAACGAGTACCACATCGTCAGGATAAACGATGCGCTCAATATCTACAAGGACGGAGTATATACAGAGGGGGACAGTTTCATAGAGCGGTCAATGATAAAACACATACCACATCTTACAAAAGCAAGGCGTAATGAGGTTTTATCGTACTTACAGATCATAACGGAAAGTAAAGACCAAAGAGCTGACGCAGACTGGATAGCTTTCAAGAACGGACTTTACAACATAGCAACAAACGAGTTCAGAGACTTCACGCCGGACATCTATGTTACCAACAAGATACCACACAACTACAACCCCGATGCCTACAGTGAGGTGGTTGACAAAACGCTTGACAAGTTGGCCTGCGGAGACAAAGAGATAAGATACCTACTCGAAGAGTGCGTGGGGTATTGCTTCTATAGACGTAACGAGCTTAGAAAAAGTTTCCTTCTCATAGGTGGCGGTAGTAACGGAAAGAGTACATATATCCGCATGATACAAAACTGTTTAGGTTGGCAGAACACAACAGCCGTTGACCTTGAGCAGTTAGGAGACAGATTCAAAACCATAGAGCTATATCAGAAGCTGGCGTGTTTAGGAGACGACATTTCAGACGAGTTTATCCGTAACGACAGCGCATTTAAGAAGCTGACCAGTGGCGACATAATCATGGGTGAGCAGAAGGGGAAGAACCCTATCAAGTTTAACAACTACGCAAAACTGTTCTTTAGTTGTAACAACATACCACGTATCAAGGATAATACTCAGGGGTTGTTAAGCCGACTGATAATAATACCATTCAACGCAGTATTCTCTAAAGCTGATCCGGACTACGATCCATACATCATAGACAAGCTGTGTTCAGAAGAAGCTATGGAGTATCTTATTCAGTTAGGACTTGACGGACTGTATGAGGTAATAAACAACAGAGCATTTACGGAAAGTGAAGCAGTGCAGAAAGAGAAAGAAGAGTACGAGCGTTTCAACAATCCGGTCAAAGAGTGGATAGACTTTGACGAGCCAAACATAATAGGCGTAAGCACTGACGAGGTTTATGAGCAGTACGTCAGATACTGTACAGATGCAGGACTTAATGCTATGAGTAAATCAGGCTTAAGCAGATACATCAAAAACAAGATGGGACTAACCACAACAAACATACGCAGACATGGAAAGCAGATGCGTGTATATGCTGAGATAACGTCCAGTGCCACATCATAGAAGAAAGGAGGGGACTCTCCTAAAAATACGTTCACAATTTAACACACTGGCACTGGACTTAATCTAATAAAACTAAGGAGGTCAACAAATGACAAAGATACTAGACTACATCATAGACCACAATAAGGCGTTTACTGGATGGACGCACTACGAGAAGTGGGAATATAGAGAAGAGGTAATCGAGGGAATGAAGGACAAAGCAAGATGGCTGTGTGCATACGTACTATTAAGTGCTGTGTTCGGAGCTATGCTAATTGTAGGACTTAGTTTTAGTGTGTGAGAGGGAGGGAAGAATGTTAGAGGGAGCTAAGCTGACGGGCGGCAATCCTAAGAACAGCAGGGTAGAGCTTGACTATTATGCCACAGATCCTAATGCTGTCAGGAGGTTTTTAAGATGCCACCAACTACACGGAGACAGCTTCTTAGAGCCGAGTGTAGGGGGGGGGAATATCATACGGGTACTGCAAGAGAGATTTCCAAATGCAGTTGTTACGGGAATTGACATCGTTGATCGAGGGTGGAATGAAACAGTTGTTGTGGATTTTCTATCATGGACACCGGACAGACAGTACGACTATGTGATAACAAATCCTCCGTTCTCACTTGCCACAGAGTTTATTGAAAAAAGTATCGAGATAGCACAGAAGCAAGTGATAATGTTCTTAAAGATACAATTCCTTGAAGGAGTAAAGAGAAAAGACTTTTTCGACAAGCACCCACCAAAATACGTGTATGTGTGCCGAAAGAGAGAAGCAATATTCAATAACGGTTATACGTACAATCCTGATACGGGAAAAAGATGGTCAAATACGATCACTTTTGCGTGGTACGTGTGGGAAAAGGATTATAAGGGTGAACCTATCATAAGGTGGATAGACGACTAGCGAAGGGAGTAGAAAATGAAGCGTAAAATAGTAGCTTGCATACTAACACTATCAGTTATGCTAACCAGTGTGCAAGCACAAGCTAAGCGTAAACTTGTAAAAAATTATATCGGCAAGTGGTATGTCAGCACGTATAAGCCACACGACAGCTCACAGAATGGACATAGAACATCATCAGGTCGCAGAGCGAAATCAGGGCGAACAGTAGCGGTAGACCTGAGAAATCCAAAAGCTGAGATGGGAACATGGGTATTTATTGCAGGCTTTGGAAAGAGAAGAGTTGAAGATACAGGAGGATTCGGGAGATTTAACGGAGGCAAGCGCGCCTTTGATGTGTTTATGGAAGATCACGAACGCGGAGGGCTATTCTTCAAAAAATGCTACATCTATCGTCCTGAGACGAAGAAAGAAAAAGAAAAGCGCCTTGCTCGTGAAAGAAAGAAAAGGCAGCGGGGCTGGTTTTACCTTGTATACGATGAAGACCTAAAGCCCTGGCAGGTGATAACAGATCCTAAGTACATTAAAGGCGGTTGCATTTCATTTGGCGGCGGATGGTTTGACGTTGTGAAGACTGAAAAAGGACTCGGGAACAAAATAAAAGTTGGGACGCAGTTTGTAGAAGACTTCGACCTAAAACTTAAGTTGGATATGGTCGAGGAAGGAGCGGTAGGATGAAAGAGGCACTACTAAAACTGATTGATATGTGCAAAGAAACGGACGGCTTGTGCATTGAAATCAACTCATTTTTTGACGAGGTATGGG
>Ga0326512_10000508_pt1 | contig 34466 bp, 52 predicted proteins | sample 1_2617_0518_D_FD_203652 | JGI IMG/M metagenome (GOLD analysis project Ga0326512, IMG submission 203652) | Bovine rumen microbial communities from UC Davis, California, United States - 1_2617_0518 | ecosystem: Host-associated > Mammals > Digestive system > Stomach > Rumen | place: USA... | reverse complement strand
TGTTGTTTTATGAGTTTACATTTAAAGCCTGTAGAATTAGATAAGGCAATATTTAAACTTGAAATAAACGAAGAAAGAACGTTCTTTACATTATCCTTTAGAAAAGAAGAAATTTTATTACTTGCAGGAGAAGAAATGAAAAAATGCAAGAAGATGATTGAAAAGATAAATGAAGAATTAGGAAAGATTGAGTTGAACGAATAAGAGGGATAAGCAATGACATTAAAGGAGCAGTTGCAAAAGTTAAAGGTAAATGTTAAAATAGGAGCAAATAGTGGATTTCTATTTTGTGGTACATACGATGAAGATACCATAGATACATTAAATGCTATCTCAATTCGTGAGAAAGAGAAAATTAAGCGTGAAATAAAGCAAAAATCTAGTTATTTAAAGGATTTCGAAACTATATGGGATAAAGAATTAAGGGTAAGATACGAAAACCTAGAAAAATCCAAAAAAATGGATGATAAGAATGCAAAGGTTACTAAAGTTGAAATAGAGGAAATTCGTGAAGCGTGGGTAAAGGATAAGGAAACCAATTACAACCTAACGAAGAAAAGATATGATTTAATTTCTGATTATATTAAAACATTCCAATATTTACCTGATAGAGAGGTAAAGGAGATATATGACACAATAGATGTTTCAGAGCCAAAGGGTACAAAAATAATCATTGTGGATGGACTAGAGAAAGGAGCATATTGGCTAACAACCGAGTATATGAAATACAATGCTTAATAATGAGAAAATAAAAGAACTTAAAAAAATAAAAAAAATATTAGTTGTCCTTTACGATAAATTCGAGGGGGATAACGGAAAGATTGTATTAGAACTTGCAGAGCGTAAAGAAAAGATGGATGAAGCAACTGTACAGGAATACATCATAAAGCATAATCTAAAATTAACGGATTACATCACATTTTGGGAAAAGAGATTTCCTAACAGGTACAAAGATGATTTAGAAGCAATGCTTATTATCCATAAAGACAATATCAAATCTTTACGAAACTATATGAATTTCAAGTTACAATCGGATAACAACTTTAACGGAATGAAAGTAAAGGATGTATTAACTGAATTCAATATATCAAGAAACACATCCCTAAACGAATTTAACAAACTTCTTATAGATAACAACATACAACCCATTTTATGATGGGTTTTTTCATTTGTTGCATAAAATAAAAATATGTTGTAAAATGGAAATAGGAAAAATTTGAATTCTATTACACTTTATGTGGAATTATAGCCTACGCTATAAAAAACTTAATATTTCGGCAAAAACGATGTATTTTAAGGGGGTAAATCAAATGTCAAGAACTAAAGGAGCAAAAGATGGGAAAAAAGGTAATGCCATAGACAAGAAACAATTTGAAAAATTAGGTGCAATGATGTGTACAGGAGAAGAAATATCGGCTTTCTTTGGAGTATCATACGATACAGTTAATAACTTTTGTATGCAAGAATATGGAACTACCTTTGTAAAAAAAGTAAAAGAACTACACGAATGTGGTAAGGCTTCATTACGAAGAACTCAATTTAAGATAGCTGAAAAGGGAAACAGTGCAATGGCTATATTCTTGGGTAAGCAATATCTTGGACAAACGGATAAGGCAGAACAAACAAACATCGAAAGAGTTGCTATTGTATCTGATATGCCACAAGAGGATGATGAAGAAGAGTGAAAATAACGTATTTATCATTGTATAAATTATTTGGTAAAGGATATACTAGAGGTTATTGGAAAAATTGCCATTGTAGGTATAGAGCATTTAAGGGAGCAAGAAATACTAAAAAGTCTTGGGATATGTGTGGTTTTGAAATCATAGATAAGATTATATCCGATGAACGTAGGAATGTAGTTGTAGTAAGAGAAACATTCAATACACATAGACATTCTACCTATCCTAGATTAAAAAAGATAATCAATATTATGGGTATGAAAGATTATTTCGACTTCAAAGATAGTGAAATGCTTATTACCTATAGAGCAACAGGACAGGTTATTTTATTTAAAGGATTTGATAACCCTGAAAAATTAACATCCATCGAAGTAGTATATGGTTATTTAACTGATGTATATGTAGAAGAAGCCTTTGAAATAGATGATTATGATGCTTGGAGAGTATTTGATGGTAGTATAAGAGGTAAATTACCTGATGGATTATTCCATCAAATTACTTTTTGCTTTAATGCTTGGAATATAGACCATTGGATTTATAAAAAGTTGTTTAAAGGTAGATTAGAGGATGATTTACAATACTTATTAACTCATACTTATGCTGATTATAAGAATGAAGATGAAATTATCGGATATGGTAAAGGAGTATATCTACATATATCCACTTATAAGATAAATGAATTTAGAGATATAGAAACCTATGATGCAGTAATGGAAGAATTGAGAAAACGAGCACCTGAAATCTATAAGGTTGAAGCATTGGGGATGTGGGGGAATGCTACTGAAAGCACATATCCTGAATTTACGGAAGATTTAATCAAATCAAGAGCAGAGATAAACAATACTGCATATAATTGCTATGCCATAGGTATTGATACAGGATTATCCAATGGAGAGGGTAAGATTAAGCACGGTAAGGATGTAAGAATTCGTTCAGCTACAACAATGCAAATGGTAGGAATTACATCCGATTTCAACAAACTTAATTGTATCAATGAGTTTTTTTATTCAAATGAGAATGAAATGGTAAAGAAAACCGAGCCACAGTTGATGGAAGATATAGTAGATACCTTAATCGAATGGAAGAAGTTATATCAAAACCATCCTGTATTGATGAAAGGTATCATACCTGTATATGTAGATTGTGCTGATATAGGCTTTAGGCAGGGATTAGAACTTGTAGCAAAGAAAAAAGGATTATTCAATGTACAATTTATGGGTAGTACAAAGATAAGAATACAAACAAGAGTTGATTTTATACGTTTGTTGATGGCTTGGGGAGAATTCCAAATGTCTGAAGCGTGTTCTAATTTAATAAGGGAGATAAGAAACTCACGAAAAGGGGAAAAAGGAGAGGTTAGAGAAGATTTCGATGACCACGCTATAAATTCAAATGAGTACGCTTGGTATCCTATTATAAATAGATTGAGAAGATGGAAAGACTTTAAACAACATTAGTAATTGAAATTTTTTTAATTATAGTGCTATAATAAAAATAAATGAAAGGGGTAAGCGTATGAATTTAATTGATATTATTAGGAATAGGATATTAAAATTTTTGAGAATAGAAAAATTAAGTGAAAATCCTTATGATGAAAGGCTTACTTTTATATCCGATAGTGAACAAATTATTCAGCAGGAGATACAAGAATATAAGACTTGGTATATTGGTATTGGAGATGAATTGCTAAATTACTATACAAACGAGCAAATGTATGGTAACAATAGAGAGCCTATTTACAATAGAAATAGAAAAAATTATTTTTGGGGTATTTCATCCGAAGAAGCCGATATAAAAAGGGTACATAGTGGTATTCCAAATGCCATTATTTCAACTTTGGTAAATGCTATCGGTAGTTTTACAATTAAAAATGAAGATGAAATATTACAGGCTAAAATAGATACAATTTTAGAGAAAACCGATTTAAAGCATATTATCAATCAACAACAAGAGCCACTTACAATGGTAGAGGGTTGGGGAGCATTTAAGGTAAATTTCAATCTTAAACTAGCAAAACATCCTTTAATCGAGTATTATGAAGCTGAAAATGTAAAATTTTGCTATTCAAGTGGTGTTTTAATCGGAATTATCTATAAAGATTACTATAAATATGAGAATAAAGACTATTGCTTACTTGAAACAAGAAGAATAAAGGATGGTAATTCTATTATTGAGTACCAATTATTTGCTTATAATGGTAAAAATGAAGCAAAGGAAGTGCCTTTAAGTACAATTCCTGAACTTGCAGATTTAAAAGATATGGTTATTCCTAAATTAAATAGAGTATTAGGTGTTCCATCCGTATTTTTCTATAATCCATTAAACAAGAATTATGGCAGAAGCCTATTTGCAGGTAAAATTGACTTGTTTGATGATTTAGACCAAATTTTATCACAGGATAGCCAAACGGTAAGAGTATCAACCCCTGTAGAATATTATCCTGTTGACTTACTTGAAAGACAATCTGATGGATTGCCTAAAATGCCTAAATGCTTCAATAGACAGTATGTAAAAATTGATACATTGCCTAATGGAGATGGAGAGCATACAGGAGCAATTACTACAACACAACCTATTTTAAATTTTGAGCAGTATAGCAACGATGCAAAATCAAAACTAGACTTCATTTTAACAGGATTATTATCCCCTGCAACAATGGGTATTGACATCGCAAAGAAAGATAATGCAGATGCACAAAGAGAAAAAGAAAAGGTTACAATAATGACAAGAAATAATATTATCGATAGACAAACCAAGATAATTAAGGAACTTGTTACTTTGTGCCTAATGATACAAGAGTACATCGATACAGGAGATATTACAATCGATGATTACGATTTTTCAATTAAATTTGATGAATTTGCAAATCCATCCTTTGAAAATGAATTAAGCGTATTGGGTAATGCTTGGAGTGATGGACAAATATCCACAAGAAAGTATGTAGAACTACTATGGGGAGATAAATTATCCGAAGAAGAAAAGGAAATCGAAATTCAAGAGTTAGAGAAATCAAGAGAAAAAGATAATTTGAAATTAGGAGATTTCGATAATGACAAACCTAGAATGGATTTACAAGAGGAAACAGAAACTGATTTCAACGCTTAAACAAGCAAGAAATGAGTATATATCTAAAGTGTATGAGGGATTATTGAAAAAGAAAACATTTCAAGAAATCCATCGTGATATTTTAAAAATAAGTAAAGTGTATGGTATATCCTATACGAAGCCTATAGAAAAATTTGCTACTGAATTAGCAAAGCAGAATTCTAAAAAGCAAGATATAGAGAATATATATTTCCCTTTTCTTTTGATTTTTACCCAAACGAATACATTAGCATTCGAAGAAGCCAAAAGATATGAAACTGATAGAAAATTGGAAATAATTGATACAGACATAAGAGAGGGAAATAAAAACGGAAGAATTTGGTATTTAATATCCAAGCATAGAGATAGTGCAAAAGACCACGAAAATTATCAGGGAAAATTATATATCGATGAAAATTGGGAAAGTATAATAACTGATGCAACTACAAAGGAAAGAATTCATAAATATATTAGAACAAATGATATTAAGACTTTCCAATGGGTAATAGGTAAGCCTGTTTGGATGATTACAAGACCAAATTGTAGACATTTCTATAAGCAATTATCTAATGATGATGTATTAGGAAGCAGTACAAATTTATTGTTAAAAAAGAATAAAATGACCTTTAAAACAGGTAAAAGAGAGATAAAAACGCTAAAAGTTGGTAGTTATACTAAAGCTGATATTTTAACGATTATTAAGACTTATGAAGATAGATTAGCATATCATAGGGCATTACTTGAAAAAGACAAAGAAAACAAAATTTTAAGGCATTTTATCACAAAAGATAAATTTTTAATCGCAAAATGGAAAGAGTATTTGGCAAAATTCAAATAAAGTGTTATATTATAAGTAAAAGGTGGTGGGATTATGCCTTTAAAAGATGGTGGTGGTGGAAAGCCACAACCTTATGATGATGAAACAGGAAGATATACTCAATTTCAAAATTTTGCAAGACCTAGAGATTATGAGGGAGAAATTGCAAAATTAAAAAGCAAAATGAGTGGTTTATCGATGTTTTCACAAGAGCGTAAGGAACTTTATAATCAAATAGAAGCGTTGAGGAAAGAGCAGGAAACCCAAAAGGGAGAAAATAAACCTAAAGAAAGACCACAACCAAAGAAAACTGAAAATCAACCTGCGAAGAAAATAGGACATAAAGTAACCGAGCATAAGGAGAAGCAATTTGAAATTATAAAAGAAAATAATCCTATGCTTGACACTTACCATCAGGGAATAAGAGAGCCATCTGATATAATGGATATAGAAGAAGCATTTAATCCAAATGATATTGATAATTATGCTTATCCTGATTTTACTAAAGAAGATGGCAAAAAGGCTTTAGAAAGTGGTTATGTTACAATTTATAGTAGCAAACCAATAGGGCAGGGAACTTTTGTTTCTCCATCGAAAATGATGGCACAAGATTATTCAGGGAACGGAAAAGTATATTCCCAAAAGGTAAAACTAGAGGATGTTGCTTGGATTGATGGTAATGAGGGACAATATGCTAAAGTTAAAAATTACTTAAATGATTATATAGAAAATAATAAGATGCTTAATAATTTTGATGAAAAAACAAGAAATAATTTTATTGAGAACTTTAAAAATTTGCCAAAAAATCAGCAGTATTATTATAGTTTACCAAAACAAGAGCAATTTGCTTTAAGTTATATGCAAATGGGTACACGAATTATAAACGAATATATGAGTGGAAGAAATAAAGATTTTGATGATGAAACAAAAAAAGACCTAGAAGAAAAAATAAAAAACATAAAAAGTGCAATTAGCAAATATGATTTAGAAAAACCGATAACATTGTATAGAGGTGTTAGCAAAGAAGAATTTAATGAAGTGCAAAAAGATGGTAAAACAACATCTTTCAAAAGTGCTTCAACTAATGAAAATGTAGCTGATACATTTGCTAAAAATCAAGGTGGTTACATTATTGAATATAGAGTTGGCAAAGGTGGTAGAGTAGCCGATGTAAATGGTTTGCCTAGAGCTGATGAAGATGAATATTTAATTGATAGTGATGTTAAATATAAAAAAATAACTAAAAATGGTAATAGAATTATAATTGAGATTTAGTAATAGGGGGTGTAAGAAATGCCTACAAAACGTAATCGTGCAGGAAATCAGCAAAATTATGTTGAAGCAGGACACGGAGATGCAAGTGGAGAATATGGAGATAATGCTACAGGAAGCAACAAGCATATTCAATTCACTTCCTTTAAGAAACCTAAAGATGAACTAGGTGTAGAAATAAAATCAGATGGAGCAACATCAGTACAGGCAAAACCTAAATATGATGGTAAAGGTAATGAGAGTTTAATTTCATCCATTAGTGATAGAATTTCAAGTAGAGGTAAACTTACTCCAAATGGTAAATCATTAGTAGAACAAATAAAGGGTGCTGATGATGAATTATCAGGAGTAATTGGAGATTATTATAAACAAAACCCTAATGTAGAAATAAAAATGGGTAAAAACTTAAATTCTATGTATGCTTATGCTTGGGGTGGAAGAATAAGAAAAATCCAATTAGGTAATGAAGCCATAAATACTGATAATAATTATTCTAAAGGTGGTGCATTCTTCCACGAAAGTGGACACGCTTTAGATTATACCTTTGAAAGAGAGCATAGAACTTGGAGTAATAGTTATAAATCCGAAAAGTATGGTAAAACAATTTCGGAAATGATACAAGAAGAGATAAAAAATGCAGATTATAACCAACTTTTTAATGATTATAAAGAAAAGCAATCATCTTATAATACTCCTGAATTTCAAGAATTAAAGAAGCGTGAAGAAGAATTAGAAAACTTAACGATGGCAGTTGGCAAACAAGCAATGAACTCTCCTAAAGTATTGGAAATTCAAGCAAAATTAGATGAAGTAAGAAAAAATAGATGTGAAGCCTTTAGGCAAGGCAAATACGAAGAAATGCGTAAATATCAAAATGAAGTAAATGCTTTAAATGATGAATATGGCAAAGAATATCAAAATGCTTTGCCTGAAAATTATAAGTCTTTGGTTGAAGAAAAGAAAAAAATATCAAATGAGATTTATGATAGACAAGCAAAAGCAAGATGTGAAGCAAATCGAGTTTATGGAGATTTATCCGATATGTGCCAAGCAAGTTTAGGCAAACGTTTTGGTATGGGACACAATGATAGTTATTTTAAAGGAAGAGAAAGCGATGTAAACAGAGGAACTGAAGCCTTTGCTGAAATAATGAGTGCAAAAGCAACTAATCCTGATAGTTTAAAGGTTATGCAAAAATATATTCCTAAAACATTGGAAATATTTGATGAAATCATAGGAAAGATAAAAGGTGTATAAAATGGAAAACATTGAATTAAAAAATTATGTAGAAAAATTTGGAGATTTTCCTTATTTGCCTATTATGGCTTCTTATGAAGATGACATATATCAATACTTATTATCTATGGCTTTATTAAGAGGTACACCACTTACTGATGAAGAAATCAATGTTGCTTATGAAAATAAAGTAGATATGGTAAAGGAAGAAAACCCAAAAACCGAAAGTGAGGACACCGAAATGGAAGCAGAGAAAATTCGTAATTTATTAAAGCGTTATGGAGCAAGAGATGAAGAAATCGAAAACTTTATGACCGATTTATACGAAGCCAAAGATGAAACGAAAGATGAAGAAGAAGATTTCAATTATCTTGATGGAGATACAATGACTAAATTAAAAGCAACTAAAGAGGGACAAGATTTAATTATCAATGCTCCAAAAATGGCAAAGGATGAATTAAAGAAAGCCATTAAGGATTATTTATCTAAATAAGTTAAAAACTCAAGAAAGAGGAAAAAATAAATGGAAGAAATTAAGCAGGAAGAAAGTGTAGACACTGCGACTACTGATGTTGAAACTTCTACAACGGAGAATGAGGAAGATAAGGTAGAGGAGAACACCGAACAAGAAGAAACTCCAAAGACTTTTACCCAAGAACAAGTAAATGAGATGGTAAAGGCACGATTAGACCGTGATAGAAAATCTCTATTTAAGCGTTATGGTGTAGAAGATAGAAATGCCCTAGATGATTTAATCGGAAAGGCACAATCATATAGCGTAATGGAAGAAAGATATAATGCTATCCAAACGGAAGTGAATTCATTAAAAGAAAGTAATCTATTCTTGAAAAACAATATCAATCCTGAACGCTATGAAGATGTTAGGACATTCTTTAAGGGAAAAGAACTTGAACTTAATGAAGAAAACCTAGCAAATGAATTACCTACTCATAGTGAGTGGATTACGAAAAGTGGGGAAGAAGTTAAGCCTAAAACCACTATTCAATTTTTGGGTAATGAAAGCCCTAAAGAAAAGCCTAGCGTGAATGAGCGTGATTTGGCAATGCAAATGTTTGGCTTAAAAAGAAAAAGATAAGGAGATTAGAAAATGGTTGAAAAACTAATTGCAGAAATGCGAGAAAAAGGTGCTGATGATAATCAGATTTTAGAAGCACTAGAACAAATGGCTCAAGAGGGCAAAATTACTCCTGAAGATTTAGAACACGCAAAGGGTTTACTTCACGCAGGAGAAGAAATTGAAAACGATGAAGCAAAAGAAAAGGAAGAAGCTTCACGCTTGTTCGGTATGAAATTATTATAATAAGGGGGATTTTAGAAAATGGCAAATTCAATCGGACTAATTACAAAGTATATGCAGGAAGCCATTGATACAGTATTAACACAGGAAGCAAAGACTAATGTGTTAGTTAATGGCTCAAAATTTATTGATTTAAACTTTAAGGAAACAGGCTATGTTAAGGTTATGTCCTTACTAATGGATGGTTTATCCGACTATTATAGAGTAAATAATGGTTTAGGTAGTGCAAACAATGGTTATGCTACTTATCCATCTAATGATGGTTATAAGGTTGGAGATACATCAGCAAAGTGGGAATTATTCCAATTAGAGTATGATAGAGGTAGACAGTTTAGAGTTGACAATATGGACAACGAAGAAACTGCAGGTTTAGTTATTGGTAATTTACTTGCTGAATTTTTAAGAACAAAGGTTGTACCTGAAGTTGATGCAGTACGTTTCTCAAAGATGGCAAAGAAGTGTAATGTTGCTTTAGGAAACCTAGTATCAGAAACAATTTCAGCTAACCAAATTATCGGTAGATTTAATAGTGCATTCGAATGGTTATTTGAACACGGTGTACCTGAGGAAGAACAAGTAATTTTCGTTTCTCCAAATGTTATGACTTTAATTCGTAATACTACTGAATTATATAAGAGATTAACACAGGAAGAATATCGTAATGCTGATGTTACATTCACTATTGAGAAGTATGAGGGTAGACAGATTATCGAAGTACCATCTAACCGTTTCTTCACAGGTGTAGTAACAACTGATAATGGTTATATGCCAAGTGCAAATTCTTATGTTATCAACTTTATGATTGCTTCTAAAAAGGCAGTTGTTCCTGTTGTTAAGTTAGAGAAGTCAAAGATTTGGACACCTGAACAGGTACAGGATTTCGATGGTTATAAGGTTAATTTCCGTATGTACCACGATATTATCATTCCAAAGAATAAAGTACCTGCAATTTATACATCCGTATCAGCAGTAGCAGGAACTACAAAGTCTAACTTATTATCCGTAGCATTAACAAAGGTTGCTACAGGTTATACATTAGATGCTTATTATACAACTCCTGTTGGTTTAATGGGAACTGTTGTTCGTTCTGCAACTGCATTTACATTAGGTAATACTTATACTACTTCTGCAACAGTAGTAGCAGTAGATGAGGGAGATACATTCACTAAATTTGCTTCTGAAACTGCACAGTATTTTGCATTGCTTGATGGTAATGGCAAGTGTATTGCAGTTAGTGGTAGCGTTACATTACCTGCTTAAAATTGAAATAAGAGGGCATACAAATTGTATGCTTTCTTTTTTTTATGAAATAAAGTATAATAAAACTAATGAAAGGGGATTTTACAATGGAATTAAAGACTAAATATATTACTGCAGATGATTTCAAGCAATATTTTGGGATAGATTTAGAAGCTGAATTAAAGACTAATGACAATCCATCCAATGAAGTAAATGCTTTTTTAAAGAGAATTGAAAATAGAATGTGTGCTTTTATCAATGCAAGATTTTATAAGAATGTAGATATTGATTATAAGCATTTTACCGATTATCAAAAGGAACACTATAAATTAGCATTATTAGAACAAGCAAATTATGTATTGACACAGGGAGATGTATCGGTAGATAGTGGATATGATATGGAAAGTGGAGTAAAGGCAGAAAGAAAGGTTTTAGATAGTATCAAAATTTCATCCAATGCTATAGATGAACTTATTCTTTGTGGGTTATGGAATAGAAAAATCAAAAATCGAGGTAGAGGTGCTTTAGATGGTTGGTGGTTATAATATTTTAGGAAGAAGAGGGGAGTTTGAAAAGTGTAAGTATTGGAAAGTAGATAAAAAAAATAGAGATTTATCCGAATTTACACACGAAAAAACTCCTGATGGTACATTTTATGCACAAGAAATTACATCCGAAGAAAAGAGAAAATTGGTTGTCGGTAGTGGATTTATTTTTGATGAAAATTCAACCACCATAAAAACTAATGATTATGTAGATTTAAAAGAGGGAGATTTAATTGAATTTCAAGAAGAAATATGGTTTGTAAAGAATTTCCAAGAAAAAAAGATAACAAAGAATAGGCAATTTATGAAAAACCCATTGAAATTCAGTTATATTCAGTTAAAACGATGATTTCAAGAATGGATTTATTGGATTTGGCTAGAAAAATAGAAGCAAATCTAAAAAAAGAATTCGAACTTGTGCATTTAAGTGGTAACTTGATGGACACTATCCAAATTATTCCATCGGAAAATGGTTTTTATGTAGATATACCTGCAGATATGTACGATTTACAAACTTGGTTTGATAAAGGTGTTATTGTATATACAGGAGATGGAAGTTATGCAGAAGAAGTAAATAAAGTCGGTGGATTTTCCAAAACTCATACAGGATATGTAGAATATGCTATAAAAACGGCTATAAATGAGTTTTTAAAGGAAAAGGGATTAAAAGTAAAGGAGTATGTAGAAATATGATTAGTGAGGAAAATATTTTAGAACTAATAGGCAAAGAAATGAAATCTATATTGAATAGTGATAATGCTTTTAACGGTTATTCTTTTTGCATTACTAATGAAACTCAATACGAAAAGGATGAAGAATTAAAAAACCAAAAGAAAATGATTTTTATTGTAATAAAATATTATCCTGCAACTTTGAATTTCGGACAAATTATAATGCCTATTCAATTAGATGTTATAAGTGAAGCCAATAAGATAGATATTGCTAAAAGATTATTATACGCTTTTGCCGAAACATACAACTTGGAATTCAACGATGATTATACAATAAAGCAATACTTTCAATCCCCATCCGTTTTGTCAAATTTTAACGAAATAGGAACTACCTATAGAAGCCTAATGACTATGAGGGGAACGCTCCAAATTAGTGAAAATTCTAACCTTATTAAGTCGATTTCATTAGTAAATGGAAACCAAAATACACCTTTAGGATTTATTACTTCAAATGTCAGCTTTGATGTACAATTAGAAACTCAATCTTTGTATAATCAAGATAATATAACGAAATCTTGGGCAAGAGTTGGAACATTAGTGTTGAATTTTAGTATTTATCTTACAAATGATAGTTTTTGTAATAAATTACTTTATATAATGGCTAAAGATAGCGTAAATGCTCCTGATGGCATAGCAACATTATTCAAGTTAAAGGTGTTATTTAAGAATGAAATTGAAATTACGCAAGATTTTAGACTTGCAAATGCCACATTACAACAAAATATGGGAGAATTACCTGTTATTAACTTAACATTTACATTATAAAGGGGGAATATTATGCCTGATTTAAGAATGATAAGAGTTTCTCTTGAAACAACCGAAAATAATGTTCCTACACAACCTAGTGAGCCAAACGCACAGGAAATGCAAGACAATAACGGAAAAACAAATGAAACTAAAACTATTTTTAAATCTTTAATTATTGGAAAAGGTTTTGAAACTGCAAAAAGATTGATAATTCAGGGTGTAGATGTAGGATTAAATAGACAATTTTCCATAAATGAAGATTATATGGGAGAAACCACATATCAAAACGCTAAAAATGTTATTGGAAAGGTTACATCCATTGCTTCAACCATTGGTGGTGGAACATTGACAGGTGCACAAATTGGTGGTTTATGGGGAGCAGTAATCGGTTTTGGTATTAGTACAATAGGTGTAGGAGTAAGTGAAACACTATCGGTACAGGGAAAAATGTCGCAAACATTCAGAAGTCTTAATGCTTCAAATGTAGAACTTAATTACGCAAGAGCAAGAGCAGGTTTAACCGATGGCTCAATGGGAACGGAGAATTAAAATGAATTTAAAGGCTACAATCAATAATAAAAATTACGATTTAGTAAATGGAGTTACATTCTCCGAAGAATACAATGAAACATTAGATAGTGGCTCAATTATTATCGTTGGAGTGCCAAAAGATAATGATTTAAGACCTTTTGATGATGTTTTTATTTATGATAAGGAAAGTGAATTCAAAGGCTATAAATCGAGAAAAAAAGACTATTTTGAGGTACATACTAAAGTAATACATCCTAACATTTTAATAGATAAAGAAGAATTAAATTGGATATATGAACACGGATGGACTAGAGGTAGTTTACAATTCGTTTATTATAAAAATAATGTAAAACAAACAACCTTAATGAAACTCCGTAGATATACTAATCCATTACGTTATGAAATTGCAACAGTAGATGGAAGTACATACGCTAGTTTAACGGATGATGGAAGTGGACATTATGTATATAATTACACTGCAACACCATTATTTGCTCAAAGAGGTTATTTTGAGTATTTTGTGTTTACATATAATGCTGATGCAATCCAAATGCCTACATTCTATAAACACTTATTGATTGATAATTTTACCGAAGAAAGATTAAATCCTACATCGAATTTATATAAGTATAAAATTTCTTTAATGAGTGAAATTAAGAAAATGGAGCGTATTCAATTACCAAATATTTCTATAACACAACCTAGAGATATTTCATTAAGAAAAAGCGTAGCTGAATATATCCATCAGTTTGTAGAAATGTATTCTCCTACAATAAAAGTTGCTACTTCAGATGATACCTTTATGTATGTATCTAAATATGAAGTAGATGATAGCATAGATGAAATTTTTGGAAATGTTTATTGCCCTAATTTCACATTAGATAATCCATCATTACGAACACTATTAAATCAATTATTTTTAGTTAAGGATAGAATTCCTTATGTAAAAGATGATGTTATTTATGCTATGGATATAACCGAAAGAAAAGGCACATTTTCACTAAATAAAACAAATTCAATTACTGCTTCACGAACAAGTGAAAATCATTGCACAGGATTGAAGCGTTCATATAAAGATGCGTTAAGTGGTAGCAATACTGCTAGAATGGTTGAATATATTGGATTTAGAAACTCTGATAATTCATTATTGACATTAGGGAATATGAGAGTTGAAACTAAATTCCCAATTTATAAAATAAATAAAATTTATCTTTGCTACTATAAAAAAGCACAAGTATGGACTTATAATACCAATCCACCATCCTACACAGGAGAAGATAAAGTATTCTTATGCAAACAGGATATAACAAAGTTAGTATTGCAAGAAGAAGCAAGAAATTTAATATCAAAGGATTGGAATGATTTTTCTCATAATAGACCAAATACAATCGATGAAATGGCACAATACAAATTATGTACTGTAGGTTATTCAATAGGAAGTAACAAAATTGAGGGTTGGGGAACTTCTTATGAATATCCAAATGGATGGTGGGGAGTAACAACTGCAACTAAAACATACATTGAAAATATATTTGATATATTAGATGAAATTTATCCTTATGGTATTTATGATATTGGCTATTTGTCAAAAGAATTAGGTGCAGGTAAATATATTACAATCAATTCCCAAATTCAATGGAGATTAGATAATATTGTTTCTCCAATAGATAAAGATAAAGGTGCATTAAGATTAAAATCTTTCTTCTTTATGGTAGATTATGAGGGATTTTATAATGGAACTCTAAATACTTCAAAAGATGATGAAAATAGAGATGATATTGTTACAAATGATAATCCATCATCATCCTTAACATTACTAGAAAAGGATGGACTATTCCAAAAGGAAAAGGCTAATCGTTTCGGAAATAAAGCATATTCTTATTATGCTACATACGATGATATTTCAGAATTGCAAGAATTAGGAAGCGTTGATAATTCAACGGATGAAGATGTAATAATTTATCATCGTGAGTATGCTATTTATGATAATTATGTTAAAGCAAGTTATTTTGGATGTAAGGATTATGTTTTAAAGAACTATTATACAAATGTTTATGCTAAACATAGACCATATAACTTATTGCCTTATTCTCAATCTATCATACGTTCAGAGAATAGAAAGCAATATTTAATGCTATCAAAAAATACTATTTATTATGATGAAGTAAACACGGATTATAATGTAAATCCACCTATGAATTTTAATTCATTTGAAAATTATGTTGGTGCATTTTTATCTTTTGTAAAACCTAGTTTAAAGCCTTTATCCATTGATAAATTCAATAATCCTGATAAATTGAATTATGGATATATAACTCATAAGCTCAATGGAACAAAAAGAAAATATTCTAATGATATAAATATATTCACAAGTGGTTATTCTTTGTGTATGAATATTTCAATGTGGGATAATACTTCAATGGGCAATTATATAAGTGATTTAGAGCCTACAATGAATGTATCTGCTCCTGAAGATGATTTAACAGGCTCAATTCAATCTTTCTATAGAGTTGTTGACAATAGAGAAACAGGATTTACTGAAACAATGGGATTTTATTTCTCACATACTCCACAAGAGGATTTTAGTGATATTGTAATCGATTATTATAGTGGAATAGCTGATGATTTATATAATAAAATATTAAAAATGCCATTGCTTACATCTACAAATGAAAATGATATTATAGGAAAAGAATATAAAATCAATAAAGATAATAAAGAAGTTATTGATATGACATTCCAAATTGAGCCATATACCAATGATAAAAATATTATCTTTAGTGAATGGATTATGAAACTATGTGATTTGTATGGCACTTATAATAAATTCACACAAAATGTTACAGTTGTAGATACGCACGGATATTTAAAGACTTTCACTTCTTATTGTGGTACAGTTTATTGGCAATATGGAGTTAATGCTGAATATCATAATCCAATGGTTTTGTTTATAATTCCTATTGGAGATTTTTCATCATTAGGTGTAGGGGATGCAGTTTCGTTTTCTTATGATTGGAACGTTTCTTTATATGATAGTTTATGGGAGCAACATTTACCGTGGGAAGATGTATTAGTTGGATTAAACGTTCAAACATCCACTATCGTTAGTATCACTGAAGATGAAATTAAGATAAATGCTTTCATTGTAAAATGGATTAGAAAAGGATGGGCAGGTGGCACTAAAGATTATGGTGCTGATTATGTTTTAACGCTTAAAAAGGTATCAAGACTAGCAAACATTGATTTTACAGGAGATACATCCAATTATTATTTTAGTAATATTGAATATGAATATGTTTCTCAAAGTAATGTATTCAAAGTTATATCTTTAGGACAGGATATGGTAGAAACATTCACTGCTATGCAATTTAAAGATACAAACGATGTAATCTATTCAAGCACTGCAATATGGGATAATTCTAATCATTCCGTTGTAGATGTAAATTATGGAGATGTAACACCTACTGAAAAAACATATTTAAAGAATTATTTTATAAGATTTGTTAATCAGAAGATTAGTAAAACTCTTGTTTATGATGAATATGCAGAGGGAGAAATCAATTTTCCAAATATAAGTGTTGATGAAATTGTAAGAATAGTTGAAGATGCAAAACCTAATGTACTTATTTCAGAAAGAAAAACATATTTAGAGTTTGATATTTCACACTATCCACAATCCACAGGTTTAGAGATTTGGTATTCCGATAGAGAAGATGATGGAGTAGCAAATGGAACATTGCATTTTGTTTTAGGAATTAACTTTTCGGATGCTGAAATCTCAAATGGAAAAGTAAGAATTTATGCTTCATTATTGAATAAAAAAGATACAAGAGTATTTGGCAAGAATAATCTTGTGTGTGGAGAAATCGTAAATTATAAGGATAATCCTGAATTTAATTATGGAGAAAATCAATATTATGTTGTAAAATAAGAATAAGAGGGGTGCTTATATGAAATTAGTATTAGAAATTAAGGGGGATAAAATCCCAAAAGAAAACGATGTATTAGTTTTTGATGAAGAAAAGCAATGTTGGAAAATTCTTTCGAAAAATGAGTTTTTCAAAGACATCCGTAAGGAGTTTAAGGACTTAAAGGAAGAATTCAAAAAAACGCAAGAAAAGTGCATTGAAACGCAAGAGGATGTACAAGCATTAGCAAAAATAATGAAAGAGGGTATGGAATAATGGAATTTTGGCAAACAGTAAAGGGTTATATTACACCTGAAACAATCACAGTATGTGTTACAGTATTTTCGTTTTTAGTTGCTTTATTAAAGATGGTTAGTACCATTAAGGAATTAAAGGCACAAAAAGTAATGACATTAGAGAACGTATTACAAAATTTATCCATTCAAAACGCAGAAGAATTTGAAAAGGAAAAGCAAATTTTAGTAAGTACAATTATCGAGCTGATTACTCCTTTAATTGAGTATTCTGAAGCAATGGCAAAGGTTTTGGCTTTATCACAGGAAAATACTCCTGAAAGTAGAGTTGCAATTTTAGAGATTGTACAATCTTTAGGAACTATTGATAAGGATTTAGTTGAAAAGGCTAAAAATGTTGTTGTAAATGAAACAATAGCAAAAGAAGAAAAGAAAAAGGTTGTTGTTGAGCAATTACAGGCTATCGAAAATAAGCCTATTGAATAGGGAGTGATTAGATGAAAAAAGGATTTATTTTCCTTTTATTAGGCATTCTACTTATTGGAGTTGCGTTGTTTTTAGTTACTGCTAACCTTATGGGATGGGATGTATTAGGTTGGTTTGGTAGCAAACAAGCCTTATTGATTTATTTATTAGTCGGAATTTTAGGTTTTACTGCTTTGTTGTATTGGTGGAAAGGTAGGGAATAAAAAATGAAAAAATTGGCAAATAAAAAGGCTATTCTTGTTACTGTTTCTTTATTATTTCTTGCCACACTAATCGCAATTACATCCTTTGCAAATGCAGGTATCGATGCTAACTATTGGACAAGTGATAAATTCATTACTGATACGATGTTTACAATATCACTTGTCTTAATTGGTATCGTGTTTGGACAAGCAGAGGGAGATAATTTTTTTAGAAATAAAGAAAAGGGATTATTTCAAACTACTTACAATGAATATAATGTAAAGCGTAATTTAATTGACAAGATTATAGATAAATTTAAGGATTGGAACTATAACTTATATAAAGTTGAATATTACAATAAATGTATTCGATATTTATCTGATGAAAACGGAATAAGACAAGCAAAGCTGATTATTCAATTAGATAGAAGCCAAATAATGAAATTAAATGAGCCACAAATGTTCGTTGTAGATAATGAGCAAAGATATTTCAACTCATTAACGGAAAATCAAATAAACGCTTGTTTAAGGGTATTAGATGGCAAAATAAAAGTAAAATTTATCAATGAAAGTTATTTCTTGAATGCTTTTTCAAAAAATGGAAGTAAATCAATGTATGAAGAAGCAAGTAGACAACAGGAAAGAAAGCGTAAAACATTCCTTATTCTTACATCATATAGAGTTATATTGACATTATTAGTTAGTATGGTGCTTACTGCATTCGTTTTTGAACAACAGGATGGAGTAGATAAGGCACAAGCATTTTATACATTATTATTAAGATATTTTACCTTATTTTCATCGGTTGGTTGGGGTATTTATGTAGCAAACGATATGATTAAAGAAGATTGTATTTTCCTAGATTATAAAACAACTACATTACAACAATTTTATTTAGATGTAGAAGTAAATAAGACATTTATTGCTAAAACGGATGAAGAAAAGGCTTATGAAAAAATTCAGAGTTTAATGGAAGAGGGGATAAGAGATGGAAACTGCAGTTGAAACAAATGAGAACAAAGATAAGAAAGTATTTATTGCAAGAACAATCTTATTTTGTATTTTTGGATGTATATTACCATTCGTGTTTATAGCGTGGAGATTTGAGATTTTCTCTAATGGTGGAAGCCATATTTCACTTACAGGATGGGGAATTATAGGAATAATGATTGTATTCTTCTTTGTTCTCTATTGCTTAAAAATCCTTAAAAATTCAATTCCTTTTTCAATGACATATCAAATATTAAGTGGACTTATAAAAGTGATTTTACCACTATTATTAGTGTATTTAGTGGTAAATGCTATTGAGGGAAGCATACATCAATTTAAACAAGCCTTATTTATTGTTATAGGATGTGAAAGTGTTGCGATTGTTGTAAATCCATTCCCTAAATATATGCACGATAAAGGTATAGAAAAAGCTGAAAATTTAATGGATATGTTTATAACTAAATTTAAGAAAAAGGATGGGGAATGAAAATGTATATATATTTTGATACAAACGGAACGATAAAAGAAGTAATCAATGATGAAAGCATTAGGAGAGGAAGTAGTGATTACAACAAAATTTATTGCTATTTAGAGGGCAATCCTGATATTGATGATATTTGGTATTTACAAAAAAATCCTGATGGAACTCTTACAAATGAGGTATCTTTTGTAGATAATATTGTAACAAAGGCAATCCCTTACGATGCTAAAAGGGATATGAAATACTTTCAAGATTTTGAAGAATATAAATTTTATGTATTTACTCTTTCATCATCTTACTTATCGCAGAATGGATTAGTTGTTGCTACAATTCGTGTTGCTGAAAATAATACGCTTTGGGCATTGGGAGAATTAACATTTAATGTACAGGCAAATATTGTAAACTCCGATAATGGTATTACACAAAGCCAATACGATTATTTATTACTATCGTATGCAAGTAGAACATTAAATGAACAAACAGGTAGTGATTTAGACAACTTGCTTGATGAAAAAATAGAAGCAAAAATTAGTTGTTTAGGTACACCTGATATATTTGATACAACTGCGAATATTGAAGCATTAACATCTAACGAGGGAATTGCAGTTGCAACTGATACAGGATATATTTGGGTATGGAATGATACCGATGAAGAGTATAAGAATACTAATTATAAATATCTTGCTGATGTTTCAATTTACTATACCAAAGATGAAATAAACAACTATAAAAAAATGTGGGATAATTTAGTGTATAGTTGTGAATTTACTATTGATGATAGTGCTAAAACAATGACAATTAGTGGAAATTGGGCATTTACTAAATATAGTTTTATTGTAATAGATAATATAGCAGTAAAAACAATATCTTACGCTTCTTTATCATTAGGTAATTACTGTCTTGTAATTCGTAATAATGCCCTAGAATTTGTAAATTTTGCTAATGCCATACAAGATGGGGATATGGTATTATGGATTGGATTTTTAGATGGTACAGGAGATATAAGAACTGATATTTATCGTTGCAATAATAAGGTAACAAATTTAGCATTGTATTGTTCGGATAATATTAAAATTGATACAACAAATAAGAATTTTGTTATACCTAGTGCATATTTATTTTGGAATTCGGGATATGCTTCTATTTCAGCTCAAAATATATCTTATTCAAGTTATTTGAATGCTACTTGTGTATTGGTATATAGAAATGGTGTATTTAAAGTGTTAGGTTTACAAAATATAGAACTATTCTATAATGATGTAATTGTTGCAGTTGTATGGTTTAGAGGGGATGGCTTCCCAATGAGTAAAATATATGTTGTAAATGAAGCACCTGATAAAGCCATTACGGAATTACCATTATCATCTAAAATTTTTATGAGAGTTGGAGTAATTGGAGATAGTTATACATCAGGTTGGATAAAAGATAACGACCACAAAAATAATCCAAATTATAGTTGGGTTAAGCATATGAAACAACTAACAGGAAATGAATGGACTAATTTTGGAGTTAGTGGCTCATCAACTAAATCTTGGGTTGATGGTACATTAGGAAAATTACCACAAGTGCAAACTAAAGGTAATAAATGCCAAGCGTATGTAATAGGCTTAATGATAAACGACCAAAATCAAGGAATGCAAACTTATGTACCATTAGGAACTTCAAGTGATATTGGAACAAATGCAAATAGTTATTATGCTTATTATTATAAACTAATCAACGCTTTATTATCGGTTAATTCTAGTGCGATTATTTTTTGTAATACTTGTCCTAGAACTGATGGGGATTTCCCATCATATAACCAAGCAGTAATTGATGTTGTAAATTATTGTCAAAGTGAAAGTAAAAATGTTTATTTGGTTGAATTAAGAAATTATTATTGGAGAAACGAAACTTTTAACAATGATGCCTTAAATGGACATTATACTGCTATAGGTTATGAATATATGGCAGAGATTTTCAATAAGGCTTTTTCCGATACAATAAATGCAAATGCTTCTTCTTTAAAGGAAGTAAATTTAATACCTTATGATAGTGCAACAGTATATGACTATGTAGACCAAAAAATAAATGACTTGCGTTGGGAACTAGGAAGTAATACACTTGATGTAGAAAGTGATACTAATGTAGCATTCAGCAAGAGTGTACCTAGTGGTACAATAGGTTGTCAAGTCAACAAAGTTGGTGGTATGAGTTATAAGAGTGAGAACTTATTGAATATCGATGATGTTGCTGAAACAACAACTAATGGTATTACATATAATGCAACTAATGGTATATACACTTTAAATGGTACTGCAACTGCTAATAGTAGCATTTATAAAGCAATTCCTTTATCATTAAAGGCTGGAACTTATATTTTAAATTCATTTAATACAAGCGTAAGAACATTTATTTCAATAGGTGGTACTGATTATAATGCTAACACATCATTTACTTTAAATAGTGATTTTAGTGGCACAACTTATTACAATATTTATTTTACAAATGGAACTACATTTAATAAACAAGAGTTTAAACCTATGTTAGTTAAAGGTAGTACATCCCCTACAACTTTCAAACCATACTTTGATGGAATTCGTGATAGTGCAGTAACAAGTGTGGTAAGTAGAAAAGTCGGATTAAATTCTTTAAGACTTACTCAAATTGGTGCAGTTGATTTAGGTAGTTTGGATTGGAGTTATCAAAATTATGGTAATTCATCTTTCTTTCAAGCAACTTTATCTAATACTATTCAAACAACAAATGTATTATGCGATAGATACGAAAGTGAGTTTGTTTTCACTTCTAATACAAATGATAAATCAGTATGTACTTTAGTTGGATATATAAGATTGAGAGATACAACTTATGGAAACAATGCAACTACTTTCAAATCAGCAATGAACGGAGTATATCTTTACTATGAACTAGCAACTGAATTATCAACTCCAAAACAGGCAGTTTTAGATTATTTTGTAAAAGAAACCCTAACAATCCATACTGCAATCCAAAACCTAACAGGTTATGGTTGGGGTATCAATACTTGCTACAACTACATTGATTTTGAAAACAAGAAATTCGTGCAAAAAGTGGGTAGAGTTGATTTAGGTGGTTTGGATTATGAAAGAACTCAATGGGGACAAAATTATGTTTTCCAATCAATCTTAGATGATATGATTAAAACACCTGCCAATAATGTGAATTTGTTATGTCCTAATTATTCAACTGTAAGGGAAAATTATTTATATAGCAATGTTGTTGATAAAGTAATATCAAATAATACAAGTGGAGCCCGTAATTTAAAAATTGTTGATAGTGCATACACTGATGTAACTGCATTCAAATCAGCAATGAACGGAGTGTACCTATACTATGAACTTGCAACCCCTATTGAAACCGATATATCAGCATACCTAACAACTGATACAATAGATGTAGAGTCTTTAGGTACACTTGAATTTACTAACACTTACAATAATGATGTACCAAGTGATATTGACTACTTAATTGAAGAGGTGAAAGCATAATGGACAACAAAAAAATTCAACTTGCAATTAAATTTAAAAAACAGGATAAGTTATATCCTGCACTTGTAGAAGAGTTAATTAGACAACGTTACAATATTTCACAGGAGTTGGCTATACATAGGCAACGTGATACAAAACCTGTTGAATTTGCAAATTACAATGCTTTTTGTGAAGAGTGTAAGGCTACTGCAAAGAGGATATTAAAGATGGATTAGTGAGGTACATCACAATGCTAACACTAATAATACTATGGTGCATACTGCGAATTTCAAGTGAATGCAGTAGATTAGAGGAAACTAGGGGAATTGATAATTGACAAAGCTGATATATATGTTAAAATATATATGGTTATATTCTCCTAACGTAACAGACAATCAAGATTAAAGCAATCGAAAGGTTGCTTTTTTCTTTTGTTATGCTATAATTTAAGTGCGTAGATGTTATGTAAATGGCATACAACTTAATATCTTTTTATTTTCTTTGCAATCCTTATGATGTAACATAAGGGTAAAGGGGTGCTTACCACACCTCTTTTTTTATTTTATCAATTTATACAAAAAATATAAAAAAATATATTGACATTGAATTTCATTATGTTATAATAAAGGTGCATAAGTTGAAAGGAGATACATTATGGTAAATATGAAAACAAAAGAAGATTACAAAGAAATTTATATGGATGCAAGAAAGAGATTGTATGAAACGGATTGTTTAGAATTAAAACGTACTTATAGCAATCAAATGAATTTAGCATTATTTTGCATTACAAATTTAATGAATGGTAATTTTGCAGAAGCAAAAAAATATTTAGGAATAGAATAAGGAGATATGAATTATGACATTACAAGAATTATTACACAATAAGTATTTAGCAAAAATGAATAAGATTACTCCTAAAGAATGGGAAGAAATAAAGTATATTGCTAAATGTGAGAAAAAGAAACCTGCTGAAATAGTTTATAGAACAATTTACTTTACTTGGGAAGATTACAAAGATTTCGATAGAAATGATGAATTCTTCCAATCAAGAATTGAAGCAAGAGAAAATCATTATATTAAAGAACGTAGAGTTAAATATTGTAGTGATAGATATTACCTAACACGAAAAGGTATGAAAGCATATCATATAATATAGGAGAAAAAATATGTTTAAATGGGAACTTGTTGAAGAATTAAAAAAGCAGGGTTTTGATACCGAAAGAGCAACCTATGTTGCTAATTGGTTAAGAACTAATAGCATTAAATATGAAGATTATTTAGAACAAATGAATTATTTATATGGTGGATTATCCAATGGGTTATTACCTAGCAATGATAAAGAGAATTGGGGAAGAATTCTTTGGTGGGATTATAGGAGATAAGAGGTGGAAATTATGTATAATATGAAGATGGTTGAAATCAATGAAAAAACAAATCAAAGAGTAATAAGTGAATATTGCAATGAAAATGAAATGTTCGCAGGTAGAAGAAGAGGTAAGAAAGGTGTTTTTAACAGATATACTGATAATTGTGTATTAGGTATTAGAAACTCCAAAGAAACCCAAAATAATCAGGCTAAATTAGATTATTGGAAAGCACATTTGGATGAATGGAATGAATATCATAAGAATTCTATCGAAGCAGGAGATATGAAGCCTAATGAGATAAGAGAAGAATTAGATTATTACATTATGAACGTTCAGCTATTAGATGATGATAGAGTAATATTAGAAAGAACATTTAGATACGGAAAGTAGGTGGAGAATATGACATTATATAAATTAGTAAAAAAAGATGGTGGATTAGACATTGGAGATAACATTTATGATTGGGGAAATTATTTCGATTTCTCTGATGATGATTGCGATGATTACGATAGATGTATGGTAGTTATGGCTAAAGAGATTGAAGTAGTAAAGGTAAATCCTGATTGGTTTAGTTGTTGTAAGATTACGGATTATTTAGAAAAGCATAAAGATACATTTACCGAGTTTATGAATACATTTTATGATGATGAATACAAACCTGTAGATGTAGAAAATCAATCAGAAGAATTCTATGATTATTACATTGATTTGTTCACTACACTTATCAATGGTGGATGGAGTGATAATGAATATAAGTGGTTAGCTGATAGATTGGAGAAAGACAATGGCTAGAAGATATAGTATAGGGGATAATGTATTTATCCCAAAACTAAATGATAGTGGCAAAATTATTGAAATTAAGAAAATTTATGTTACGGTGCTAACATATTACAAGTATGTTGTAAAAACTCAAAATAATGGAAATTTCGTGGCTTGTGAATATGAGATAAGGATGGTGTAAAAATATGTTTAGATATGTAATTCAGGGAAGAACTTACGGATGGCAAAGATTAGAGGATGTAACCATTGCAAAGATGCAGTATGTAAAAGAAGCAATGAATGAACAATTTGGAAATGATTGGTATATTGAATATAGGAGTGAATAGATATGTATATAAGGACAAATAATAGGATTTATCAAGTGGAAAGTATAGTAAGAGATGATGGTTTTGTAAAGGGATATAATGTTGGAGAAATGGCTTTTATAAGAAAAGAACAAGTTATTAAGCAATCCGAAAAACTAGAAGATTTGATTGACAATTCTATTTATATTATTGATGGATTATTTGGGGAAGAACGAAAAATTACTTGGTATGGTGCTATCTATACTGAAAAAGATATAATCACTGTAGCAAAAACTAACGATAAAGGAGATTGGGAATTGATATGAAAAAAGCAGTTGGGGAATTAACATTGAATGAGGTTGCAGACATTTGTAAGAAATGTGATGAAGAGGTATTAGAGCATTGCCCATTCATAGATATTTTATTAGTAGATTGTGGTTTTAATGATGATAAAGATAGAAGAAGATATTTAAATAAAGAAATCGAGGTAGAGGAATAATGGAAAAATTTACATTAGAAAAGGGAAAACAATTAAAGTTTTACTTAAATGGAATATATCAGGGTTGCTTTTGGGATTATCAGAACGATAATGAATGTGAATTCCATAAGGAAGCAAAAATGATTACTGTAGTAAGAAATTTGATGTACTTATCCTATCCGTGTGATAATTACGAAATAGCACAATAAATTTATTTAAAATTTTTATTTACAATGTTTTAACAATTTGATATAATAATATACGAAAGGAGATATGCAAATGACAAAGAAAGAAAGTTTGGCAAGAGAAATCAAGATTGCAAGAGCAACTAAAGGATATACTCAAACGGATTTATCCAATGTATCAGGTGTAGCAAAGATTACCATTGCTTTAATTGAAAGTAAGAAGAATAAAAAGTTACCTAGCATTGATACAGTGGTTAAGTTAGCAAATGCACTTGATTTAAACAAAGAAAGATTACTTAAATATTTGGCTTAATTTTGATTTTTATTTTAAAAACGATAGCTTATAAGGAGATTAAGCAAAAACGCAAAAAAGGAGAATATAATGAGTGATGTGAAGTGGATTAAGATTAGTACAAACATTTTCGATGATGAAAAAATACTACTAATCGAGGGAATGCCTGAAAAATACACAATTATAACGTGTTGGTTTAAACTGTTATGCCTAGCAGGGAAATCGAATAATTCAGGTGTGTTCGTTTTAAATGATAAGATAGCGTATAACGATGAAATGTTGGCATCCATTTTTAGAATGCCTGTATCAAGCGTTAGGTTATCCTTAAATACTTTCCAAAATTTTGGTATGATAGAACTAATAGATGGAGTTATTACTATTCCAAATTGGGATAAACATCAGAGTTTGGAAAGTTATGAAAAAAAGAAAGAGTACGATAGGCAATATCAAGCACAAAAAAGACTTGAGCAAAAAGAAATCGTAAAAAATCGTACGACTAATCGTACGAGTATCGTACTACTAGATAAAGATATAGATATAGAAGAAGATAAAGATATAGAAAAAAAAGAAATATCTAAAGAAAAAAAGTATGGATTTGATACATTTTGGAAATCATATCCTAGAAAAGTTGGTAAAGAAAAATGCTTAAATTGGTTTTTAACACATAAGCCTAATGAAGAATTAGTTAATAAAATGATTAAAACATTAGAAGCATTTAAGCAATCTAAACAATGGAGTGTTGCTCAATACATACCACACCCTTATACTTGGCTAAATAGAGGTGGATGGGATGATGAATTAGAAGTACAGGAGAATAGTTTCCAATCAGCTTCTAAAACCCCTATTCAATGGCAAGAAGTAAAGGAAAATACATTTGAAGAAGATTTAGAGTTGTGTAGAAAGCATCCTGAAATCTTAAATGGTATGGATGTGTACAATCCTGAAAGAGCAAAAAAAATAAGAGAGATGTTAAAGGAGATATAACAATGGAAAACAAAGGATTTGTAAAAGGTAATTTAGTAGTAACATTATCAAAGGTGCAATCAGAATTAAAAGCACCTAAAGGACAATATAATAAGTTTGGTAATTTTAATTATCGTAGTTGTGAAGATATTATAGAAGCAGTAAAGCCTATTTTAGCAAAATATAATTTAATCTTAAATATCAATGATGAAGTAGTTTTAATTGGAGATAGATTTTATATTAAAGCAACTGCCAAAATCACTGATGGTTTAGATGAAGTAAGTGCTACTGCATACGCTAGAGAGCCTAATGAACAAAAAGGAATGAATGAAAGCCAAATTACAGGTAGCACATCATCATACGCTAGAAAGTATGCTTTAAATGGTTTACTTGCTATTGATGATAATAAAGATGCAGATACAAACGAGTATCAAGCACAAGTAAGAAAACCTGATACAAATATAAGTGAGGAACTAGAAAAAGAAATGAATGCTTTAAATATGAACATATCGATGATTGCTTCATATCTAGGTAAGAATGAAAATGAAGTTACTGTAGAAGAAATTCAAAAACTAATTGCAAAGACAAAGGAGAGAAAAAATGCTAGAATTTAATGAAACTAATCACACATATACATTTAATGGAAAGGTTTTAATTTCCACCACACAACTTATGAGAAAGCATAATCTTTCTCCAAACTATGATATGGTAAATCCTGAAGTATTACAGGCAAAGGCAAAAAAGGGAACTTTAATTCATAAGGAGATTGAGAACTTTATTAAGGAAAACCAATTAGGCTTTACCGATGAATTATATGAATTCCAAAAGTATGTTAAGGCACACAATCTAACATCCATTAAGAGTGAAACAATGGTATGCAATGATATTGTTGCAGGAACAATCGATTTGATGTTTATGGAAAACGATAGACCTATCATTGCAGATATTAAGACAACATCAGTTGTTCATAAGGAAGCAGTAAGTTGGCAATTATCAATTTATCGTTATTTGTATCTATCGTATGTATATGGCAACATTGTACCTGTTAAAGAAAGTGAATACAATGATGTTATAGGGCAAGTATTCCACTTTAACAAAGAGGGTATTCTAAATGTAGAAGAAATTCCTTTAAAACCTTATTCTGATATTGAGCGTTTATTTAATTGTGAGCGTTTAGGAATGCAATTCACATTAGAAATTGATGAAGCTGAAAACTCATTACAAAATGTTGTTCATTTAGAGAAAATCATTAACGAATTGAATGAAAAGGTAGAATTCGCAAAGAAGCAACAGGAAGAATTCAAGAAAACCCTTATGGAAGCAATGGAAAATCGAAAATTATCGACTTTTGAAAAAGATGGAATAAAGATTACATTGGTTAAGGGAAAAACCAAAAAAGAGGAAATTTTAGAGGATGAAATGAATAAGGAGATTGTTGAAGCATACAAGAATGCAAAGAGCAAGTATGATGAAGAAGCAAAATCTCATACAAAGGTAACACAGGTAGATAGAAAGCCATTTTTAAGAATTACAATAAAGGAGAAGAACAATGAATAGTGTAGCATTAGTAGGAAGAATTACAAGAGAGGTAGAAATTAGATATGGACAAAACCAAACTGCAGTATGTGGTTTTAATGTAGCAGTAAATAGAACTTATAAGAATGCACAGGGACAATATGATGCAGATTTCATTCCGTGTGTAGCCATTGGAACAAGTGCTGAATTTATGGGCAAATATGTTCGTAAGGGAGATTTGTTATCTATCACAGGAAGAATTCAAACAAGAACATATCAAGACCAAAACGGACAAAATAGAGCAGTTACTGAAGTTGTTGTTGATAAGGTAAATGATTTATCTCCAAAGCCTGTAGATGCTCCAAATCAAATCCCTAATCAGCAACCTAAATCAAAGCCACAACCTAATCCACAACCTAATTCGTTTGGATTAGATAATGAAGAAGAAGATACGTTACCGTGGTTATAGTATAAAGGGGGAATATAACAATGAGAGTTAGCCAATTAGAGCCTATTGTTGAAAGATGTTTAGTAAGTGATGAAAGATGTAGGAAAGATGATTTTATCCTATATCTTTCCGTTATTGAACAATATGGATTAGATACAACAATGTCTATTCATTCAGCTTTAAATAATCATTCACTTTTAAAATTACCATCCTTTGAGAGCGTATCAAGATGTAGAAGAAAGATACAAGAGCGTGATGTATCATTAAAGGATTGTGCAACTGCAAGAATGAGAGAAGAAGCAAGACAAGATTATTCAGATTATGCAGTGAGTGATAAGGTGTGGTACTAATGACATATCAAATTAAAGAATTACAGTTAAATTTACATAATGAAGATGTATATTATTTATGGGATATTATAATGTTTGCTTTAGATAAGGATGCAGAAGAACATTGTTTAACTGATGAAAAGCGTAAATTAGCACATAAATTATGTGATATTTTAGATGAAAGTAAGTAGGTGTTTATAAATGAAAAGATATTCTATACTCCAAAAGGAAATGAATGAATGTTGGTTTTGTGGTGCGAAAAACAACCTACATATTCACGAAGCATTCTTTGGCACAGGCAAAAGAGCCTTATCGATAAAATATGGATGTTGTGTATCTTTATGTGCAACCCATCATAATTTATCCAATATGAGCGTTCATAATAATAGAGAAATGGATTTAAACCTAAAAAAAATAATGGAAAGGAAATTCAAAGAGATTTATCCTGAACTTGATTTTATTAAGATTTTTGGTAAATCCTATTTGTGAGGTGTTATATGGAATATAAAAAATTATCCAAACCATTATATTGGATGGGATTTGTAAAAGGTAGATTTACGAAACGTAAATTTGTTGAATATCAGGTTAGATACCCATCATATCATCGAGCTGAAGATGGTACAGTAAGACAAATAACTAAAAATATGGAAGAAAAAATTGGTAAGTTACAGGTAGTTGGTGGATATTCAATGTATGCTTATGAAGATTTTACAAAGGATGAAGAACTAGAGTTTTTAAATAAAATAGTAAAATACCAAAATGAGCGTATAAAGGTTAAGGACAAAGAAATCGGAGATATTATCAAAGAAAGGGATATAGTAATCGACTTAATAAAGGAGAAAGAACGATGATACAATTTACCATACAAAATAAGCCTAAAATTTCATTTTCTTTAGATAATAAGGTAGAAATAACTTTTGTAACCGAAAAGCAAAATTTAAAGCAATTACAAGCATTAGAGGATAAAGAGTACGATGTTGAGATAAAGAAACACAGGAACAAACGCTCCTTATCCCAAAATGCTTATCTATGGGTGCTATTAGATGAAATAGGAAAAAAGATACAGATGTCTAAAGAGGAAGTGTATAAAAAGTACATTAAAGATTATGGAGTGTTTGAGATTGTTCCTATAAAGAATGAAGCAGTAGATAGATTTGTTAATGCGTGGCAAAAAAATGGTGTAGGTTGGGTATGTCAAAGTTTAGGTATGTCAAAGGCAAAAGGATTTACTAACATTATTACCTATTATGGCTCTTCTTCTTATGATAGCAAAGAAATGAGCAGAATATTAGAAGCAGTAATATTAGATTGCGAAGAATTAGGAATTGAAGCAATGCCATTAAAAGATATATTGCTATTAGGGAATGATAACGATGTACGTTAAATGTGCATTCAATCAATGGGCAAATAAATCGAAATGTGTTGGTTACTGTAGAAATCATAAATGTTATTTAACTAAATTGCATTTAAAGAATATGCACTGTTTACAAAAAAGATGTAAATACCTAGAACGATTAGAACATTCGTTTTGGGAAGCAAGAAAGAAAAGAGGAAAAAGAATTGAAATATATAAAACAAAAAAGTGATTAACCCTAGTAAATAGGGTTTTTCTTATAAAAATTAAATAAATTAAAAATTTAAAAAAATATATGTTGACATTACTTTTTTATTTTGTTATAATTAAGGTGCAAAGTTGATAAGGCTTTAGCATATAGGAGAAAGAAAATATGGCAAAGAAAATAGCAGAGAAACTATGGAAGATGTATTTATTTAGAGAAGAAATGGCAAAAGTAAATAATGATTTATATGTAATTAGAGATGCAAGATTAAACGGAGCAATCTCTTTAGCAAAGGCAATGGGATTTAAAGTTAATTTTAATCCTATAGCAGATGATAATCAAAATCCATTTATAGTTGAAGAATAGAGGAAAGGAGAACAAAATGAAAACATCATTTAATGAAGATTTAATTCCTAGTTATGAATTAACAAAGGAAGAAACTGATTTATTAAATAAGCAGGGTTATGTTCTATTAGACAATAACGAGTTTTGTTTAGTTGAAGTAGAAAAAAACCAATATGTTTTATTTAAGGTATTCGATGAATACAAAAGCATTACATTAAGTTTAAAATAAGAGAAAAAGGAGAATATAATATGTTTAAAGAAATTAAGGCAGTATTTAAGGTATCAGAAGATACAAGTTTTATTAAAGGAGAATGGAAAGAGGATAGAAGCCATTTCTTATTTGAAGTGAAGCGTATGTTAAGTGGTGCTTCTGCTTATGGAGATAGAAGTTGCCATAGTGTAATTATCGCAAACGTTCCTGATAGTTTCCCTTATCATTTTGATACAAGATATGATGGTATCAGCACGGAAAAGGAAGCGTGGGTAAAGTTTTGGAAAGATTGGATTGAGGATAGATTTGGATTAAAGGTAGAATTATCCGAGTATAACGAAAACGAGGTTGAAATAACTGAATAATGGGATTAAATGATGTTTATGTTACTAAAGAACACAATGGGCAAACATATACAAGCAAAGTAAAATGCGAGTTATACAATGACCATTTTGAAAACGCAAAGAGATACAATATACCACACGCACAGCTTATCATTGCAGACATTCCTTATAATTTAGGGAATAATGCTTATGCAAGTAATCCAAGTTGGTATAAGGATGGCGATAACAAAAATGGCGAATCCGAACTAGCAGGGAAAACATTCTTTAAAACCGATGAAAATTTCAAAATAAATAATTTCTTTGATTTTTGTACTAGATATTTAAAGAAAGAGCCAAAGGAAAAGAATTCAGCACCTGCAATGATTGTGTTTTGTGCCTTTGAGCAAATGAATATGGTTATTGAAGAGGGAAAGAAGCACGGACTAATGAAAAGTTATCCTTTGGTATTTATAAAAAACTTTTCAGCTCAAGTATTAAAAGCAAATATGAAAATTATAGGTGCTACCGAATATGCAGTTGTGCTTTATAGAGATAAACTGCCTAAATTTAGAAATGATGGTAAAATGGTGTTTAATTGGATGAATTGGGAAAGAGATACCAAAACACAACAAGTACACCCTACACAAAAACCTGTACCTTTATTAAAAAGGCTTATCGAAATCTTTACCGATGAGGGTGATGTAGTAATTGACCCCTGTGCAGGTAGTGGAAGTACACTTTTGGCTTCAAGACAATTAAAACGTAATAGTTATGGTTTTGAGATTGAAAAAGAATTTTATAAAAAGGCTTGTTGCTTATTAGATGGAGAAGATGCGAATGCTCCTGAAGAAGCAAAGAAGCAATTAAGTATATTTGATTTTTAGATGCTAACCTCTGCATAAGGATAGTAAATAAGCACTTGTGCTAAAAACAAGAGAAAAAAGAAAATCACAAATTTATACCATAAAGAATGTGATGCTATTCTCAATAAGGGAGATTGTGCAGAATTTCCCTTAATTTTGAATTTTTGACTAATGCTAGGTATGTTTATATATCGTTTCTCCTAAAATTAACTATTTGCTCATTTTATATGCTATTTCCTAGCAATAGCATTGAGTAGGAGAAAGAAAGGAAATATGACTAGATATAATAAAATGCAACAGGCAAGAGAAGATTTCGCAAAGGGTTTAATATCCGATGAAGAATTTAGGGATATTATGGAAGAATGTGATTTTGCTGAATTCGAAGCTGAAGAAAATGAAGCTTTAGAAATATATGAGGAATATGAAGATTACGAATGAATATGAATGGTTGTTAGAAAATAAAAAAGCAAAGGGGTAAAAAGAGATAATGGAACTTAATGTAATATACAACGAGGATTGCTATGAGGGGATTAAAAAAATACCTGATAAGAGCATAGATTTAGTTTATATTGACATTCCATACGAAAAGACAAAATCGAATGGGTATTATAGTGGTGGTGGTGCTTTTGGTGTTAAAAAAAGAGAATATCAAAGGAATTTAAGAGATACAAAACTTATGGATGGCATTGATTATTCTATTTTAAATGAATTATGTAGAGTAATGAAAAAAATATATATTTATATATGGTGTAGCAAAGAACAAATACTGCCTATAATGAATTATTTTATAAAACAAAAAGAATGTTTCTATGAATTGATGTTTTGGGGTAAAACAAATCCAACACCAACCTGTAATTGTAAATATTTAAGTGATGTTGAATATTGTTTAATGTTTAGAGAAAAAGGCACTTTAATTTATGGAACGTATAATACAAAAAGCAAATTTTATATTAGTGAAACAAATAAAAAAGACAAAAACGATTATGAGCATAATACAATTAAACCTCTTGAATTAGTTGAGAATCATATAATAAATTCTACTAAAGAAAATGATGTTGTTTTAGATTGTTTTATGGGTAGTGGTACAACTGCGGTAGCTTGTAAAGAATTAGGCAGAAATTATATAGGTTTTGAAATAAACAAGAAATTTTATGACATTGCAGTAGACCGATTAAAAGGAATATCTGTTCAGGATAGAAAAGATATAAATAAGGGACAACAAACATTGTTCGATTATTTATAGAAGATTATTTAGGAGAAGAAGAATGAGTAAAGAATATTTAGAAGCATTTGGTTTGGTAAAAAGGACTTGTGAATTATATATAGAAACTACAAGGTTTTTGAAAGGCTCTGATATTATCGCAAATCAAATAAAAGAAGCATTAAACACTATTCAAAATCGTTTAGAAGATGTAGACAATGCAAACCCTAGTGAAGCGTTGAAATGTTTGGAAGATATTTGTAAAATTTTAAATGAAAAAAGAATTGATGTAAAATGGTTATTCAATCACGATTACAATACTATCAAACAAG